>ENA-OQBJ01000833-OQBJ01000833.1-human-gut-metagenome-genome-assembly--contig:-NODE-833-length-14649-cov-4.109833_pt1 | contig 14649 bp, 9 predicted proteins | sample MGYA00242743_ERZ504545 | MGnify/ENA primary metagenome ERZ504545 (study PRJEB26092, sample SAMD00036252) | human gut metagenome | host: Homo sapiens | study: EMG produced TPA metagenomics assembly of...
TCATGCTTGGTTCAGCTATGCCGGTCCACATCCAGTCCAATTGATGTCAAGCTGTTTCGTTGAGTTTCTTGGCGATGACATTAGTTACCATCTGCTTTCGCATTGTCGCCGGCTATTCCTGACCGTCACTCATGGTTGTCGATCGTTTCGCCGCCTGCGTGATACGATCAACCGGGTTGCCTTCTACATTATTTACGCTGTCACCAGCCTTGATGGTAACCGTCGTGCCCGGTGTTCCGTCAGCGCCGGCAGGGCCGGTCAAGCCGATGGAGCCGTCAGCGCCGTTGATAACGACGGCCGAACCGTCTTTACCGTTGACGCCAATCTTACCGTCGACACCGTCTGTACCGTCAGCACCGTCTTTCGCACCGATGGAGATATCGTTGCTCAAGGCGACCGTAATCTTGCCATTCGTTGCATCGGTCGTGGTCGTAATATTCTGACCGTCCCCTACGATACCCAGGGCTTCACCCAGGTCACGATGTACCGTGTCTCCACTATCGGCCGTGAAGTCCATGCCCTTATTAACCAGAGCATCGCTCACATTCTTAAGGTCGCCGATGTTGGCTGCATTGGTATCCGTATTGTACGTCGGGTTACCGTCAGCATCGACACCGTCAGCGCCGCTGGCTACGTTAGTAATCTGATTGCCGCCGTTGTTGAGACCGGTGCCGGTTAAGGTTACAGGGTTACCTGTGCCCGTGCCTGCTGCCGGAGTAATGGTAATGCCATCATTGTTCATTACCGTAGCACCGGTTGTGACAGAACCAGTATCGCCCAAGTCGACGTCTTTCACTAACTGAACTTTCAACTTGCCATCGACGTTATTAACACCAATGTTGTTTTCCGTCAGTTTATCGGCATCGGCACCGCCCACGATATCAAGCTGTTCGTTGAGTTTCTTAGCGATGACTTTCGTCGTATCCGTCTGGCCATTGTCTCCGGCGTACTTCTGACCGTCACTCATGGTTGCGATGGTTTCGCCGCCTGCCGTGATACGATCAACCGGGTTGCCTTCTACATTATTTACGCTGTCGCCAGCCTTGATGGTAACCGTCGTGCCGGTGTTCCGTCAGCGCGGCAGGGCCGGTCAAGCCGATGGAGCCATCAGCGCCGTTGATAACGACGGCCGAACCGTCTTTACCGTTGACGCCAATCTTACCGTCGACACCGTCTGTACCGTCAGCGCCGTCTTTCGCACCGATGGAGAGGTCATTGCTCAAGGCGACCGTAATCTTGCCATTCGTTGCATCGGCTGTGGTCGTAATATTCTGACCGTCACCGGCAATCTGGATGGTCTTACCGAGGTCTTGCTTAACAGCAGCACCGCTGTCGTCGGTCAAGCCGAAGCCGCCACCATTTTCCGCATTTTTAACGTCATTGATAGCTGTCGTCAAATCACCGATATTGGCTGCGTTGTTGTAGTCTTCCTGCCCTTCTACAGAAGTGTCGTAAGTAGTGCCGGTTGTACCACTGGCTACGTTAGTAATCTGATTGCCGCCGTTGTTGAGACCGGTGCCGGTTAAGGTTACAGGGTTACCTGTGCCCGTGCCTGCTGCTGGAGTAATGGTAATGCCATCATTGTTCATTACCGTAGCACCGGTTGTGACAGAACCAGTATCGCCCAAGTCGATGTCTTTCACTAACTGAACTTTCAACTGACCATTAACGTTATTGACGCCAATGTTGTTTTCCGTCAGTTTGTCAGCATCGGCTCCACCAATGATGTCGAGCTGTTCGTTGAGTTTCTTGGCGATGACTTTCGTCGTGTCAGTCTGGCCATTGTCGCCGGCGTACTTCTGACCGTCACTCATGGTTGCGATGGTTTCACCGCCTGCGTGATGCGATCAACCGGGGTTCCTTCTACATTATTTACGCTGTCGCCAGCCTTGATGGTAACCGTCGTGCCCGGTGTTCCGTCAGCGCCGGCAGGGCCGGTCAAGCCGATGGAGCCATCAGCGCCATTGATAACGACGGACGAACCGTCTTTACCGTTGACGCCAATCTTACCGTCGACACCGTCTGTACCGTCAGCGCCGTCTTTCGCACCGATGGAGATATCGTTGCTTAAGGCAACGGTAATCTTGCCATTCGTTGCATCGGCTGTGGTCGTGATATTCTGACCGTCACCGGCAACTTGGATGGTCTTGCCCAGGTCCTGCTTAACAGCAGCACCGCTGTCGTCGGTCAAACCGAAGCCGCCGCCATTTTCCGCATTCTTAACGTCATTGATAGCTGTCGTCAAATCACCGATATTGGCTGCGTTGTTGTAGTCTTCCTGCCCGTCTACAGAAGTGTCGTAAGTAGTACCAGTTGTACCGCTGGCTACGTTGGTAATCTTGTTACCACCGTTATTAAGGCCTGTTCCGGTCAAGGTTACAGGGTTACCCGTAGACGGTGTAATGGTAACGCCATCGTTGTTGACAACCGTAGCCCCTGTGGTGACAGAGCCGGTCGAGCCTAAGTTGATGTCTTTATTGAGCTTAACCGTCAACAGACCATTGTCACCAGTCTGGCTGGATACAACACCGATATTGAAATCAGTAAGATCAGCTTCATTTGCAGCATTACCTTTTACGTTAACTTGGTTGTTCAACTTGACGTTGGAAACACTACCGAAGTCACCGCCGTACTTCATGCCGTCATCGAGGGTAGCGACCGTCGCACCACCTACGGTGATACGATCAATGGGCGTACCGGTTACGTCATTAACGGGGTCAGCAACTTTAATCGTTACCGTCGTGCCGGTGTTCCGTCAGCGCCGGCAGGGCCAGTCAAGCCGATAGAGCCGTCAGCACCGTTAAGCGCTACGCCAGAACCGTCTTTGCCGTTGACGGCCACTTTACCGTCTTCACCATCCGTACCTGCGGTACCGATGGAGAGATCGTTGCTCAAGCCTACGGTGAGTTTTTTACCATCAGCATCGGCAATGGTCGTAATATTACCGTCGCCGGCGATTTGGATGGTCTTACCCAGGTCTTGCTTAACAGCTGTGCCGCTGTCATCGGTCAAGCCGAAGCCGCCGATTGCATCTTTACCGGTACCATCAATAATCGCATCGCTTACAGATTTCAGCTGGTCTTCCGTAGCTGCACGACCGCTTACGATGTCAGGGTTAGTCATATCCCAAGTCGTATTTTCTAAACCGGTTACATAACTACCGGATTCAGTATAGCCATCGCCTGTGAGTACCGATTGATTACCGATCACAGCATCGCCGGCTTCTACCGTATTTAATCCGGTAATATCTTTCGCCAGGCGAACGGTCAATTTAGCATTATCGCTATCTTGTTCAGCAACGATGCCAATGTTGTTGCCAGTGGATAATTTGGTAGAATCCGTTTCTCCACCGACAATATTGACGGTCTTATTCAGTTTCACGGCAGCAGAACCAGTATCACCGGTGTATACCATACCATCGTTCAAAGTAGCAACGGTCTGGTCACCAATAGTAATTCTATCAGCTGCCGTACCTGTTACATCATTAGCACTGCCCGCCTTAATCGTAACCGGCGAGCCGTCAGCCGTGTTCAAGGTAATAGATCCGTTGGAGCCATCGATAGCCACAGAGGATCCGTCTGCACCGTTCACGGTAATGGAGCTGTCTGTACCGGCTGTCCCGGCGGTGCTGTCAGCTGCGCTGCCTAAGGTAATCTTATCGGCAAGCTTGAGGTCATAGGTCGTCTTATCGCCAGCAGTAGTAGCTGCAAGCTGCAAGTTTTTGCCTGCATAATTATCACTAGTACCTGCCGGTGTACCACCTTCAACTGTAACAGCTGTAGCTGCTGCTTTCAACTGGCCGTAATTGACAGCATCCGTGTTAGCTGTGCCTGCTCCCACATTAGTGATTGTATTACCACCGTTATCGAGGCCTGTGCCCGTTAATTTTACAGGGTTACCGGTTGTTGGGGTAATAGTTACGCCATCATTATTAATAACAGTAGCACCTGTTGTTACAGAACCTGTATCACCAAGTTTAAGATCTTTATTTAACTTAACTGTTAAGAGACCGTTAGCTCCCTCCTGACTGGATACCACACCGATATTGCCTGTAGTGAGGTCACCTTCAGTTGTTGCTTCGCCTTTGACGTTAACTTGATTATTCAATTTAACCTTGGAAACAGTACCGAAGTCGCCGCCATACTTCATGCCGTCGTCGAGGGTTGTCACCGTCGCACCACCTACGGTAACGCGGTCAATGGGCGTTCCGGCCAAGTTATTAACTTGAGTACCCGGTGCAATCGTAATCGTTGCGCCAGGAGTTCCGTCAGCGCCGGCAGGACCTGTTAAGCCGATAGTACCGTCAGCACCGTTGATAACGACGGACGAGCCGTCTTTACCGTTGACACCAATCTTGCCATCAGTACCATCTGTACCTGACTTACCAACAGAGATATCGTTGCTCAATCCTATAGTAAGTTTATTGCTGTCAGCATCGGCAGTGGTCGTAATATTACCATCACCTGCAAGTTGAATCGTTTCACCAAGGCTATCTTTAACGGCTGCGCATTATCATCAGTTAAACCAAAGGCGCCAGTACCGGTCGAAATGGCATTCACCTTGTCGTTGATCGCTTTGAGCTGATCTTCCGTTGCGGCCCGTCCGCTTACGGCATCTGGATTAGCCGTATCCCAAGCTGTATTACTTAAACCTGTTAAGTAAGTACCAGTCTGAGATACACCGCTGGCCGTGGTTACCGTCTGGTTACCCAAGACGGCTGTACCAACAGTTACAGAACCGGTATCACCTAAGTCGATGTCTTTTACTAACTGAACTTTTAACTGGCCATTGACGTTATTGACGCCAATGTTGTTGTCCGTCAATTTAGTTGCGTCAGCACCGCCAACGATATCGAGCTGTTCGTTGAGTTCTTTCGCAATGACTTTCGTCGTGTCCGTCTGGCCGTCATCACCGGCGTACTTAAGACCATCGCTCAAAGTAGCAACGGTCTGGCCGCCTACCGAAATACGGTCTACAGAGGTACCGGCCAGGTTATTGGCACTAGTACCGGCCTGGATGGTTACCGGCGAACCGGAACCGGTGTTCAGAACGATAGAGCCGTTGGAGCCATTAATAGCTACGGCCGAACCGTCTGTACCTTTAGTAGTGACGGAGCCATCAGCACCATTAACAACTACGGAAGAGCCGTCAGCACCGTTCAGGGTAATAGAGCTGTCGGTGCCGGTTGTCCCCGTCGTGCTGTCAGCTGCGCTGCCCAAGGTAATGTTATCAGCCAGTTTTATATCATAGGTCGGTGAGCCATTGGCTGTAGTGGATGCGTTCACCTGCAAGTTGCTGCCTGCATAGGTTCCATCCGTCGGTGCAGCGGTACCACCGTCAACCGTAATCTCGGTTGTTTTCGATTCGCCAATAGCTATCTGGGCGATTCGCTGTTCTAACTGAGTTACGTTAACAGCATCGGTACCATCTGTACCGGCAGCAACGTTGGTAATCTTATTGCCGCCGTTGTTAAGGCCACCGTCAGTGAGGCTTACAGCCGTATCACCACTGCCAATGGTTACACCGCTGTTATTAACGACAGTGTTGCCCATGGTAACGGAACCTGTGGATCCCAGATTAAGATCTTTATTCAATTTCACGACTAAGAGACCGTTGTCGCCAGCCTGGCTGGATACGACACCGATGTTTCCTGTCGTGAGGTCAGCTTCTGTCGTCGCCTCCCCTTTTACATCAACTTGATTATTCAACTTGACATTGGAAACGGTACCGAAGTCGCCGCCGTACTTCATACCGTCATCTAATGTCGCAACAGTAGCACCGCCTACGGTAATTCGGTTAATCGGCGAACCGGTTACGTCATTGACACTGGAACCTGCCTGAATTGTTACAGGAGAACCGGAGCGGTATTCATGACGATAGAACCGTTGGAGCCATTGATAGCTACGGAAGAACCGTCCGTACCATTCACGGTAACGGTGCCGTTTTCACCATCTGTACCGGTTGTACCAACTGCAACGGTGTTGCTCAAGCCTACGGTGATTTTACCATTCGTCGCATCACTGGTAGTCGTGATGTTGCCGTCACCGGCAATATTTAAGGTTTCCCCTAAATTACGATGTACGGTATCACCACTGTCGGCCGTGAAGTTCAAACCTTCATTGGTTAATTCGGTCTTAGCTGCATCGGTAATATTTTTAATGTCACCGATGTTAGCACCATTGGTAAGATTAGTGTACGTCGGGTTACCACTAGCATCGACACCATCGGAGCCGCTGGCTACGTTGGTAATCTGTTTGCCGCCGGCATTGATACCGTCAGTTGTGACAGACGGACCATTGGTGATGGTCAATCCACCAGTCGTGAGGGTCGTATCGCCGACTTTCACACCGTCATTGTTAACAACGGTATTGCCAGTCGTGACTGAACCGGTCGAGCCCAAGTCGATATCTTTATTTAGGCTGACTTCAAGGGCTCCGTCTTTAACGGCCGTCGTGATATTGGAGGTACCCGTCGGATTTTCAGTCGTAGCGGTACCATCGGTGACTCCGCCTTTGACGGTAATGGTCTTGCCGAGGTCCTGCTTAACCGTGGTGCCGCTGCCATCGGCAAGGCCGAAGCCACCGGTTGCGTTTTCACTGGTGCCATCGGCAACAGCAACGACTGCATCGCTTACGGTCTTCAGCTGATCTTCCGTAGCTGCACGACCGGTTACGATATCCGGATCGGATACATTCCAAGTCGTGTTATCCAAGCCGGTTACATAGCTGCCGTCTTGAGCCACACCACCGGCCGTAACGACGCCTTGGTTACCGATGACAGCATCGCCGGCTTCTACGGTATTCAAGCCGGTAATGTCTTTCGCCAGGCGAACGGTCAATTTGCCATTGTCTCCGTCTTGGGCGGCCACAATGCCAATGTTGTTGTCGGTCGATAATTTGGTAGCATCCGTTTCTCCACCGACAATATTGACGGTCTTATTCAGTTTTACGGCGGCAGAACCGGTATCACCGGTGTATACCATGCCGTCATCAAGGGTAGCTACGGTCGCGCCGCCTACGGTAATACGGTCAATAGATTTGCCGTTTACGTCATTAGCGGCAGGACCTGCGGCGATAGTCGCAGTAGAACCATCAGCACCGGTTAAGGTGATAGAACCATCTACACCGCCTGTTCCGTCACTGCCGTTAGCACTACCTAAGGTAAGGTTATCAGCCAGTTTCACATCATAGGTCGTAGAACCGTTAGTTTCCGTCTTTTCGGTTACTTGTAAGTTAGTACCTGTATAGTTACCATCGGTACCAGCTGCCGTGCCGCCTTCAACCGTAAGATTCGTCTTGCTGCCTTCACCGGCATTCACATCTTGGATGGCCTTGGTCAGCTGATCCACATTGACCGCATCCGTGCCTTTAACACCGGTTGCCACATTGCTGATGACATTGTTGCCGTTGTCGAGACCAGAGCCGGTCAAGGATACAGGGTCACCCGTAGACGGAGTAATGGTAATGCCATCATTGTTGACGACGGTATTTCCGGTCGTTAAGGAACCTGTAGAACCTAAGTTGATGTCTTTATTGAGTTTAACCGTCAACAGGGCATTGTCGCCGTCCTGATGGATACGACGCCGATGTTGCCTGTCGTGAGGTCTGCTGCGTGGTTGCTTCGCCCTTGACGTTAACTTGATTATTCAACTTCACCGTGGCAAGAGTACCAAAATCGCCATAGTACTTCATGCCGTCATCAAGGGTTGCCACCGTCGAACCACCGACCGTAATACGGTCAATGGGCGTACCGGCCAAGTTATTCACTTGAGATCCCGCTGCAATCGTTACCGGCGAACCGGAGCCGTTGTTCATGACGATAGAGCCGTCAGAGCCATTGATAGCAACGGAAGAACCGTCCGTACCATTCACGGTAACGGTACCATTTTCACCATCTGTACCGGTTGTACCAACTGCAACGGTGTTGCTCAAACCTACCGTAATTTTGCCATTCGTCGCATCACTGGTAGTCGTGATGTTGCCGTCACCGGCAATATTTAAGGTTTCCCCTAAATTACGATGTACGGTGTCACCACTGTCGGCCGTGAAATTCAAACCGTCGTTGGTTAATTCGGTCTTCGCTGCATCGGTAATATTTTTAATGTCACCGATGTTAGCGCCATTGGTAAGATTATTGTACGTCGGGTTACCACTAGCATCGACACCATCGGAGCCGCTGGCTACGTTGGTAATCTGTTTGCCGCCGGCATTGATCCCTTCAGTCGTGACGGACGGGCCGTTGGTGATGGTCAAGCCATCGGTTGCAAGTTTTGTATCGCCAACGGTTACACCATCATTGTTGATGACCGTGTTGCCCGTCGTGACCGAACCGGTTGAGCCTAAGTCGATATCTTTATTCAAGCTGACTTCAAGAGCTCCGTCTTTCACAGCCGTCGTGATGTTAGATGTACCCGTCGGATTTTCAGTTGTAGTCGTTCCGTCGGTAACACCGCCTTTGACGGTAATGGTCTTACCGAGGTCCTGTTTAACCGTTGTGCCGCTTTCATCGGCAAGACCGAAGCCGCCGGTTGCGTTTTCACTGGTACCGTCAGCAAGAGCATCGCTTACGGTCTTCAGCTGATCTTCCGTAGCTGCACGGCCACTTACGATGTCAGGATTGGAGACATTCCATGTCGTGTTATCCAGACCAGTTACATAGCTGCCCGTTTGAGCAACACCACCTGCTGTCGTTGTCGATTGATTACCTAATGTAGCATCGCCGGCCGTTACAGTGTTCAAACCGGTAATATCTTTCGCCAGGCGAACGGTCAGTTTGCCATTGTCGCCGTCTTGTTCGGCAACGATGCCAATATTGTTGTCCGTAGATAACTTCGAAGAATCGGTTTCACCGCCGACAATATTGACAGTCTTATTCAATTTAACGGCGGCCGTACCGGTATCACCGGTGTATACCATGCCGTCATCAAGGGTTGCGACTGTCGCGCCGCCTACGGTGACACGATTAATAGAATTACCGTTGACGTCGTCAGCAGCCGTACCGGCTTTAATCGTAACCGGCGAACCGTCAGCCGTGTTCAGGGCGATGGAGCCGTCAGCACCGTTAATAGCTACTGCCGAACCATCAGCACCATTTACGGTAATGGAGCTGTCCGTACCGGTTGTACCGGCTTCAGTATCAGCTGCGCTGCCTAAGGTAATGTTATCGGCCAGTTTCACATCATAAGTCGTAGCACCGGTCGTTTCTGTTTTTTCAGTAAGCTGCAAGTTGCTGCCTGTGTAATTACCGCCTGTACCGGCCGCAGTGCTCCTTCGACAGTAAGGTTCGTTTTGCTGCCTTCACCGGAGCTTACCCCCTGAATAGCCTTTGTCAACTGACCCACGTTAACAGCATCCGTATCGGCTGTACCGGCAGCAACGTTGATAATCTTTTGATTGCCATTGTCGAGACCGGAACTGGTCAAGGATACAGGATCACCGGTGGTCGGTGTAATCTTAATACCATCGTTATTAACAACCGTGTTACCTGTGGTTAAGGAACCGGTCGAACCTAAGTCGATGTCTTTATTCAATTTAACAGTCAAAAGACCATTATCGCCATCCTGATTGGATACGACACCGATATTGCCCGTCGTAAGGTTCGCTTCTGTCGTCGCTTCCCCTTTTACGTTAACCTGATTATTCAATTTAACGTTAGAAACGGTACCGAAGTCGCCGCCGTATTTCATGCCATCATCCATAGTGGCAACAGTCGCGCCGCCTACGGTAATGCGATCAATAGGAGTGCCGGCTAAGTTATTAACTTGAGTGCCCGCTGCGATAGTTACGGGTGAGCCGTCAGCTTTATTCAAAGCGATAGTACCGTCAGCACCATTAATGGCAACGGAAGAACCATCGGTACCGTTAACGGTAACCGTACCGTTGACACCGTCTGTACCTGTCGTACCGACGGAAACAGTATTGCTCAAGCCTACGGTAATCTTGCCATTGGTAGCATCTGACGTAGTCGTGATGTTGCCGTCACCGGCAATATTTAAGGTTTCTCCTAAGTTACGGTGTACAGCATCACCGCTGTCGGCCGTGAAATTCAGGCCATCATTGGTTAATTCGGTCTTAGCTGCATCAGTAATATTTTTAATGTCACCGATATTAGCACCATTGGTAAGCGTATTATACGTCGGGTTATTGTCAGCATCTGTACCATCGGAACCGCTGGCTACATTGGTAATCTGTTTGCTGCCAGCATCGATGCCCGTCGTCGTTACGGACGGACCATTGGTGATGGTTAAGCCTCCTGTAGCGAGAGCTGTATCACCGACTTTTACGCCGTCGTTATTGACAACGGTGTTGCCTGTGGTGACAGAGCCAGTATCTCCTAAGTTGATATCTTTATTGAGTTTAACCGTCAACAGGCCATTGTCGCCGTCCTGGCTGGATACGACGCCGATGTTGCCCGTCGTAAGGTCAGCTTCAGAGGTAGCTTCGCCCTTGACGTTAACCTGGTTGTTCAGTTTTACAGACGAAGTCGTGCCGAAGTCACCGCCGTATTTCATGCCGTCATCAAGAGTTGCGACGGTCGCACCACCTGCGGTAATGCGGTTAATGCTCGTACCGGCTAAGTTAGGCGCACTGGTTCCGGCTGCAATAGTCGCCGTCGAACCGTCATTACCGGTCAGAGTGACAGAGCCGGTAGATCCATCAACGGCTACGGAAGATCCGTCCTTGCCGTTAACAGTCACAGAACCATCGACACCGTCTGTACCTGTGCTGCCTAAGGTAATGTTATCAGCCAGTTTCATGTCATAGGTTTTCGAGCCATCGGTAGCTGTAGTAGATGTTACTTGTAAATTACTACCTGCATACGTGCCACCTGTGCCGGCTGCCGTGCCGCCTTCAACGGTAATCGATGTTGTCGTACCGGAACCACCGGAAATATTTTGAAGTTCTTTCCACAACTGACTGCCGTTAATAGCATCGGTAGAAGTTTCACTAATTTCACCAGGCGCAACGTTAATAATCTTATTATTACCGTTGTCGAGACCGGAACTTGTTAAGGATACAGGGTCACCGGTAGCCGGGGTAATGGTAATGCCACTATTATTAACAACGGTATTCCCCATCGTTAAGGAACCTGTGGAGCCTAAGTTAAGGTCTTTATTGAGTTTAACCGTTAACAGAGCGTTATTGCCATCCTGCTGGATACGACGCCGATGTTGCCCGTCGTAAGATTAGCTTCCGTCGTTGCTTCGCCCTTGACGTTAACTTGATTGTTCAATTTTACAGACGCAACACTGCCAAAGTCACCATAGTACTTCATGCCGTCATCAAGAGTTGCGACGGTCGCACCACCGACAGTAATACGGTTAATAGAAGTACCGGCTAAATTGGGCGCACTGGTGCCTGCTGCAATAGTCGCCGTCGATCCGTCCGTACCGGCCAAAGCGACAGAGCCTGTGGCACCATCAACAGCTACGGAAGAACCGGCAGCCCCGTTAACCGTAAGGGAGCCGCTTTCACTGCCTGATTCCCCAAGAGCCACGGTATTTTTCAAACCTACGGTAATCTTTTTACCATCCGCATCAGCGGTAGTCGTGATGTTACCGTCACCGGCAATCTGGATTGTCTTGCCCAGGTCTTGTTTAACTGCTGTATTATTGTCATCCGTCAAGCCGAAGCCGCCAGTTGCGTTTTCACTGGTGCCGTCGATAATAGCATCGCTTACGGTTTTCAGCTGATCTTCCGTAGCTGCACGGCCGCTTACGATATCCGGATTGGCTACATTCCACGTCGTGTTATCCAAACCGGTTACATAGCTGCCTTCTTGAGATGTACCACCAGCTGTAGTAGCGGTTTGATTACCTAAGATAGCATCGCCGGCCGTTACGGTATTCAAACCTGTAATATCTTTCGCCAAGCGAACGGTTAATTTACCATTATCACCGTCTTGAGCGGCTACGATGCCAATGTTATTGTCGGTCGATAATTTGGTAGAATCAGTTTCACCGCCAACAATATTGACGGTTTTATTCAATTTTACAGCGGCCGTTCCGGTGTCGCCGGTGTAGACCATGCCGTCATCAAGGGTTGCTACAGTCGCACCGCCTGCGGTAATACGGTTAATAGAAGTACCGTTGACGTCGCTAGTCGCCGTACCGGCTGCGATGGTAGCCGTAGAACCGTCGGTACCGGTTAAAGCCACAGAACCGGTTGCCCCATCAACGGCTACGGAAGAACCACCGGTACCGTTAACAGTAAGGGAGCCGTCCGTGCCAGTCGTGCCGGTGCTGCCTAAGGTAACCTTATCAGCTAATTTAAGGTCATAAGCGATAGAATTGGTGCCTGTCGTCGACGTAATTTGTAAGTTGTTGCCTGTATACGTACTGTCGGTACCGGCTGCGTGCCGCCTTCAACGGTTACCGTAGTCGTTGAACCGGAGCCACCGCTAACACCGGCGATAGCCTGATTCAATTGACTTACGTTAACACCATCGGTGCCAGCTGTACCGGCAGCAACGTTGGTAATCTTGTTCCCTCCATTATTGAGGCCCGTACCGGTCAGAGATACAGCGGTGCCACCACTGGGTCTGATAGTAATGCCGTTACCGCTAAGGGTTGTGGCATTGCCGGTGGTCGGATTGGTCAAATAGATTGTTTCCAAGCCACGGAGAGTTTTATTTAAGAGAAGGGTAACCTTGTTGTCACTGATTACGCTACCGATATTCGGGCTAGTGGAAAAATCAGACTGATAGTACAGTGTATTGTCTACGCCACCGGTAATCTTCAAGGATTCATTCAAAAGTTTAGTCGCTGTACGCGGTGTGTTGTCCGAGCCATATTGTGTGGATCCACTGGCTTGGAAATCACCGGTAGTAGCCAGCATGGTATTGGTCCACTGCTTCATGTTCACGGCATCCGTATCATACTGACCGGCTGCTAAACCGGTGAGTTTACGGGTCACGGAATTTCCGGCAAAGCCATCTGTACCAATGGAAACGACACCAGCACTGCTGTTCCATACGCCACCGCTGGTAGTACCGGCATTGCCTTTGGTAGAAAGCCAGCTGCTCCATGTACTGTCCTGAACATTCCAGCCCTGGCTGGTAGTATCTGTTGATCGCTCTGTAGTGGATCCAGAACCAATGGCCACACTAGTTGCAATCTTGGCCGTAGCAGCACTGCCTAATGCAATAGCACTAGCCGCCGAAGAATCTATAGCAGCCGTTTTACCAATAGCAATAGAATTCCCAGCCGGAGCGACGGTCTGATAACCGATAGCAATGGCGTCCGGATCCGTTGAAGCTGTACCAGCAGAGGCTTCTCGACCAATAGAGATACTTCGCGTACCTAACGATTTTGCCAAATAGCCAAAAGATATAGCACTACCGGCACTGGCGACCGTATCATAACCAATAGACATAGAATAAGAACCACTTGCATTTGCATTAGTCCCTTGGGCCATAGCACCGCCACCGCTGGCTACTGCATTATAACCGAAAGCACTGGCTCGGACGCCGGCGGTAGTAGCATTACGGCCTACAGCATAGCATTTTCACCACTAGCATTTGCAGATGCACCGACGGCAATGTTTCCTTGATTTGTAGCTTGCGCACCCGACCCCGTAGCTACTGCATAAATCGCGCTCGCATTAGAGTTTTTACCAATGGCAACGGCTTCAATCGCGGTAGCCGAACTCGCACCACCAATTGCTACCGTAAAGCCCGAAGTCGATTGAGATGCAGCACCGATGGCAACCGCAGAGTCTCCATTTGCATCATATGAGGTCCTAGAAGTATCCGTATTACCGGCAATAGCATTATTACCAATAGCGATAGTATTCGTAGAATACGAGCGAGTATTTGTACCAAAGCCCATAGCATTTTCATAGGCTAGTGTGCCGCCGTCAGGTTGACCGACGACAACATTTTGACCGATAGCAATACCATGAACCGCATTTGATCGGTTGTTAGAACCTAAAATAACCGAGTTACCGGCACGACCGTAGGCAATATTGTCGTGACCGATTAGGACCCGGCCGCCGAAAGCCGAACTCGTGTTAGACCCATTAGGCGTATCTTCTGACGGCCCATAGTTCGCCGTTATGGCAGTCTGATTTGCGCCGATTACAACGTCATTAAGACTATAAGCTATGGCATTATAGCCGATAGCAACGGCTTTATTATTAGTGGCTCCTGCCGTACCGGCAATACTGCCTAGACCAAAAGCAAGGGAATAATCATTGGCAGCCGTACCACCGGCTATAGCTGCCGCATTGGTGCCGCTCGCCGTCGAACCGTTACCGACAGCTACAGAGTTAGTACCGCTTGCATTGGATCCGCCGCCTGCAGCCACGTTTGTGGTCCCACTAATAGTCCCCCAGCATTGGTTGCAAATGCCGGAAACGTTAGGGTTGAAGCAATCCCCAAGGACAGACTGGTCACGACGGCCAGCCGCAGCAGGCTATGGGGTACGCGCGACGTGTGCTGCGATTTTGTTTTACTATTTCTCTTAGCAAGTTCTGAAACGACTATGTAGGCATTTCTCACCTTACTCCAAACGACCTTGTAGATCTTATTCATAAAAAAAACCTTCCTCCTTTTAAATCCCAATAACAACTCGTAAAAAACGGATGTACTCGGAATCTATCCTGACAGTAGGCAAATCTAGGACCTGTCAGGATCTGTCAATGACTTGTG
>ENA-OQBJ01000834-OQBJ01000834.1-human-gut-metagenome-genome-assembly--contig:-NODE-834-length-14642-cov-2.267999_pt1 | contig 14642 bp, 17 predicted proteins | sample MGYA00242743_ERZ504545 | MGnify/ENA primary metagenome ERZ504545 (study PRJEB26092, sample SAMD00036252) | human gut metagenome | host: Homo sapiens | study: EMG produced TPA metagenomics assembly of...
CGCACAATCAGATAGCAGATCACCTGCATGATAATCGTGATGATCCACGATCCCGGATACGAAATGAACAGCACATACAGCGAGCGGTGCTGCGGGAAAATGCCGAAGATCCACACGATTCGCGTTCCGACCGTTCCGATGACGGACAGAATCATCGGCACCGCCGAGCATCCCATACCGCGCAGGGCTCCCGGGAAGAGGTCCATGATGCCGCAGAGGAAATACGGAACCGTCGTGATCGACAGAATTTCCATACCGCAGCGGATAACCTCCGGGTCCCCGGTGTAAATCTGCAGGATTTCCGTACCGAACAGATACGCGCCGCCACCCATCACCAGTGCCATGCCGCTGGAGAGAATCAGGCAGTCGATCAGCACCTTATCCATTCGTTTGTATTTTCCGACACCGTAGTTCTGGCTTGTGAAGCTCATGCACGCCTGGGTGACGGAGTTGACTGAGGTGTATAAAAATCCCAGCACATTGTTGGCCGCCGTGTAGCCTGCCATTGCAATCGAACCGAAGGAATTGACGGATGACTGCAGCAGCACGTTCGAGAAGTTGATGACGGTACTCTGAATACCCGCCGGGATGCCGACCTGGAAAATCGGGATGATGTAATCCTTTTTCAGGCACAGCTTCGAAAACCGGAGCTGATAACTTCCCTCGCTCTTATAGAGGCACCGCAGAACCAGCACGCAGGAGATCGCCTGCGAAACCACCGTTGCAATCGCCACACCTGCCACGTCGAGACTGAACACGATCACGAGGAACATATTCAGACCAGCGTTGATCACACCCGATACAATCAGGAAATACAGCGGCCGCTTCGTGTCGCCGACGGCACGCAGAATCGCCGCACCGTAGTTGTACAGCATGAAAAACGGCATTCCCATAAAGTAAATTCTCATATACAATGCCGACTGATCAATGACATCCGCCGGTGTATCCATCAGCTCCAGCGCGCCTTTTGCAAAAAATACGCCCACAAACGCCATCACAACGCCGCTGATCAGCGCCAGCATGATCGATGTATGTACCGTTTCCGACATCTCCCGGTCGCGCCCCGCTGCATAATACCGCGCCGCAAGCACATTCGCACCGAGCGAGATTCCCATAAACAGGTTGATGAACACGTTGATGAGTGCCGTTGTCGATCCGACAGCCGCAAGCGCCTGGCTTCCGCTGAACCGTCCGACGACGATGATATCCACCGCGTTGAACATCAGCTGCAGAATGCCGGACACCATCAGCGGCAGCGAAAAGGAAATCAGCTTGTCCATAATCGTGCCGTTGCACATGTCGATTTCATATTTGTTCTTTTTCAAAAATACTCCTCCTTCTTTTGTAGCAGATATGCAGTCTTACACCGCAGACATATACAGAAATGATACCACTTTTTTCCGGTTCTGCACAGAGACTTTCCATAATTTATTGACTTCTGTAAAGTCCACAGGTAAAATAAATACAATTACAGTTTTTCTGTATATAAATCAAGGACAGGAGAGAACCTATGAAAAAAATATGGATTACAGGTGCCGAAGGCCACATCGGTACTGCCCTTCTGGAACTGCTGGAGGGTGTGGAATATCAGCTTCTTCCAACGGATATTCACGAGGTTGATATTACCAAAATCGATGAAGTCACACAGTTCGTTTATGTCAACCGTCCCGACGTTATCATCAACTGCGCCGGTATGACCGACGTTGCCGAGTGTGAAAAAAACATCGACGAAGCCTATCGTGTCAATGCCATCGGTGTGCGCAACGTAGCGCTTGCCGCCAATGATATCGACGCAAAGGTTATTCAGATCTCAACGGATGACGTCTTCGACAAGGAATCCCGCATCCCGTACAACGAGTTTGATACCGTACATCCGCGTACGATCTACGGAAAATCAAAAGAGGCCGGAGAGAAAATCCTGACACAGCTTTTGAACCGCTTTGTCATCATCCGAAGCTCCTGGATTTACGGGATCGGCCGCGATTTTGTGGACGAAGTACTCCGTAATGCGGCAAAGGGCGGCACGATGGAGGTTCCAAACAACCAGTATGCGGCTCCGACCAGTGCTTTTGAGCTTGCGCGCGTGATCTGCACTTTATCGACAACGAGGAGTATGGTCTGTACACGTTGTCTGCCCCGGAAGCTGCAGCCGCTATGAGTTTGCAAGAACCATCCTCGAGTATACCGGAAAACCGGTGACCTTGATCTCTACCCGGTTGTCGCACGCGATGATGTCCGCCCGACCTATTCTGTTCTGGACAACATGATGCTCCGCCTGACCGGTATTCCTGAGCCGCCCGACTGGAAAACGGCACTGAAAGAATATCTCGAAGAAACCGGAGGAATCGAATAATGGTCCGAAACAGAAAAGAAACAACGGAAAAGTCAAAAAAGAAGCCCGGGCTTTCCACCCAGATTTTTATTGCCCTGCTGGCCGGTGCGCGCTCGGCGTGGTGATTCACTATTGGATCCCGTCCAGCTATATCAAGGACACCGTCATCGTAGAAGGTGTGCTGTATGTCATCGGACAGGGCTTTATCCGCCTGATGCAGATGCTTGTCGTACCGCTTGTCTTCTGCTCCCTCGTCTGCGGAAGTATGTCCATCGGAGACAGCAAAACCCTCGGAAAGGTCGGCGTAAAAACGATCGGCTTTTACCTTGTTACCACAGCACTTGCCGTCTGCATCGCACTTGGAACCGCCTTGCTCATTCACCCGGGGCTCGGACTTAACATGAGTGCGGTTCAGAAAGCCGACCTGTCCTCGACAGCAGCAGATTCCAGCGTCAGCCTGGTGGATACACTGCTCAACATCATCCCGAAGAACCCGATTGGTTCCATGGCAAACGGCGATATGCTTCCCATCATCGTATTCGCCTGTTTGTCGGCGTAATGCTGGCAAAGCTCGGAAACCGCGCTTCGGTCGTTTCCAACTTATCAGCCAGTTTAACGATGTCATGATGGAAATGACCATGACGGTCATGAAGGTGGCTCCGGTCGGCGTTTTCTGTCTGATTGCACGTACCTTTGCAACGGTCGGCTTTTCTGCGTTCGCACCGATGCTGAAATACATGGGAAATGTAACACTGGCGCTGGCACTGCAGTGCTTCGTCATTTATCAGGTTCTTCTGTTCGTATTCACACGGCTGAATCCGATTAAATTCGTGAAAAAATTCCTTCCGGTTATGGGATTTGCATTTTCCACCGCAACCTCCAACGCGACAATCCCGATGTCGATTGATACACTGAACAAAAAGATGGGTGTCTCGAAGCAGATTTCTTCGTTCACCATTCCGCTCGGCGCAACCATCAACATGGATGGTACCTCCATTATGCAGGGTGTCGCTGTCATCTTCATCGCAGAGGCGTACGGTATTCATCTGACCCCGGCAAACCTCGCAACGGTTGTTGTTACCGCAACACTGGCTTCCATCGGTACCGCCGGTATCCCAAGTGTCGGCCTTGTTACCCTGGCTATGGTACTGAATTCCGTCGGACTGCCAACGGAGGGTATCGCTCTTATCATGGGTATCGACCGTATTCTCGATATGCTGCGTACCGCCGTCAACATCACAGGCGATGCTGTCTGCACAACGATTGTCAGCCATCAGGAAAAGGCGCTCAACCGCGAAGTATTCAATCGCGATTAACTGCAATAAACTGCTTGCGAAAAGCCTTTTTCAGACACGCTCTAAGGCTAAGAAAACGCGTTCCCGTTTTCGGAAACCCCTGTGGTTTCCGGCGGGAACGCGTTTTTCTTATCTTATTTTTCTGTTACAGTTCAAATGCCTGGCGGATGCTGTCGTAATGCAGGAATTTACCTTCTGCGGCGTACCCTTTGATTTCGTCCAATGTAGCAAAACGGTAGCCGTCTGTTTCTTCCTCCTGAAGATGAAGATCTTTCGTCTTTGATATCCATCACGAAGCGATAAACATCGACAAAGTAATTGTCTCCCTCATCCGGGTTGATGCGCCGGTAGGTAAAGAGATAACCGCCGTCAGCCTTGCTCACATCGAGTCCGGTTTCCTCTCTGACCTCACGGCGCACGGCCTCCCAGGAGCTCTCTCCTGCCTGTGCCGCGCCGCCGGAAACCTCCCACCAGCCCGGTGCCCAGGCTTTCGTCATGACACGTTTTGTGATAAGAAAGGTCCCATCCGGTCTTGCGATTACGCCGAGTACGGTCAGGTGAAACTCGCCCGGCTTCATATGCCAGTCATTCCGTCTCATCGTACGGCCGGTCGGCTGTTTATTTTCATCATAGATATCCCAGAGTTCCATATCGTGTTTTCTCCTGTCGAACTTCTTCCGAGCCCCATCGCGATTTTTCTTCCCTGTCGCATGGTTCTGAATCATTACAGATACTGTTTAATCTCTTCCATTACATTTTCCAGCGGAATTTGTGTTTTCAGAGTCTTATCGCGGGATGCAACCTCGACAACGCCCTGTTTCATGTTTTTCGGGCTTACGATGATGCGCAGCGGAATGCCGAGCAGGTCGGCATCGGCAAACATTACGCCGGCTCTGACGCTTCTGTCGTCGTAGATCACTTCGATGCCTGCGTTCTGCAGATCCTCGTACAACTTGTCCGCATATGCTCTGACTTCCTCGTCATCGACGCGGACTGCACAGAGGTGTACCTGCCACGGAGCGATAGCTTTCGGCAGATCGGGCCGTACTCATCGTGATGTGCCTCGCAGACCGATGCTGCCAGACGGCCGACACCGATACCGTAGCATCCCATGATCGGGGTCTTGCTCTCGCCATTTGCATCGACATAGGTCATATTCATGGATTTTGTATATTTGGTTCCAAGCTGGAAGATATTTCCGACCTCGATACCTCTGGAGATCTTCACGGTCTTTTTGCCGCATTTCGGGCAGATGCCGCCCTCCTGGATTTTTGCAAAATCGTGATACTCGGCATTCGGAACGTCGCGCTCCATGTCGAGTCCTTTGTAATGATGCTCTGCCTCGTTGGCTCCGCAGGAAGGTTGTTTCTTCCCTCGAGGGATTTATCATAGAGAACAACGGCATCTCCGTTCACCTTCAGGTTCACCGGTCCGATATAGCCTGCGTTCAGTCCGCATTCTTCGGTGATCACGGCTGCGTGAACCTGCTCGCCGAGGAAGTTGACCAGCTTCGTCTCGTTGACTTCGAGATCGCCGCGGATGAAAAGGACAACGTATTTATCATCGACATTCTGCTGATAAACAACGGCTTTGCAGGAGTTCTTTGTCTCGTCTCCGAAGAAATTGCAGACGTCTTCAATGGTGTGGACGTTCGGTGTATAAACCTTTTCGAGTGCAGCGGATTCTGCGTCTCTTGCGATGTCGGAAATATTCTCAGCTGCCTCCATGTTGGCTCTGTAATCGCAGGAATCACACAGAACGATGGAATCCTCTCCGACCGGAGTCAGAAGCATGAACTCATGGGAGATGTTGCCGCCCATCATACCGGAATCGGATTTGACAGATACCACCTCCGGCACGCCGACACGCTCGAAGATACGCTCGTATGCTGCGTGGCATTTCTCGTAATACTGCTCCAGATCTTCCTGGCTGGTATGGAAGGAGTAAGCATCCTTCATCGTAAACTCACGCACACGGATCAGGCCGGCTCTCGGACGGGCCTCATCACGGAATTTTGTCTGGATCTGATAGATCATAAACGGATATTTGGTGTAGCTCTGTGCATACTCGCGTACAAGGTGTACGGCTGCCTCCTCGTGGGTCATGCCGAGTACCATTTTGGCATTGTTGCGGTCGGTGAAGCGCAGCAGCTCATCGCCGATGCTATCGTAACGGCCGGACTCATCCCACAGAGAAGCAGGCATGACAACCGGAAACTGCACCTCCTGGCCGTCGATTTTGTCCATCTCCTCGCGCAGGATCTGCTCGATTTTGCGCACAATGCGGCGCAGCGGCAGATAGGAAGAATAGATTCCGTTTGCCATATATTTGATGTATCCGCCTTTTACCATAATAGCATGGCTGTCGATGACACAGTCAGCAGGTCTTTCTTTGAAGCGCTCTCCTACTAATTTTTCAAGTTTCATTTTCTGATTTCCTCCTTATTCTTTGGGTTTTCAACATCTGAAATCTTCCAGACGCGAGAACATTCCAGCCTGTCCGATTTTAAGCTTTTATACAACATTTTACGCATCTAACTCATCACTGAAGTAACGAGTTAGATGCTTCGTTTTCAAACAGAAAAAAGCCCTAAACCGCAAGCTGCAGTTTAGGGCGAATTTTTTTATCCGCGGTACCACCTAAATTCAGGAAAACTCCTGCACTCTGACACAAAGCATTTGTACCCCACGATTTTTGTATTTTGTAATACGCGTGATCTCTGCTCTCTGTACCTTCTCTGTAACGGGAGATCCCGGTGCAGCCTACGAAATAAATTTTTCCTGATGGATTTTCTTCTCTTCGGTGCACAGCTCCAAGACCGGTTCACGATAGATTCTGCAAAAAGCTTTCACCTGCCGCTTTCTCTCTGAATGCGCTCTGTCGCTACTGTTTCTTTTCGTCGCTTTTTCACTGCACTGATTGTAGCAGAAACCGGAAAAGAATGCAAGCCCGTTCCTTCTGCTTTTTCTGCATAAACGCCCGCCCAGGTTACAGGCCTTCCCGATACATTCTGCTGATTGCCGCCTGGGCTTCCTCAGACTGTTTTTTCTCAATCCATGCTTTGCGGTCACTCAGGATAGCCAGCATCTCATCGACAACGTCCTCGGCGCGCGGGCTTGTGACGCGGTAGAGATAGCCGAGCATCCGCGTGGCGGTAAAATCGGTGTTCATCTGGCGGTATGCAATTTCCCGGCAGAAGTCGTCCGGGTAACCGTTGTGTTTTAACGCACGGTACAATTCGTCATTTCTCGTTTCTGGCATTGCCTGTCTCCCTTTTTCCTTTAAACATTTACGTTTCCGCTGTTCAGACCTTCCGTCTTTTCCTCAAGTGGCAGCCAGTCCAGTGCCTTTTTGATCCACTCATCCCAGAAATCCCATTCATGGCCACCCTTGCTCTCATAGTAGACAATGTCCATGCCGCTCTCTTCCATCCGTTTATGGTAGAGACGGTTTACTTCCAGAAGTCCGTCCTCTGTTCCGCACGCCTGGAATACGGTCGGCACATTGACAGACGGATCTTTTTTCCGTGCTTCCTTTAACTGCTCGATAAGAACAGCCGGGTTTTTGTCACTCTTTGCTGCTTCGACCAGATTTCCGAAATAACCTTCTTCATGTGCAAAGCTGTCCGCTCTGCTCTCTTCCGGATTTTCCAGCACATGAAGTGCACCGGACAGGCAGATCACAGCCCCGAAGGTATCGTGATATTTCAGGCCATTTCTGAGTGCGCCAAAACCACCCATGGAAAGGCCTCCGATAAAGGTGTCTTCTCTTTTTCTGGACAGCGGAAACATTTTTCTTGTAATCTCAACCAGTTCTTCTCCGATAAACTGTCCGTGCATGGCACCGATGGACGGCTGATCCACATAAAACGCATTCTCGCCGGCCGGCATGACAACGGCAAGGTTTTTCTCCTCTGCCCATCTTTGGATTCTGGTTCCATGAACCCCAGTCTGTCTCATTCCCAAAAATGCCATGCAGCAAATACAGCGTTTTAAACGGTTTTTCCTCGCGCTCCGGCTGCCCAAAGGTAAATTTGTCGACCGGCAGAATAACCTGCAGCGGTACGGTGCGCATTAAAGTTTTTGACATGAAGCTTACCTGAATAAATGCCATAATAAAAATCCCCCTGTGGATATATATTTTTCTTTATTTTACGCCTTATTTCCGCATTTCGTCAACGTGGAGTTTTGCGTTCCTCCGGTTCCGGCTTGCACCCCGAAGCAATTCACGATATAATCATGTTTATAGCAATCCCAGAAAATAATGCAAAAAATTCAGCACTGCAGAACGTGAATTACTGCGTCACGGATTTTCGTCGTACCCCGGTACGCCTTCAAATCCGTTCCTTGTAATTCGCGCCCTGCAGCACTGTCTTTTTTGCGTTATTTTCTGGTCTTGCTATAGTTTGAATTTTTTCTGTGACAAGATAAGGAGATTTTCTATTATGATAAAGTTGATTGCAACCGATGTCGATGGAACGCTCGTCAAAGACGGCACACTTCTGATCGACCCGGAATATATGACTGTTGTTTCCAGGCTTGTCGACCAGGGCATCCATTTTGTTGTCTGTTCCGGCCGCCAGTTTTCCAGTGAACAGAAGCTTTTCGCTCCGATCAAGGACCGCCTGCTCTACATCTCCGATGGCGGAACTGTCGTGCGCACACCGGAAAAGATTCTGAAAACATATCCGATGGAAACGGCACTCTGGAAATCCATGTGCCGCATGGTACACGACGAACTTCCGTCCTGCGACTGCTTTGCCGCCACCCCGGACTACTGCCTCGCCGAAGATGCCGGAAGCCGCATGTTTCACTGGCTCCGCGACTCCTACGGCTTCGATGTCCGCGAAGTACCGGATCTATCGAAGGTAGAAAACGAGGACATTATCAAATTCACAATCTACCATCCAACCTCCTGTGAAGAGCTTTGCTCCCCAAATTTCATCCCGGCGTGGAATCATCAGGCAAAACTCGCTGTCGCCGGTAAGGAATGGTTGGACTGCAACGCCCGCGGCGTCAGCAAATGGACCGGTCTCTCATTTCTGATGAACTACTTTGGCCTTACCCCAGACGAAGTCTGCTGCTTCGGCGACAACCTGAACGACATCGAGATGCTTCAGAACGCTGGCGAAAGCTACGCCGTCTCCACGCCCGAGCGGAAGTCATCGCCTCAGCAAAACACACCTGCCCGCCGTACTGGGAGAACGGGGTGCTGCAGGTTTTGAAAACGTTTTTGAAGGAAACGACAAACCCGTTTTGAATCAAAAAATCCAGGCATCCTATACGGATGCTGGATTTTTAATTCTCTGTTTCTTTACAGTACCCCATGCGGCGCAATGCCGATCGCAAATTCGACTGCAATCGCTACTAGGACTACCAGCAGCGAAATGATGAATCCGTGCAGCATCGGCTTTGCGCCGGAGCGCAGAGGGATTTGAAATCGGTATTCAGGCCGATGGCCGCAAGGGCGGCCACCATCAGAAATTTGCTGATGGTTTTTAATGCGGCTGCTGTGCCTGCCGGGATAAGACCTAAGGAGTCAGTGCTGACATGGCGAGAAAACCTAAGATAAACCATGGAAAAATGGATTTGATGCTTACCTTTACGGCGGTTCCTTCTGCTGCCTGCGCCTTCCGTTTCAGATGTACGTTGATGGCGGCGAATGCCAGAACAGCCGGAATGATTGCGAGGGTCCGTGTCAGTTTTACCATGGTTGCGAAATCACCGGCGGCCTCGCTGAATGCGTAACCGGTGGCAACGACGCTTGATGTATCGTTGACCGCAGTTCCGGCCCAGAGGCCAAACGCGGCATCTGAAAGGCCCATCCAGTGACCGAGAATCGGGAATACGACAATCATGACCGTATCAAATAAAAACGTTGCGGAGAGGCCATAGGCAATGTCCATATCGGTCGCCTCGATGACCGGCGCGATTGCCGCGATCGCGGAACCGCCGCAGATACCCGTGCCGGCGTTGATGAGGCTGCTCGTCTTCCAGTTCAGTCCCATTGCTTTTCCGATCAGCGCGCCAAGGCCGAAGCACGTTGCCAGGGTAAATACCATAACCGTCAGGGAAAATCTTCCGACCGTCAGTACCGTGCGGATATTCAGGCTCGCTCCGAGCAGAATAATCGCAAATTTCAGGATCTTCTTCGATGTAAATTTAATTCCCGGCGCCGTCACGCTGTTCGGCTTGTAAAAGGCATTCACAATCATACCGATAAACATGGCGATGACCGACGCTCCGATAAAGTGCAGGCCGGCGCTCTCCTCCAGGCTTTCCAGGAATTTCGCCGCAGCGGCAATCACCAGTGCAATCGCCGCTCCGGGAATCATTTTTTTTACGTTTTTCACAATAATAATTTCCTCCAGATGTATCGTTTTTTCTTTCTCTCTCCCCAAAACATTCCGTATTTTTCATCACATCTGATGCTGCCACTTCCCGCTTCGATAGCGAATGACAAAGAAAATGGCACGAACAACCCAGTCCATCGTCATGGCGACCCATACACCGAATACGCCGAATCCCATACGCACACCGAGCACATAGCTCATGCCGATTCTGCAGATCCACATGGAAAGAATCGAGAGAATCATGCAAAATGCCACATCATTGGACGCGCGGAGTACATTCGGCAGATTGAAGCAATTGGCCAGATTATCATACAGCAGATGCCGTGGTAAACGATGATATCTTCCGTCATGGCAGTTGCCTCCGCAGACAGACTGTAAACGTGAAGCACTGCCGGAAGTGCCGCGATGACACCGAGACAGCAGACGATCATCAGGCCATAAATGATGATGTGCAGCTTTTTCGCATAGTATTTTACCTGCTCATAGTCTCCCGCTCCCGCGCACTGTGCGCTTACGGTCAGCACTGCATTTCCGATCGCCATACCGGGCAGTGTCTGGAAGACAGCAATCGTGTTGGACACGGCATTTGCCGCGATCGACGCTGTTCCGAACTGTGTGATCATACTTAAGACCATAATTTTGCCGAGCTGGAACATACTGTTCTCGAGGCCGTTCGGAATGCCGATGCCAAGGATTTTTTTCAACATATGGAAATCCGGTTTTACTTTCACCGGATAAGAGCACCGCACCGGATACCGCTTATTATGTACGAGAACAAATGCTGCCACAGCCGCGTACATACGCGAAAGCAGCGTCGGAATCGCAACGCCGTCCACGCCGAATTTGAGCGCATAGACCAGAAGCGCATTTCCCGAAATATTGATCAGGTTCATAACGATGGATATTTTCATCGGCGTTTTCGAATCACCCTGCGCGCGGAAAATGGCCGCACAGCCGTTGTAAACCGCCAGAAACGGAATGGAAGCCGCTACGATCATCAGATATATATTGCAGTTTCTTTCTACCTCTGCCGTAATGTTTCCAAACACAACATGCAGAATAAACGGCTTTAAAAGATAGACCGCCGCCATGATCACAACTGACAGCGCCGTTGTCACCAGCAGAAGCTGGTCAGCTGCCTCACATGCTTTATGCGGCCGCTTCTTTCCGATATACTGGCCGCACACGACGGCTCCGCCGGTTGCAATCGCGGTAAACATGTTGATCAGCAGAATAAAGATTGTATCAATCAGCGACACACTCGACACCGCCGCCTCGCCGACACTGGATACCATAATTGAGTCCGCCATGCCGACTGCAATGGCAAGAAGCTGTTCAATCAGAAGCGGCACAATCAGCCGTTTCAGATCCGCATTGGAGAACAGGTCACCATCCCGTTCCTTCAGATAATTCATCTTTTGTTTCCTCCATTTTCATACCTTCTCTGTTGATGATTTTTCACGCATGTGTATTACACTCATGCTGTTTTTATCTTACCTGCATTTTTACGTAAAAGCAAGAAGAACCGGCATCATTTCTTTACCGGTTCTCCATTGATTGTCTGTACCAGGACTTTGTCAAATCTTGCGTATTTTTTTACTTCTTTCATCAGCGTATCGAGGTCTTTCACAATCTGCTCGCGCTTTCCTGTCGGTCCTATGAAATATTCTCTGCTGCCCATTTCCAGCAGATTTCCTGTCGTTCTTGTCCGTACGCCGAAGGTAAGTCTTCTGCTTCCCCGCCGGTAATAAATCGTATAGGTACGCGGCACGTAGTTGAACAGGGAGCTTTCGATTTGGGAAAGCGTGTAAAATTCACCGCTCTCTTTTGCCGCCGCATACCGCCGGTCTTTCAGGCAGTCCATTTCGGCTACGGAAATAAAGCAGATCAGATAGTCCAGAAACGAAAACACAACCAGAATCATTGCTTCCACAATTCGTCCCAGATTTGTTCCATCCAGAATATGAACATAGATGTCACCGTAAAATACCACAAAGAAAAGAACAATACTTAAAATAATCTTAATCCACGGCCAGAGACGGGATTTAATTTTCCGGTTTACTTTAAAAACATTGATCCAGTCAAGCAACTGTTTTTCCTCCAAAGCTGTAATTATACATGTATTTATACTACAATATTTCCTACTGCGTCATAAGTTAAGGACATTTTCTTTCCGTTATTGTTGATTTCTTTGAGAAGCAAGGTTGTAATTCCTGCTTTTCTTCCCGTCACAAAAGTGTACCTGTTCTTTCTGCAATGCAGATCGGCATGGAACTCGCAAAAAGACAGCCTGCTGCCTGATGGATTAACTCCATTCTTAAGGCAGTAGGCTGTCTTTTCCGCTATACCCGCTCCACTAATAACTGCTGCATCGGTGTGAGTGTTTCGGTTTTCAGTTCATTTAATTCCCTGATCTTATCTGTCGTCGTATAGAATTTCTTCGCGATATCCCACAGGGTATCCCCCGGCTTGACGAAGTAGCAGGTGATGCCCGGGAGGCTCTGCAGTTCTTCCGGATCTCGGTCTTTTTCTTCGACGTACTGCATTACCATCTCTTTTCTACGGCGGAATACGAGGGCGTTCAGGTTCAGTACGACTTTGGCTTCGATGTCGCTGCTGTCCGGCATGGTTGTGGAGAGCTGGTCAATGGAGGACTGGAGTTCGTAGCGGCAGTCCGGTCCGATTCCCGGGACTTCGATGGTGTGGCGGAAAGGGAGGGCGGTTTCGGCGGCGTAGAATGGCATTTCATCGTCGCTCACGACATAGAGCGCCTGAGTTCCACCACGCCGGTTACTTCGATGCCGTTTTCTACGATTCTTTCCTCGTCGATCTTGATTTTGCCGTCGCTGTGGCAGATCTGCAGAATTTTATTTTTCGGCACGCGCATCTGCAGTTTGTCGGTCAGGCGGCATTTGGAGAAATTGCGGATCAGAAGGCTCTCCAAAGTCTCCTCCTGCACTTTTGGAATGCATTCTCGGTGCGGATGGTAAACGTCCTGCAGAAGTGATACGGTTTCTTCCTGATACAGACAGATGTCAAGTTCGAGTACGGCCTCCGCCTGCAGGACCCGCTCCTCGCCGTCGGAATCGGGCTGGATTTCGAGTGTGGTCTGGCCGAGTGTGCTTTCGATCCGCGGGATCATCTCGGAGATGCAGCCCTGGCATTCCACTTCTGCCTGGAACGGGAGCGCCTGCTCCACCCACTGCAGCGGGTGATCCTCCTCGCCGTCGCTGTACAGACAGAAGACAAAGAGTTCTCCCTGCGCACTGACCCGCCCCTCCTCAGAGCGGAGATCGAGACCTCGCACTTCCAGATCCTGCCAGAGAATCTCGTGCAATTCCGGCTTGCCGGACGGAATCGTAAGCTCCTTTTTGACACGCAGCACATCTTTTTTCTGCGCTGCAAGCTCAACCACGCGGTATTCCTGCCTTTTTACCGCGACGTCGCTCTCCCCGCGGATTTCCATCGGCACGGCAAGGTCGCACAGTTCCTCGATCCACGCGTGCAGCGTGACGATCGCGCGCACGCCCAGCTTCCGCGAGTTGATGAGATGCAGGTTCAGATCTTCCACTTCCCAGGTGATGCAGACCTTGTCGCCCCCTGTCAGACCATCGAGATGGATCGTCTCATCGATCGGAAGCTCGCCGGAAAGCTGGCAGATCCGCCGCCGTTCGCCGTCGGAGACGTACAGCAGATGAAAGGTGAGGCCGCCGAATACACGCGCTTTTCCTTCCGAAATCTGCACATCCCCGATCGTCACCTCGCCTTTTTTCTGAATCATCCGCCCCACATCGGGCCGTGCGTCCGGCACATTGTAGTCCTCATCAAACGTAATCTGTGACACCGCTTCGCTTTTTCTGCTGATCTGATGCAGAATCTTTTTTACAAAATCCATAAGGCTCCTCCCACTCTAATCCTCAAATACGACTGAGATTCCCGCCGCCGCTTTCGTTTTCAGCACGACGTAAGGCAGGAGACGGCGCCTTTCTGCTCCTCCTTTGCGGCAGGTCCGACGAGTTTTGTCCGCACGAAAACGGCGTTTTCCGATTTCGATACTTCTTCGATCTGTATGGAAAAGCCTCCGCTTTTCTGCTTTCCGTAGCCGCGCAGTATGTAGAGATCGTCCCCCGCTCTCGTACGCCATCTGGAACGCGGATTCTTTTTTCCTGCGCAAAATCTGATCGATTTCCGGCGGAAAATCGCCCGGCTTTACAATCGCATACGACAGTTCTTTCCGCTCGCCCTCGCTCACATCTGTGATCCGGCACGATGCAAGGAGCATCAGGATCACCGCCGCCAGAAGAACTCTTCCCCGTCTCTTTTTCTTCATCATTCCAAACGCCGCTTCCTGCTCTTTCTATCCATTGTATGACGGGCCGCAGTCTTCTATGACGCAAAATCTTTTTCCGAAAAAGACGAAAGTTATTGCAACCCGCCCCATATATGACGTATACTGAAAAGTACGCAATAACTGAATATCACTATTTTTACCAAGAGGAGAAAAAGATTCATGATTCGTTTTATTCTGGTCATTCTGACCGCTTTTCTGTATCTGATTCTGTCGATCCCAGTGCTTCTTGTTCTGCTTCTGATCCGGAAGAAAAAGCCGGAGTCTGTGACAAGGTAAGCCGTGCGCTGATCCGCTGGATTTTCCGCGTGATTC
>ENA-OQBJ01000835-OQBJ01000835.1-human-gut-metagenome-genome-assembly--contig:-NODE-835-length-14636-cov-3.535874_pt1 | contig 14636 bp, 13 predicted proteins | sample MGYA00242743_ERZ504545 | MGnify/ENA primary metagenome ERZ504545 (study PRJEB26092, sample SAMD00036252) | human gut metagenome | host: Homo sapiens | study: EMG produced TPA metagenomics assembly of...
GATATAATAATCATACACATGCGTTTTCTGTCGGAGACAGTCATAGGCGGCATCTATCACCTCGTAATCGCCAGCTTTATTGCGATGCCCTGATAATGCTTAAAGGTCTGGGAATAAGCCATCCCAGCATCAAAGAGATGATGCCCAGGAATGAAACAAGATATAATTTTTGAAAATAAATCCGTTTTCCTTTCAATTCATAATTTCCCATATTTTTTTCCTGGAATCTTGGATTAATTTTTCCGATATCATGAAAAGTGATAACATTGTCTCTCATTGTTTCAAAAAAATGGATTCCTTCCCGACTCATCTCGGAAAAATACAATTTTTCAAACTGCTCAAAGACTACCTGTATCTGTTTGTGCTCTACTATTTTCTCATAATATTGCTGGCATAATTCTGTATGCTCTATTAGTGTTTCTTTCTGTCTTTGCTCCATGCTCTTCTTTTCATTGCCAGTTCTATGTGCATAACAATGCACAACATCTTTCTGTACTTCTGTTAAATCAATAAATTCAATATTCAAAGAAATCCCCCTTTACGACAGAATCCCGCAAAAAAGCTGCGGGATTCTGTCTAATAAAATACAAGCATACGATCTTCTGTTTTAAAAATTTTTTTTCCTTTCAAAGTCACTTTCATATTTGTAAAACAAAACGTTTCATACTGATACAAATTCAAATGGCTGTCTATTCCGACGGGAAGCTTTTCTTCATATTTAAACTCCGGAACTTCCTCTTCATCTTCATACTCTTCCTCTTCGTCATCAGCAATTCCCAGTTTTCCATCTTTTTTCTCATAAAGGCAAGATAAAACTACATTTTCGCATGTTACTACATCCAGTTCCACAACTTTTGCAGCACAGATATCCGCCAGATGGTCATTTTTTCCCATATATGGGATATATACGCATTTCTTATTCAGAATCATCTCTGCAATCTTATCCGCTTCCCGGGAATCTAAAAGAATATAGATATCCCATACCGGATTCTCCAGCCACTGCTCTCTTACGATCAGATTTCCTCCCAGTTCCTGGGATGCATATCCTACTGTGTTATTAAACATCTGTACTTTCTTCTGTATATATCCCTGAGAGTTTCGCGGTACAACAGAAACTTTCAAATCTTTTAATTTTTCATAAAACTCCGGATACGTTCCTGTACAGCCATAACCTTTGTACCCTACAATAGCTCCAAGTATGCCTAAAAGCGCAACTCTATGGATTTGTCCATATGTAAAATAAAAGTAAGCATTCACTTCCGGCTTTTTAAAAAAGGCATTTTTTCCACTGAGAGTAAATTTCAAAGCCCGCATAAATCACACCTCTTCTTGTGTAATAATATTAAATATCTTCGCCCCTTCAATTTCTCCTTCAAGTTTTGTTGTATACGGATTATAATAAATTTCTACATTTTTAATCCTTGTTTTAAGCACCTGTAAAAGCTCAGCACACTGTTCCAGATTAATTATGTTTTTTTCTTCTCCTTTATCAAAAGAAATATATTCTGTCAGATTCGGAAGATATAAGTCTGATTCTGTTTCAACAAAAAGTGCAAACTCATTTTCACATCCTTCTTTTGCATTTGTGGCAAATGCTGTGGCAGATACTAATGCTGTTCTTTTAAAATTCTGGTAATCTTCCTCTGTGTACCCATCTGTAACTCCCAGCTCCTTAAACTCTTTATATGCCAGAGGATTAATCACAAATGGATAAAAATAATGCGCTTCATTGCTGGTGATTTTAGTTCCAAGCGTTGAGTTTTTTGCTTCTTCATCCTTCTTATCATCTTTACTTGAATCCCTGAACGGTGACAATATATTCTGCTCTTCCGAACAGGTATCTGCATATTTATTGAATCCCTGACCAAATTGAACAGCACCCGTAATAGATATGTTATTTTTTGCTTCTGCAAAGTTGCACCAAAGTTTTTTACATCTACTGCTGAGAACAGATTTTTTAAAGTTTTCTGTGGATTCTTTTCCACCTTTTCTCCAAAGATATATTCATAACGCTCTCCCAATGAACGTGGCACCAAAGATACCAATGAAGCATCTTTTCCGCCAAATTTCATTGATTTAATATACAGAACTTTTTTTCCTTCATTATCCCACATTTTTTTCATCGGATACTTCAAGGCCTTATCACTTCCAAATACCAGGCCATCAGATGTTGTTTTGGGATATCCGGAAAATCTGCATTCCAGTTTGCCATAATAGAAGAGATGCCTAATACTCCATATACTCGTTTATTCATTTACCTGTTCCTCCATATTCTTTTTCTGATATAAAATGTTATTATTAATATATCCCGCGATCATAGAATTCTGATCTGTTTTTTCTGCTTTTGTATAATTGCAGATCATTGCATAAAGATTATTAAACCATGTTCCTGAACAATTCAGCTGGTAATTATATTTTATAAAATACTGGCGCAGTTTATCTTTTAAAGCCTGATTATTCTTTATGTTAAAGAAAGGATTCGCCAGAGAATGTTTCTTATCCTTTGCCTTACTGAGAGAAATAAAGTAATTCACAAGCTGTCCGACTGCATAATAATATTCTTCATCACTTGTAATCTGCTCTGTCTCTTTACTCTGTATCTTTCTTCTTAATTCTTTTCGTATTGACTCATAATCCGTACTCATTGGCTCTCCTCCTGAAAAATATTCTTCCAGTGAACACTTCAGATTAAACTGTTTCACAGCCTTGGAAATATATCCGTTTTTTATAGAATCTTTTATCATGTTCACACTGACTTTAGATAAAATTCCTGCAATATTCTGTGTTTCATTCTTATATAACCATGCAAAAATTGCATCTCTTGACCATATCAGATTTCGTGCTGTCTCACCGGAAATCTGCAATTCATCAACAGGTGTAAAATAATTCGTAACCAGCCATTTTGAAAACAGGATTTCATTAAGTAAACTCTCCATCTGTCCGACAGTTCCGTAATCCCTGTAGAGTTCTTCCTCTGTTTTTCTGTCGAATACATTTATATATTGAAAACGCTTTCGCAGATGATAACGGTAATCTACAATAACATCCTGATGCATGATCTGCACTTCTTTTCCTTTCTGCACATACAGATAATAGCCTGTGAAATCTTTCTGCATCTTTTCTTCTTTTGAAAAAGCACTGATTTCTCCTTTTTCCGGATCAATATAAATATTTACTTTTCCTGCAGACGCCTGATTGTACAGGTAATCAAAAAATTTCCTCTGCAAAACTGCATCTTCTGCAGTAATCATATATGGCAGCTCTGTCTTTCTTGTTTTATGTGCCATATATGGTTTCTTCTGGTTCATTCCCAGATTGTCGTTAGGAAGTCCCCATATTTTCCCATCTATTTCCTGATTATAATCATTCTTATTAAAGATTTTCGTGATCAGATATCTCTGTTCTTCCTGTATATATCGTTCTTCTGTATCTTCAAAGAAGATTTTCAGATAATTTTTTCCTGACAGGGAAATTCCCATATCTTCCAAACTAAAAATATGCTTCTTTACCCAATCCCGACACCATTCCAGTTTTTCTACATTAATTTCGTCAATCTGAGCAGCAATATAGTCATACATTTGTCTGTCTTTTGACTTGGCATATTTCTTTTCTGGATTTTTTAATACATCAAAATATCGGTCAATTGCCTCCTGATTTAATTTCCCGTTACCCAGACTTTCCTGCTTCACCCAAAATGAAAGGTAATTATTTGAATGAATAACTTTCTTTGGATCTACAGGTTTATCCATGCTTACTAACCTGCTGTGATAATCAAAAAAGCACATTTTCCCATAATATCTCTGCGAAATCCCCTCCATTTGTTTTGCCTTCTTGTTAAATTTCAAATCCATCTGGCATGCGATAATTCCATCAGAATTTACACTGATATAACACCCATCTGCCGGAATATAGGAATCCAGGATCAAAGCATCTTCTGCCCTGCCTTTTTCTTTTACCTGTTGCATTTGTCTTTTGAATACTTCAAGACAATCCTTCAGCACATACTCACCCTCTTTACTTTTTATATAGCAGTTTATTATTACCATAAATCATATGGCTATCCCACAGGTCAGTTCCAGCAAGCACTGATCAGAACCACCTGAAATTGCAAAACCCAGCTCCTCTGCTGTTTAATTCACAAAGTCCTACACCTAATATGAAATATGCAAGTTTCTGACTCTTCTCATCATCTGCAATCTGAAGACTTAATTTATCACCTAACAAACTAATACGTTTATACTTGCAACTAATTGGATGTCTGTTTAAAAATGTAATATTTGTATATAAGGGAAAATCTTCTTCAATCTGCTCTCCTGTAAATGAATTATACTTCTTCACTAAATTAGAAAACAATCTTTCTTCATATTCATCAAGACTCATATAACTTCTCCAGTATCCTTCGTCTGACTTCATGATAACCGGACTCAGCGTATATATTTCGCTTATCATTTTGTGCGGAATAATACGATTCTCAACAGTTAAGCCTTTCATTTTCTGTGTATAGTGATTTTTTAATACCTCTGAAAAGTATCTCGCAAGAATCGGTTCTACAGTTCGTACAGTTAAGGTATAAATCTGGTCTTTTTTATATGTCATGCCGCGTTCCAACGGCCACAGAGTCCCTACACTGTAGAATTTGTAACAATTTGTCTCATGAAAAGAAATTAAACTCTCATTCTGACACAGTGCTGAATCCACAAAATTTGCTACTGCATTCTGCAATTCCTTAAATGGAATATCCTGCAGCAGATAAAGCTTTACTCTCATTTCATATACATTTAGTTTTTGCTCCACAATACCCTCCTATTTCTTTCAACGTAAATATTTGTTTATTTAATTATAAAGTAACACGTTTGTTCTGTTTTATCAAGCTGAATCTTTTTATTTTTCTAAAAATTTATTTGCAATATCTGTTAATTTATAATAAAATACTCGTAACTGTTCAGCACCTTTACAGTTACAAATCCAAATCTATTGATACTTGCTTACAACGATGGAATTTGGGAACTTCATTAAGAATAACATAGCTATGTATTGAAACACGTATATATTTGTTTCTATTTATCAAGTGTAACATGTGATGTATAACAAAAATCCCTGACAGAAATTTTAACTGATCATCAGTTTTTAATTTCTGTCAGGGATTTTTATTTATTATTATCCAATCGGCTCGAAGTCTACAGCTCCATGTTTACACAATGGACAGATATAATCTTCCGGAAGTTCATCACCTTCGTAGATATATCCGCAGACTTTACATACAAATCCTTTCTTACCTTCTGTTTCAGGTTTCGGTTTTACATTTTTCTGATAATAGGTGTAGCTCATTGTCTCCTGGTCACTTACCACGCGGGCTTCTGTCACACTGCAGATGAACATTCCGTGAGTTCCCAGATCTACATACTGCTCTACTTTCAGGGACATAAATGCGTTGATATATTTGTCCAGGAATATCAGTCCGTTATCAGAACGATTCACCTTCTGTCCCGCAAATTTATCCACGCTTCTTCCACTCTGGAAACCAAACTGTTCAAATACAGAGAACGGAGCTTCTACAGAGAGACAGTTTACATTCATCACCCCTGTCTGCTTGATAACATGGTGAGAATAATTTGTCTTATTGATATTAACTGCAACGCGGAACGGAGAGTCTGTCAGCTGTGTAACTGTATTAACAATCAGTCCGTTATCCTTTTTACCGTCATTTGATGTCACTACATAGAGACCATAACCAATGCGGAATAATGCTGTCATGTCATTTTTATTTGCCAGTTCATCATTCTTTGCAATATATTCCTTACAAAGCTCGGAAGCCATCGCTTCCATCTGATCTCTGTTTTCCTGATTTACTGCGGACATGATCTTCACTGTGGTGTCCAGCCAGTTGATCTTCTTACATTCAGAAAGCATATTTTTCATTACTTTTGCTGCCAGAGGTGCCCAGGAACCGTTTTCAATAAGACCTACTGTACGGTTCTGGAAATTATGCTCTGCCAGACGGGTAATAAAGTCATTCATAAACGGATAGATTCCTGCATTATAAGTAGTTGTTGCCAGTACCAGCTTACTGTAGCGGAATGCATCGCTGAGTGCCTGAGACATATCATCTCTTGCCAGATCATAAACAACTACTTTCGGACATCCCTTGCTCTTTAATTTCTCCACAAACTGATTGACTGCTTCTTTGGTATGTCCGTATACAGAAGTATATGCAACTACGATTCCTTCTTCCTCCGGTGTGTAAGAGGACCAGGTATCATAGAGGCTGATATAATGTCCCAGATTTTCTGTAAGTACCGGACCATGTAACGGACAGATGATCTGAATATCCAGAGTAGCTGCTACTTTCAGAAGTCTCTGTACCTGTGCGCCATATTTACCAACAATACCGATAAAGTATCTTCTTGCTTCATCATCCCAGTTTTCTTCCACATCCAGAGCACCGAACTTACCAAATCCATCTGCTGAAAAAAGAACTTTATCTGTGCTGTCATAAGTCACCATAACCTCCGGCCAATGTACCATTGGCGCAAATACAAAAGTAAGATTGTGATTTCCCAGACTCAGTGTAGAACCATTCTCTACTTCCAGTTTCTGCCCTTCCAGATCCAGTCCGAAGAAATTCTTGATCATTACAAATGTCTTCGCATTGGCTACTACTGTAGTGCCGGGATATACTTCCAGAAAGTTCGCTACATTTGCTGCATGGTCAGGCTCCATATGCTGAACGATCAGATAGTCCGGCTTACGTCCGCCCAGTGCCTGTTCAAGATTATCCAGCCATTCATGTTTGAAATTGGCATCTACAGTATCCATAACTGCAACCTTGTCATCCAGAATCACATAGGAATTATATGCCATTCCGTTTGGCACTGCATACTGTCCCTCAAACAAATCTACCTGATGGTCATTAACTCCGACATATTTAATGGTATCTGTAATCTTCATATTTCTGCCCTCAATTCTTTCTTTATAGTATATCGTCTGTCCGTTACTATTCAGCAATCTGCTGTCACTCAACGTTAATAAGTTATAGTTGCTATGCATTCTTAATTTGTTTATGTTTTTATATTATACTATTTTAATCCAATTTTCAAGTCCTTTTGGTAATTTTTTTCATAATGTAGTTATAATCTTATACAATGTCTCCACGCTGTACGGCAGTATCCTCTCATCTAATTGAAATTTCGGATGATGCAGAGGATGATTTCTCCTGGTATTCCCGCAAGAAATACTGTGAAAAGTCCTCTGGTTTCTCTAAAATATCTGTATGCGTTGTCACCGGAAAGAAACAACTCATCTTCTCCTTCCAGAACAAATTTATCTCCGAATACTTCTGCCCCCACTACCTTTGCTGTCTCTGTAAGTTCCTCATCATTGGCAAACGCATATACCGGATCTTTTGGAAATTCCATACGGATCTGTGTGCCAGTCTGCTTTTCAATTTCCTGCAGATTTCTCTCCAGCTCGTGCTCAAGTGCCATGTAAGTTTCTTCATGAACTGCGCGTATATTTCCGTTTAATACCACATGGTCTGCAATAATATTCGTATATTCACCGCCATGGATCGTACCCGTACCCACAATATATTTTCCTGCATCCGGATGCTGTTTTCCAAAACTTTCATTCAGATCATGAATGGCACTTATCACTTGAGCAGCTGCATAAATTGCATCAATCCCCTTATCCGCTTCACACCAGTGACTGGATTTTCCATGAACATGAATCTGCATACTGTTAATCATGGAAGATGCCTGTCCCTGATGCACTGCCATTCCAAATGTCATGTCCGCTGCGTAATGAAACATCAGAAATGCATCTGCTTTCGGATTCTCTAATGCTCCGGCCTGAAGCATTCTTTTTGCACCTTCACCAATCTCCTCTGCAGGTTCAAAAAGGAACCGGAGTCTGACCGGAAAACTTTCCTGCATTCTTTGCTCTTCTGCCACAATTTTTGCAAGGATCAATGCTGCTGCCAGGATCATATCGTGACCGCAGGCATGCATACATCCCTGATTTACTGATGCGTATGGTAGATTTGTCTGCTCCTGTATGGGCAATGCATCCATCTCCGCCCTGAGTACAACCAGTTTCTCCCTGTTTCTCAGAGATGGAAGTTCCGCGATCAATCCTGTAGGTTCTATCGGCACAATCTCATATCCCAGTTTCTCCAGATATTTCCGGATATATGCAGACGTCTCCACTTCCTGAAGTGCCAGCTCCGGATGTTGATGAAAGTAATGTCTCAATGTGATTAATTCTTCCGTATATTTTTCTATATTCATCTGTTTTCCAACCTTTGTTCTCAGGGATTACCATTTTCATCTTCCGACATACTCAAAACCGCATTCGGACGTTCCAGGCAGAACTTCTGTATCTCTTCCAGAAATCTCTGACCGTATTTCTTTAGCTTATTCTCGCCCACACCGGAAACCTCCAGCATTTCTTCTTCATTTGACGGACATTTGATGCACATATCTATCAGCGTCTTATCACTGAACACGATATATGGAGGCATGGCTTCCTCTTTTGCAATTTCCAGACGAAGTTTCCGCAGGGCTTCAAATAAATCGTAACCTGCTGCCGTAAGCGCATCTGTACTGCGTTTTCTGACAGATTTCTGGGGCTTTTTCTTTTTATCCGGTTCTTTTTCCTCGTAAGTACGCATGATCACGTGAGTATTTTCATCTCTTAGCGAAGAAATATCGCCCAGTTTCAGCACACTGTAACGTTCCTGTGTCTGATAGAGATATCCCATCTCAGTCATCTGGCTGATCAGTGCCCTGAGTTCTGCCTCACTGTGATCATTCAATGCTCCATAAGATTTATACTTATCTGCTCCAAGCTCCCTCAACCGGGCTCTCTTAGCCCCCAGCAGAGTACCAATCACAATTGTCAGTCCATACCTTCCTCTCGTCTCAGCTACACAGTTCACTACCCACTTCGCCTCTCTGGTCATATCTGTCTCATGGTATTCTCTGTGACAATTTCCACAATTATCACAGGGACCGAAGGTCTTTTCACCGAAATACTCCAGAATATAATTTCGCAGACATCCTGTTGTTTTACAATATCCTTCCATGATCTGAAGCCTTCGTATATCCCGCTGACGAATGAGAAATTCATCCTCTTCATCCACATCGGAAAAATCTTTGTTATCCAGAAGCATTCGGTCGATTATAACATCCTGTGCAGAAAACAATAGAACGCACTGGGAATTCTCTCCGTCACGCCCTGCACGTCCTGCCTCCTGATAATAATTCTCCATACTCTGTGGCATATTGTAATGGATCACATATCTCACATTGGATTTATCAATCCCCATTCCAAATGCATTTGTTGCAATAATAACGGGGGTTCTGTCGTAAATGAAATCATCCTGATTCTTTTTTCTGGTTTCATTATTCAGTCCTGCATGATATCTGGTAACAGCAACTCCTTTTTGGAAAAGCAGTTCAAAAAGATTGTCCACATTTTTTCTTGTAGAGCAGTAAATAATCCCGCTCTCTGTTGGATGTCTGTCTATGTAATCCATCACAAAATCGTCTTTTCGCCGGATATTTTCCACGCTGTAATATAAATTCTTTCTGTCAAACCCGGTGATCACTACTTTCGGATCTTCCAGATTTAAAGTACAGAGAATGTCGTTCTTTACTTCCTCTGTTGCAGTTGCGGTAAAAGCACTGACGATCGGACGACCGGGAAGATTTTTTACAAAGTCTACGATTTTGACATAGCTTGGTCTGAAATCCTGGCCCCACTGTGAAATACAATGTGCCTCATCCACTGTCACCATGGAAATCTCCACCTGTCTGGCGAATTCCAGAAACTCATAATTTTCCAGACGTTCCGGTGCAACATAAATAATTTTGTATCTTCCTCCTGCTGTCAGGTACAACGCCTTGCTAATCTGACTTTCCGACAGTGAAGAATTGATAAATGCGGCATGTGTTCCCGCTTCATTCAAAGCCTTTACCTGATCCTGCATCAGTGAGATCAGAGGAGAAATTACAATCGTAATTCCTGACAGCATCAGTGCCGGTACCTGATAACAGATGGATTTTCCGGCTCCTGTCGGCATGATTGCAAGCACATCCCGGTGTTCCAGAATGGACTCCACAACACTCTCCTGCCCTTCTCTGAATGTATCATATCCAAAATAAGTCTTTAAGGTTTGTACTGCCTGTCTGTTCACCTGAAGCCTCCCTCTGCATTTTAATCTATTTTAATCTCTTTTTCAGCTCCTGAATCAGTTCGGAATAGTCTCTGTGCTGCATCTTCGGAAATGCCTTGATGATACGCCCCTGACCGACAACGGTATGATTGGTAATAGAACTGGACAGTTCCTCAAACTGAGCCTGAAGCTCCGCTCTTTTTATACGAAGCATTTCGATAGATTTTTCTCGCTGTGCGGCAGTTGCATCACGCAGTTCTGCTGCTGCAAGAGTTGCCTGAACCTTTCCTTCTCCCACTTTCTGTGCTGTGCCAATCGTAGTCGTAGCCAGTGTATCACTCAGTTTATCACTTACAATTCTCAGATCTGAGCGAACCTTATCCAGTCTGGTAAGCTTTTTATTCAGTCCCTGGATCACTGCTACCGTCACAATAAAATCTGTCAGATACACAGCATACAAAACTGCTATCACAATCCATTCCCAGGTTGCAGGTGTATGTAACGCATGTGCCTCTACATATTTCTGGAAAACTTTTACTACCATAACGATAGCCAGTCCCCAGATCAGAGAAAACTCCAGGCAAATGTAGCATGAAAATTGAAGGTTTATCTGAATAATCCCACCATCTTGCGTGGAAACACACATCCAGCAGCCAGCCTGCAACCAGTTCCACCGCAGTTGCCAGAACAATTCCAAACACAAAAATCATTCCATCACTCATCTGACGCCCGCTGCCCTGAATTGTATTGAGCAAAGCAAAAACAGAAAGCACCCCAAATCCATATACCGGGCAAACCGGTCCATTCAGGAAACCTCTGTTTATAACTTTTCCCAGAGCTACTGCATGAAAAATAACTTCAACAACCCAGCCGCCAAAAGAATAAATAAGAAAATACAGACATATCTGAAAATACGTCATTCCACAAATCATTCGTTGCTCCTCCTTACTTTCATCAAACCACTTTTCATATCCCATTATCACAGTTCAAACAAAAAACTTACCTGATTCAGTTAAACTTACCCTAGAGTGTGTCTGAAAAATCATTCCCGCAATCTGCACGCCCCACTTGCGGATATTTCACCCAAATTCAGTTGCCGTAGCCCGCTACGGCGCCTCATCCGGGCAAAATATCCCACAAATTGTGACGCACATCTTGCAGAAAGCCTTTTTCAGACACGCTCTAGACTGTTTTGTAATGTACTGATCAGTTCCTCTATAACAATTGGTTTGGATAGAAATCCATCCATACCACATGCCAGTGCTTTCTTTCTGTCTTCGTCAAAAGCATTGGCAGTCATGGCAAGGATCGTAATTCCCGCCAGTGCCGGATCATCCAGTGAACGGATCCGCTCAGTAGCCTCATATCCGTTCATTACAGGCATCTGCACATCCATCAGCACCAGATCATAATCACCTGGTGTTGAATTCTTAACCTTCTCAACAGCCTCTGCTCCATCTTCCGCTGTATCAACCTGAAAACCATATTCACTAAGGAGCGCTACTGCAATTTCACGGTTCAGTTCATTATCTTCCACAAGCAGTATGCGCCTGTCTCTGAAATCTGAATCTGCTGCCGGAAGAATATTATCCTCTGCCTCAGCCTGCTTCTGGCCGATTGCAGCCATCAGAGTCTCTCTGATATCTGACATAAACATAGGTTTGGCACAGAACGCAGTCACCCCTGCTGCCCTGGCTTCCACTTCAATATCTGACCAGTCATAAGCAGTCAGGATAATAATCGGTGTATCATCACCAAGACTTCGGATCTGACGGGTAACTTCAATGCCGTTCATATCCGGCAGACGCCAGTCAATGATATAAGCGTGGAATGCATCACCCATTTCCACAGACTGCCGTGCACGGAGAACAGCCTCCTTACCGGAGAGTGTCCATTCCGAACGCATTCCAACCTTTACAAGCATCTTAGTCACACTGTCACAGGTATTGAAATCATCGTCTACTACCAATGCCTTCAGACCTTCCAGTTCTGCGATTTTCTCTATACGGTGATTCTCAGGCTGGATCCGCAATGGCAGACGGATAATAAATTCAGTACCTTTTCCCTGTTCTGTCTGAACCTCAATGGTTCCGCCCATCATATCCACGATGTTTTTGGTAATGGCCATGCCCAGCCCTGTACCCTGAGTCCTGCTCACAGTGGAAGTCCGCTCTCTCTCAAAAGGAGAAAAGATCTTCTGTACAAATTTCTGACTCATGCCGATTCCGTTATCCTTTACCCGGATTTCGTACAGTTCACAGCCTCTCTGTGTACCCGGATACTCTCTCAGCCGGACAGAAACGGTTCCGCCTGCAGGAGTAAACTTGATCGCATTGGACAAAAGATTCAGCAGCACCTGATTCAGCCTCGTCTTGTCACAATAAACATCCTCATTGGTAACATCCATGACATCCATGTAAAGCTCCAGCTGTTTCGCATGGATCTGTCCGCTGATAATGGTTTTCAGATCATGAAGAACCTCTGACAGACTGACTTCCGTTTCTTCCAGATGAATCTTTCCGCTCTCAATACGGCTCATATCCAGGATATCATTGATCAGTGAGAGCAAATGATTACTGGAGGAAAGAATCTTACCCAGATAATCCCGTACCCTTTCTTTATCATCAATGTTGCTTACAGCCAGTGTGGTAAAACCAATGATTGCATTCATTGGTGTCCGGATATCATGAGACATATTGGAAAGGAAGGTGCTCTTTGCCTTGTTTGCAGTCTCCGCAGAGCGGACCGCCTCAGAAAGCGCCTGATTCATTTTTCTGTCAGAGGTACGATCTGACAGAACCAGGATATATTTCTTTTTTCCGTTTACCTCGCTGCCCATTGCAACATTATGAAACCAGCGGTGTTCTCCTGTTTTCTGATGAACATATTCAAAATCCCATTCCTGCTGCTCATGAACCTGGATTTCTTCCAGATAATTCTTCTCCGGATCTTCAACATCCCCGGGATGCAGTTTTCCAAGGACATAAACATCTTTACGAATCTGTTCTACTGTAATTCCCAGCAGTTTTTCCACATTGGGACTGACGTAATCTGCCTGATATGTTTTTGCATCCAGCATCAGGAAAACGTCATCTACATTCATTGAAAGCTTTTGAAACATTTCGTCCCTGTACAGAATCTCCGTATCCTTTCTCTTCAGGTTTACCCTGTTTTTTTGGAGAATAAATCCGATAAAAAGACCGGCAATACACAATGCTACGGCACTCACAAGCATTATAGTACTGCGCTGCAGAGCATTCATACTGGCATTGACGATATCAGCCTGGACAAGTCCCAGAAAGATCCAGTCCTGAGGTTTGGATTTCTCATAGACCAGATAGTAATCCTCTCCGTCCAGATTTATCAGCATTGCATCTGTATGTCCTTCCTTAAACTCTTCTGAAAGTTTAAGAATCTCTTTTTCAGACAGAGTAGAATGCTCTCTCAGAATCCCAAAGAAATTATACACCTCTCCCCATGCCTCAGAAGAATGATCCACAACAACACGGCCATCCGGATGAACCACATAACTCTGGGCATTTCCATTGAAAGCAGAAATATTCAGCACATTTACGATATCAGAGTTTTCATAGGCAATGGCAATGGCATCATATTCAAAGCCCTGATAATTTCCATGAGCCTGGGAGTAGCAAAAACAAGGAGCTGGGATTTTCCGGGAACCGTTGCATTGGTTATCACATCATTTCCCTGCCGGATCTCATCTTCAATATTTTCCTGCAATCCCAGATACCCGGTTTCACCTGTTGCCATCTTATAGTTCCCGTCCGCTGACAGGAAATAAAAATCTAAAAAGCCTGCATCTTCCTGTGCTTTCTCTATATACTCACGAATTTCACTTTCATCGGAAGTGTTCTGCAAATATTCCCCCCATATATGGAGATAAGTCAGATTCTTATTTGTCAGCTCACTTAGCATATTATCAGACTGATGAAAAATTTCTGTCAGGTGAGAAACACTTTCCTCATAAACAGTCTTCGATACAAACTCAAAATATCGGAAAACAGTCAAAAGGATTCCAACGAATAGGACAATAAGAACTGCCGTATTCCATCGTTTTCTCACAACTCGTTTTTTTCTGTTTGTATTATGATTCATAACATCCATTCTTCTCACCTCAGAGTAATGTAGTCTTCAGGCTCTGCAAGAATGGCATTACCATCTGAAACATATGTTGTCCAGGTATCTTCCACAGAGGTATCCCCTCCATCAAATACAATATTTTCCTCTGCCGGATAAGCTTCCATATATTGTGGTGCTGCAAGGCAGGTCACAGTAAAAGCATCCTTGTCCTGAATCTGTTTTCCATTCTTTGTAACTTTACTCAATGTATAACCATTATCCGTTTCCTTGATTTCTACAGAAATACCACTGAACACAGGCAGAGAGCCGCGGTTAAAGGGGATAAAGCCTCCCTGGTAGCCTTCTACGAAGTTTCTGACCG
>ENA-OQBJ01000836-OQBJ01000836.1-human-gut-metagenome-genome-assembly--contig:-NODE-836-length-14624-cov-13.014831_pt1 | contig 14624 bp, 15 predicted proteins | sample MGYA00242743_ERZ504545 | MGnify/ENA primary metagenome ERZ504545 (study PRJEB26092, sample SAMD00036252) | human gut metagenome | host: Homo sapiens | study: EMG produced TPA metagenomics assembly of...
CCAAAATCGTAAAAGGTGAAGAGTGGTGAAGAGTAGGTGAAGAGTGCCGGAAATCTCTTCACCTTATATAATGCGTTGTGTTTCAGCTCTTTATGTTGGGAAGGTGAAGAGCGAAGAGCTGATTGCGATATTCCTGCCAACCGTGCTTCTCTTGAAATAAGAGAAGGATGTTTGGCAAACTGTTATACAGGAACAGCCGACTAGCTCTGTTGCGCTAGTCGGCTGTTTGCCTTTTGCCAGCTTTCTGTTTGCCTTCTTCCAGTATGCTGTTTTGCGTCTAACAGCCTTCTGTTCTTCCTAGGCAGTTGTTCTATCTCCGATAGTTATGTTTTTATTTACGCCTGTTTTGGTCATCATATTGCCTTGTAAAGGGTAGATTATTGCCGAGAGCATCCTGTTTTTGGTGCATCCCGACATAAATTATCAGATATTCTGAGAAATATTTTGTAATCTCATCAGAATATCGTAATTTTGCGGTTATTAAGAATAAGTAATGTAATGACGAATCACTCAACAGAAATAATGAACCAAGCAACGCTCGATTTTATCCGCCAGCATCAGGACGATGATGTTCGCCAGTTGGCTTTCCTCGGCAGCAAGTATCCCGAGGTAGATATGCCTTTCGCTCTCGACCAGATTCGCGGGCGAAAGATGGCTCGTGTGAAACTGCCCCGTTGGGCAAGCATTGATGGCATCATCTATCCCCCTCATATTTCGATGGAGCAATGTTCGTCAGAGCAAACGGCACTTTATAAGGCTGAACTCGCTGCCCGACTGCTCGGTTTGTCTCCTTCATCATCCGAAAACGGAGAAGAAAAGGAGAAGGAGAGCGAAAACGCCTCAAATCTTCATCTTTCTGAAATTTGCGAATTGCCGGCAAAGGGGCAGTTGATTCAGAATTCGCCAAAAATGAAGCTACTTGCAAAAAGCAACAGATATTAACAGAATCAGAAGAGAATGTTAATGAAATAAAAGAAGAACCTTATGAAGGAGATTTTTCTGAAGAAATCGGGTTTGTTGACCTGACCGGCGGTTTCGGAGTAGACTTCTCTTACATCGCTTCCCGATTGGACGTGAAGTCGATGTATGTGGAGCGTCAGGCTCATCTCTGTGAAGCAGCGAAGGAAAACTTTGGGCGGTTGGGTTTGAAGAATGCCATCGTGAAGAATGGAGACGGAATAGAGGTTCTGCATTCTTTTGCTTCAAAGAAAGAGGCTGCTGCATCAGATTCTTTAGGCATAACTGAAGATCAGTCTCAGTCATTACTTAAGACCAACCTTGGTCTTAAGCTGATCTTCATCGATCCTGCTCGTAGAGACGATGCGGGCAACAAGGTAGTATCCTTGAAAGATTGTACGCCCGATGTAACCCTTTTGCAGGAAGAAATGCTTTCGAAGGCAGATTACGTCATCATCAAACTCTCTCCGATGCTTGACTGGCACCGTGCGGTAAGCGAATTAAACTGCGTACAAGAGGTTCATATCATCTCCGTGAATAATGAGTGTAAGGAACTCCTTTTAGTGCTCTCTGCGCGAAATATGGACGATATGAGGGCTTCATCGGCAGATGGAGAAAGTGGAGAAGATGAAATAGATGGAGCAGAAGGAACAGATGGAGAAGTAAAACATGCCGGGAATCTCCGTATTTATTGCATCAACGATGCGCAATCCTTCGTCTGCGATGAGTTGGATATGGAGTCTTCTTCGGTGAAGATAGCCCCATCCACCCTTGAAGAGATGCTGTATCTTTACGAGCCGAATGCCTCGTTGATGAAAGCCGGCTGTTTCAGCGTCTTATCTGAGCGATATGGAGCCAGAATGCTTTCCAAGAACAGTCATCTTTTCGTGAGCCGTGAGCCTATCGCTGTCTTCCCCGGCAGAAGTTTCCGCATCATCGTCGTATCCTCCTTTAATAAAAAGGAGTTGAAGCGTCATCTGTCAGGAATCACCAAGGCAAACATCGCTACCCGCAACTTCCCCCTTTCCGTAGCAGAATTACGCAAGCGATTGAAGCTGAAGGATGGTGGCGAAACCTATATCTTCGCCACCACATTGAGCGACGAAAGTCATGTGCTGATGATAACGGAGAAAGCTTAGAAAACCTCGAAAATGTGTAAAATGTAAAGGGCTGAAAAGAAAAATATATCAGCAACAGCTTGATAGAGAAAAAAATAGGTGAGGTGTGCTGCCACAGTGGCGTTTTATCTCTTTAATGAAAAAGTTCCAAGTGGGAGAAATGCCACTTGGAACTTGACGTATTATTTTCTTTTTTCCTTGAAGAACTTCTCGAAGAAGTCCATTTGCTTTTGATTTTGAACAGGACCCAAATGCAGTCCTTCCTTCATAATCATCACCGTTGGTTTACCTTCCTGGTAGCTAGTCCAGAAAGGAAGGCTATCCCCATTTGGATTGCCAGTCTTGGTAAAGTTGATCCAGTAGCGTGACATGATTTGTTCCATGTGCTGCTCCGTCTCGGTCATCTTTCCAGAGCCAAACTTATAGCCATAGATGAATGGCATCTCTGCCACATGGCTGGCTCCTCCCTTGCGGCTTTTCACGATGGTGTTCTCAGAGTCTTGGTCAAAGTAATACATATACACCTTGCCCTTGCCGGTCTTGCTCTGCAGGTTAGCCCAGGCATACGTTCCCCATGCAAAGGAGCCATCACGGAAAATGTCGGATTGAGCGAAGTAGGTTTCTTCCTCTGTCTTGGCAGGATAGAGACTGAGAACCTGGTCTGCCCAACTTCCATATATCTCATGGATTCTTTTCTCATAGTCACTTACACTGACAGGGCGGCTAAACATACTTCCTTCGTCGCTGTTGGTTCCTATGATGACATTTACATCATTGTAGCTTCCCTTTTCATAGAGCTTATACTGGTCATCGGTGATGGAGTAGCCGTCAACGTTTGGCCAAAAGGACTCAAAGGCGGTATTCTTCACGATGTCCATAGCCGGAACTTTTCTTAGCTGCTTCAAGTTCTTAGCCTTGAGTCTCTTTTGAAGGAGAAGTCCACCTGCTTCTGCCGCTTTGGAGGTGAGCATGGCTGTGTTACCATTTCTGCTTTCACCCACAGGCCAGAAGGAGCTACCACTTTCGCTGATGGCTCCTCGGAAGAGTCCCTTGGCAAGTGGAGAGGCGCATAGTATACTTACCGAGATACCACCGGCAGATTCTCCAGCAATGGTAATCTTGTCTGGGTCTCCACCGAAGGCAGCGATATTGTCGTGAATCCATTTTAAGGCCATCACTTGATCAAGGATGCCATAGTTACCAGATATGTTCTTGCCTGATTCCTTACTCAGCTCTGGATGTGCCATGAATCCCAAGGCTCCCAAGCGGTATTCTATGCTGCAATAGATGATGCCTTCCTTGACAAAGCTTTCCTGAGTTCCACTGTAGGAGCCAGTAAGAAAGGCTCCTCCATGAATCATCACAAATACAGGGAGTTTGTCATTCTTACTCTTGGCTGGTGTTTCCACACAGAGGTATAGGCAGTCCTCGCTCATGCCCTGCTCTCCACCATTTTGGTTAGGGTCGATGGGCTGTGGTGGACGGTCTCCCCATTTATCTGCTTTGAATACTCCCTTCCAAGGCTTCTTGCTTACTGGGGCTTTCCATCTGAGGTTGCCCACTGGTGCTTCAGCGTATGGGATTCCCTTGTATAGGGCGAATCTTCATGTTCCACACCTTCAATTTCTCCTTGCTCCACTGTTGTTCTTAGCAGTTGGGCGTTAGCTGCCGATAGGCAAAAGAGTGTCAGGGCGGCTGTTAGTAGATGTCTTTTCAATTTCATTTCTGGTTATTCCATTAATTCCGCAACACTATTATCAATTAAACATTTTAGGCGCCTGAGCAACAAAAAGTTACTCCGGATTTTGCTATATCAGAATTTTCACTTATCTTAGTGTTGCGAAAAGAAAACAAGCAAAACTCTGATATGACATGGCAAAGATACAAATTAAATCTGAGAAACTCACTCCTTTTGGAGGAATATTTTCCGGGTCATGGAGCAATTTGACACCATATTGTCTTCTGTAATCGACTCCACCCTCATAATTTCACTACTCATTTGATGAACCATCTCTCGCTTCATCCGACACTTCGCACTTCTCGCCAGTGTTGGAGAGATAGATGATCGAGCTTTTTCTTATTGTGATTCCTTGGAGAATGTTAGTTTTCCGCCAGTGCTTAAAACTATCGGGAAGGATATTTGTTTGTTCAAGATGCCTATTGAGGGTATCTTGAACAAAAATATCCTTGAAATCATTTTGTTATCTCAATGGAATGTTGTACTTTTGCGCTCATATATGATAGTTGAATATTATAATTTAAAAACAAACTATAAAATTATGAACAGATTAAGGACAATCTATTTATCGCTTCTGTTTATCCTGGCGATGAACATGACGAGTGTGTTAAGTGTGAAGGCGGAGAACTATCCCTATCGCAGTGATTATCTCTGGCTAACCGTGCCTGACCATGCCGACTGGCTCTATAAGACGGGCGAACAGGCTAAGGTGGAAGTAAGTTTCTATAAGTATGGAATTCCCCGTGACGGCGAGGTGAATTATGAAATAGGCGATGACATGCTGAAGGCTGACAAGAAAGGAAGCTTCAAGCTGAAGAATGGGCGCACCATCGTGAACATGGGAACCCGAAAGACACCGGCTTCCGCGATTTGAGATTATTCTATAAACTCGATGGTAAGACCTATCAGCATCATATCAAAGTAGGATTCTCGGTAGATAAGATTCAGCCTTATACCCAGGAACCTAAGGATTTCGATGCTTTCTGGCAGCAGGCAAAGGACGAACTGAAGAACGTGCCGATGAGCTATATCAAGGAACTCGCCAAGGAATATTGTACAGATAAGATAGATTGCTATCTTGTAAAGCTTCAGATAGATAAGAAAGGTCATGCGATGTACGGCTACCTCTTCTATCCCAAGAATGCCAAGCAGGGTAGCCATCCTGTGGTTCTCACACCTCCTGGAGCCGGCATCAAGACCATCAAGGAGCCTATGCGCAATAAATATTACGCCGAGAACGGATTCATCCGCTTCGAGATAGAGATTCATGGTCTCGACCCACGTCTCCCAGCCGAAACATTCCAGGAGATAAGCAAGGGATTCAACGATGCAAACGGTGGTTATCTTGCCAATGGATTGGAAGATAAGAACCGTTATTATATGAGGCATGTTTATCAGGGACTGGTGCGCTGCATAGATTTCCTAACCTCTCTCCCAGAATGGGACGGAAAGAATGTGGCTGTGCAGGGCGGAAGTCAGGGTGGAGCCTTGGCTATTATTGCAGCCGGTTTAGATAAGCGCGTAACCCAGTGTGTTGCCAATCATCCGGCGCTCAGCGATATGGCTGCTTATGCCGAGAAGGGAAGAACGGGCGGTTATCCTCACTTCAATAAATATCATGAGATATTGAAGAACAAGGATTGTCTCAACACGATGGTTTATTATGATGTGGTGAATTTTGCCCGCAAGGTAAAGGCCCCAACTTATCTTACATGGGGATATAACGATAATACCTGTCCGCCAACTACCAGCTATGCTGTTTGGAATACGTTGAAATGTAAGAAGGAAGCTTTGCTCACTCCAATCAATGAGCATTGGACTACACCCGATACAAATTATCAGCAGATGGTTTGGATAAAAGAGCATCTCGTTAAGTAAAACTGATTCCGCCAAAACCACCAGTAAATGGGTGATATAGGCTAGTTTGGGAGCTGTAATTATAAATTAACCCCTAAAAAACTGCAAAAAAAAGTAGCAATATTTGGTAATTTGCCAAAATATTGCTACTTTTGCATTTATAATATTGCAAACTAGTTTGAAAATCATGTCATTAATAGAAATTAAAAAGGTCGAAACAAAGGAGGACTTGAAGACGTTCATCGACTTCCATTACGACCTCTACGAAGGCAACGAATATGATGTGCCTAATCTTTTCAGCGACGACATGAATACTCTGAGCAAGGACAAGAACGCAGCGTTCGAGTTCTGCGAGGCAGAGTATTTTCTTGCCTATAAGGACGGCAAGCTGGCAGGTCGCGTCGCTGCCATTATCAATCATAAGGCAAACAATAAATGGGGCAGGAAATCGGTCCGTTTCGGCTGGATTGATTTCATTGACGACCGCGAGGTTTCCAAGGCTCTTCTCGATGCTGTAGAAAAATACGGTAAGGAGAAGGGAATGGAAGATATTGTAGGTCCGCTGGGTTTTACCGATATGGATCCAGAAGGCATGCTTACCTGGGGCTTTGACCAGCTAGGCACCATGCCTACCATTTATAATTATTCATATTATCCGGAGCACATTGAGGCTCTGGAGGGTTTTACCGTAGATAATAAGTATGTAGAGTATAAACTGATGGTGCCAGATACCATCCCGGAGAAATATGCCAAGATAGCAGCGATGATAGAGAAAAGATACAATCTCCATGTCCGCAAACTTACCCGTAAGGATATTTATCAGGCGGATACGGACAGAAGATTTTCGACCTCATCAATGATACATACAAGCATCTCTATGGTTATTCCGAACTTTCACAGAAGCAGATAGACCAGTACATCAAGATGTATCTGTCTTTGCTCGACCTGAACTTTGTAACAGCCATAGAAGACTGGACTACCGAGGACCATAAGATGATAGGTATCGGTATTACGATGCCTTCCCTTTCCAGAGCTCTGCAGAAGTGTCATAGGGGCAGGCTGCTTCCTTTTGGCTGGTGGCATCTGCTGCGCGCCATCAAGTTCCATAAAACCAAGATTGTCGACCTTCTGCTCATCGGTATCCAGCCGGAATACCGTGCTAAGGGTGCCAATGCGCTGCTCTTTGCCGACCTGATTCCTATCTATCAGAAGTATGGAATCGAGTGGGGAGAAACGCAGGTAGAAATGGAAGAAAATGCTGCCGTGCAGGGACAATGGGGCGTCTTGGATCCAATCCTTCACAAGCGCCGCAACTGCTATATTAAGAGTATCAAGTAAATAGCAATTATTGTGTTGGCAATGATCTGATAAACAGAATATTGCAACATCATTTGCTATGTTATAAGAAAATAAATAAGAATAACTAAGGAGGAAATCATGTCTGAAGATAAAAACTTAGGTAACAGCGAATTGAATGCCGCTGATGAGCTTACCAATGCCCCTCAGGAGCAGCCGCCGGTAGAATATACCGACGATAACATCCGCCACTTGAGCGATATGGAGCATGTACGCACCCGTCCGGGTATGTACATCGGCCGTCTGGGAGATGGAAATCTGCCGGAAGATGGTATTTATGTGCTCTTGAAGGAGGTGGTAGACAACTCTATCGATGAATTCAAGATGGGTGCAGGCGCCCGTCTGGAAATCGATATCGAGGACAATCTGCGTGTCAGCGTGCGCGACTATGGCCGTGGTATTCCTCAGGGCAAGCTCGTTGAGGCTGTAAGTGTGCTGAATACCGGCGGTAAGTACGACAGCAAGGCATTCAAGAAGAGCGTCGGTCTGAATGGTGTGGGTGTGAAGGCGGTCAATGCCCTCAGTTCCCATTTCGAAGTAAAGTCGTACCGCGATGGAAAGGTGCGCCATCTGAAGTTTGAGAAAGGTATTCTGAAGAGCGATATGACGGAAGATACTGAGGACGAGAACGGTACCTTTATCTTCTTCGAGCCGGATAATACACTCTTCAAGAACTATTCCTTCCACGATGATTTCGTGGAAACGATGCTCCGCAACTATACTTATCTGAACACCGGACTCACCATCATGCACAATGGCCGCCGCATCTTGAGTCGCCATGGTCTGCAGGATTTGCTGAGCGATAATATGACCAACGAAGGTCTCTACGACATCGTCCACATGAAGGGCGAGGACATCGAGATTGCCTTCACCCATACCAACCAGTATGGCGAGGAGTATTATTCCTTCGTCAACGGTCAGCACACCACCCAGGGAGGTACGCATCAGAGTGCCTTCAAGGAGCATATTGCCAAGACTATCAAGGAGTTCTACGGCAAGTATGAGTATGCTGACATCCGAAACGGACTGGTGGCTGCCATTGCCATCAACGTAGAAGAACCGGTTTTCGAGAGTCAGACCAAGATTAAGCTCGGAAGTACTACGATGACGCCGAATGGTGGCGAAACCATCAATAAGTATGTGGGCGATTTCCTGAAGAAGGAAGTAGACAACTATCTCCATATCCACAAGGATGTAGCTGAGGTTCTGGAGAATAAGATTAAGGAGAGCGAACGCGAGCGCAAGGCGATGGCGGGCGTTACCAAACTCGCCCGTGAGCGTGCCAAGAAGGCGAATCTCCACAATCGCAAGCTCCGCGACTGCCGCATCCATTTCAGCGACGCCAAGAACGAGCGCAAGGAGGAGAGTTCCATCTTCATCACCGAGGGCGATTCTGCCAGCGGAAGCATCACCAAGAGCCGCGATGTGAATACCCAGGCGGTGTTCTCTCTGCGTGGTAAGCCGCTCAACAGCTTCGGTCTTACCAAGAAGGTGGTTTATGAGAACGAGGAGTTCAATCTGCTTCAGGCGGCTCTCGATATAGAGGACGGCTTGGATTCATTGCGTTACAACAAGGTAATTGTGGCAACCGATGCGGATGTCGACGGAATGCACATCCGCCTGCTCATCATCACCTTCTTCCTTCAGTTCTTCCCAGATCTCATCAAGAAGGGCCATGTCTACGTGCTTCAGACCCCATTGTTCCGAGTGCGCAACAAGCGAACCAAGATCAAGAACAAGCAGGCGGTGGCTGATGCGGATGCGAAACTGGGAAGCAAGGAGAAAAAGAGCGATTTCATCACGCATTACTGTTACAGCGATGAGGAGCGCCAGCAGGCGATTCGCGATTTGGGCCCTGATCCTGAAATCACCCGATTCAAAGGGTTGGGAGAGATTTCGCCTGATGAATTCGCCCATTTCATCGGTCCCGACATGCGGTTGGAGCAGGTTACGCTGCATAAAACCGATCAGGTGCAGAAACTGCTGGAATATTATATGGGTAAGAACACGATGGAGCGCCAGAACTTCATCATCGAAAATCTGGTGATAGAAGAGGATATTCCGGAGGAAGACTCTGAGCCGCTGGATTAAATGAAGTGAAGAGTGAAGAACGAAGAGTGAAGAATTCAAGTGCTTTCGGGGGTAACCATTGAAAAAAGCGCTGTTAACTGTTAACCTGTTAACTCTTGAAGGATTTCTCTCTTTCATAAACTTTAAGTTTTAAGAAATGAAGAAATATCTATTCATAGCACTGGTAGCATTCCTGGCAGTAACTTCTGCCAGTGCCCAGTTGCGTATCAAGATGGGCAAGAACAGCCCGATAGAGAAGTTGGGAAGGGCTGAAATCGCCATTACCAACCTCTATGTGGATAGTGTGGATGAGAATAAGCTCGTAGAGGACGCCATCCGTGGTATGCTCGAAAAGCTCGACCCTCATTCTTCTTACGCCACAGCCAAGGAAACCAAGGCGATGAACGAGCCGCTGAACGGCAGTTTTGATGGCATTGGCGTGCAGTTTAACATGGTAGATGATACGCTGCTCGTTATCCAGCCGGTTACGAACGGGCCTTCCGAGAAGGTGGGAATCATTGCCGGCGACCGCATTGTGGCTGTAAACGATACAGCCATTTCGGGCGTCAAGATGAGCAAGGAGGAAATCATGAAGCGCCTTCGTGGTCCTAAGGGAACAACGGTGAACCTTACCGTCGTGCGCCGTGGCATCAAGGATAAGCTCATCTTTAAGGTAAAGCGCGATAAGATTCCGGTAACTACGATGGATGCGGCTTATATGATTCGTCCGGGCATCGGATACATCCGATTGGGAAGCTTCGGTCTTACCAGTCATAAAGAGGTAACAATAGCGATGGATTCGCTGAAAAAGAAGGGAATGAAGGACCTTATCTTTGACCTTGAGGATAATGGCGGAGGCTATCTTCAGGCTGCGGCTCAGATTGCCAACGAGTTCCTGCAGAAGGGCGATCTCATCGTTTATACCAGTGGTCGTGCAGCGCCTCGCCAGGAATACAAGGCGCAGGCTAACGGCAGATGGCGCAATGGCAAGGTGGTGGTGCTCACCAATGAGTTTACCGCTTCTGCCGCCGAGATTGTTTCCGGAGCCATCCAGGATCAGGACCGTGGCGTAGTGGTTGGTCGCAGAACCTTCGGCAAGGGATTGGTGCAGCGTCCGCTGACCTTCGATGATGGTAGCGAGATTCGTCTCACCATCGCCCATTACTATACGCCTAGCGGCAGATGCATCCAGAAGCCTTATAAGAAAGGTGACAGGTTGGATTATGCGATGGATTTGGACAAGCGTTACAAGCATGGCGAGTTCACCAATCAGGACAGCATCCATCTTTCAGACAGTCTGAAGTATTACACCTTGCGCAAGCATCGTGTAGTTTATGGTGGAGGCGGAATCATGCCAGATTATTTCGTTCCGCTGGATACAACCAAGTACACCAAGATGCACCGTCAGTTGGCAGCCAAGAGTATCGTCATCAACCACAGTCTGAAGTTCATCGATGCGCATCGTAAGGAACTGAAGAGCCAGTATAAGGATTTCGATAAGTTCCTCGCCACCTACGAGGTTCCTTCTTCGCTGATAGATGGTATTATCGCCGAGGGAAAGAAGGATAAGATAGAGCCAAAGGATGAGGCTGAATTAATTCAGACGAAGAAATACCTCGCCCTGCAGCTGAAAGCCCTTGTAGCGCGAGATATCTGGGATATGAGCCAATACTTCCAGGTTTGGAACGAGACCAATGAGATAGTTCAGCGCGCCGTGCAGCTGCTGACTACAGGGAAGTAGATTAAGTGAAGAGTGAAGAACGAAGAGTGAAGAAACTACGTTCGGCGTCCGAAGGGAAAGCAATTCAAGTGCTTTGCTCATGTAACCATAGAAAAAACGGCTGTTAACTGTTAACCTGTTAACCCCGTGAGGTAATGATATAAGAAAAGGTCGTGAGGTTCAATCAGAAATCTCACGACCTTTTTTTATCTTTTTCAGAAGTCATTTACTTCTTCTCATGCAGATGGTCCCATTTCAGATAGATTCCGGCAAGGATGGTACCGGAAATGCTGTGCCAGGCGCAGCTGATGGCGCAAGGCAATACGGCGAGAGGCTGGGCTGCGAAGAAATTGCCAGCCAGTACCGTAGCAAGACCGGCGTTCTGCATTCCTACCTCAATACTGATGGTACGCTTCTTGGCAGTATTGAATCCCGCACATTTGCCGGCAAGCCAACCGAGAAGATAGCCCAGCGTGTTGTGGCAGAAAACCACGGCGAAAGTCCAGAGGAAGAGCGATAAGCCGCGGGCTACGAGGTCATCATGAACCGTAGAAATCACGCCGCCTACGATGATTGCCAGACACGTAACGCTGATGCCCGGCATCAGACTCTGGATGGTAGGGAAGCAGTCTTTCTTGCCGTAAATATAGTTGAGGGCGCAGCCGATGGCCACAGGAATAATCGTTACGATGAGGATGTTGATGAACATTCCCACAGCATCTACATGGATAATCTCGCCTGCCGTAATCTTCATCAGCAGCGGAGTCATCACCGGTGCAAGAATGGTTGAGGCGCAGGTCATTCCTACGGAGAAAGCTACGTCGCCATGACACAGATAACTCATGATGTTGCTCGAAACGCCGCCAGGACAGCAACCTACCAGCAGGATTCCGAGTGCCAGGGCTGGGTCAAGATGCCACACATGAACCAGGGTGTAAGCCACACCCGGCATGATGATAAACTGGGCGCAGGCACCTATGAAGACATCCAGCGGGCGCTGAGCCAGAATCTTGAAGTCGTTGGTGGTCAAGGTCAGACCCATGGTGAGCATGATGATGCCGAGAATGACGGTTTGAGTAGTTCCGCGCACCCAGTCGAAGGTATGTGGGAAGAAGAATGTGAACACTGCAACACCTATCACGAAGATAGATGTGTAATTGGCCAGCAGCTTGCTGAGCCCTTGAAATAACTTAAGCATAATTCTATTTCTTTTAAAATCCTGATATTTCTCTCTTATTTATTTCTTTCCTCGCTTTCAATATCGAGTGCAAAAGTACGTCTTTTCTTTCGGATAAACAAATTGTTCTGCAAGAAAATGATAAATTATAACATTTTTATAGGGTAGCGCTTGCAAATCTGCACGAATCTTTTGGGATTGTGCAAAATCATGGGCAAAATAATTCGGCTTTTCTTCTTTAATTCCGCAACAAATGTGTAACTTTGCACCCATATTATCGATAATAGTCATAGAATGAACGAAGATTTTGATATAAGACAAGAAATGGTTTCGCCTGCTGAAAAGGAATTCGAGAAGGCGCTGCGCCCGCTGAAGTTTTCTGATTTCAGCGGACAGAATGGCGTGGTGGAAAATCTCGAGGTCTTTGTTGAGGCTGCCAAATATCGTGGCGAACCGCTCGACCATACGCTCCTCCACGGTCCGCCGGGATTGGGTAAGACCACGCTGAGCAACATCATCGCCAATGAACTGGGCGTAGGATTCAAGATTACATCGGGTCCTGTGCTCGATAAGCCGGGCGATCTGGCGGGAATCCTTACCTCGCTGGAGCCAACGATGTGCTCTTTATCGATGAAATCCACCGACTTTCGCCTGTGGTAGAGGAGTATCTCTATTCGGCGATGGAGGATTACCGCATTGATATCATGATAGACAAGGGGCCTTCGGCTCGCAGCATCCAGATAGACTTGAATCCGTTTACCCTCGTGGGAGCAACAACGAGAAGCGGTCTGCTTACAGCTCCTCTGCGTGCCCGTTTCGGAATCAATCTGCATCTGGAATATTACGACCCGGCTACGCTTCAGAAGATTATCAAGCGAAGTGCGATGCTCCTGAAGGTGCCGATAGAGGATGAGGCGGCAGTGGAAATCTCCCGTCGTTCGCGCGGAACTCCTCGTATCGCTAACTCTCTGCTCAGAAGAGTGCGTGATTTCGCCCAGGTAAAGGGCAACGGAACCATCACTTACGATATTGCCCAAATGGCGCTCAAGGCACTCAATATCGACCAGTATGGCTTGGATGAGATTGATAATAAGATTCTCACCACCATCATCGACAAGTTCCGTGGCGGTCCGGTAGGCGTAAGCACCATCGCTACGGCTATTGGCGAAGATGGCGGCACCGTAGAGGAGGTTTACGAGCCGTTCCTCATCATGGAGGGGTTCATCAAGCGCACGCCGCGAGGCAGAATGGCAACGCCGCTTGCCTACGAGCATCTCGGCAGAAATCCGTATACAAGCAATATTATGCAGGGAGACTTGTTTGAGTGAAGAACGAAGAGTGAAGAAAAACATGAAGATAGGAATATTTACGGGTACATTCGACCCATTTACGATAGGACACCAGAACATTGCCGAGCGTGCTTTGCCCATGTTCGACAAACTCGTGATTGCAGTGGCGGTGAGCAAGCTGAAGCACGCCAGCGAGGAAATCTCGAAGCGTGTGGAGGATATCAAGGCTGTTTTCCCGAAGGAATGTTCGGAACAGGTAGATGCGGAGGATGCATCTAAGGGTTATCGCCTGGAGGTGGTTTCTTACGATGACCTTACCATCGATTTGGCGCACCGTATGGGAGCCAAGTTCCTGGTGCGTGGCGTTCGCTCTGCCAAGGATTTCGAATACGAGCGAGAGCAGGCTGACATCAACAAGCAGTTGGGCGGTGTAGAAACCATCCTGCTGTTTTCCGACCCAAGATACAGCAGTATCAGCTCAACGCTGGTCAGGGAATTGAGATTTTTCGGAAGAGATGTAGATGAATTTTTACCAAAAATAAAAATAGGAGGAAGAAGCGTATGATAACATACAATGTAGATGGCGTGAAAATGCCAAAGATCAAGAAGCGTGATACGAGTGCCTGGATTCGTAAGGTAGCTGCCTCTCATGGCCGCAAGGTGGGTGAGATTGGCTATATGTTTGTAGATGACGAGAAGATTCTCGAAGTGAACAACGAGTATCTGGGTCATGATTACTATACCGATGTCATCACCTTCGATTACGATGAGGATGATGTGATTAACGGCGACATCGTGATTTCGCTCGATACGGTCCGCACCAATGCCGAGCAGTTTGGCAAGACCTACGATGATGAGCTTCACCGCGTCATCATCCACGGCATCCTGCACCTCTGCGGAATCAACGACAAGGGTCCGGGAGAGCGTGAAATCATGGAGGAGAACGAGAACAAGGCATTAGCCCTGCTCGAAGGTGCTTCGATATTGAAGAAGTAAATTCTTCGATATTGGAATTAAGTTTTCGATATTAAGAGAAGCATTTCCTTCGAATTTCTCGGTCGAAGTATAGAAAAACAGCTGTTAACTGTTAACCTGTTAACTCTTGGCAGTTAAGATGAACAGTTAACTCCTTAATGTGGTTAATGTAGCGGGCTGAAAGCCCAGCAAGCTCTTAGCCCAGGGCAATACCCTGGGTATAAGGAAGATATAAAGGATTCGCCCTGTTTTACTCTAATTGAGCAAGCTTTGAGCGTATTTTTTAACGTTAATTATATTTAACGACCCTTGGGTCTTGCCTGATGAAGTTTGCGTCATAGTATTCACCTTTTTCCACGAGGGTGAA
>ENA-OQBJ01000837-OQBJ01000837.1-human-gut-metagenome-genome-assembly--contig:-NODE-837-length-14620-cov-1.761126_pt1 | contig 14620 bp, 21 predicted proteins | sample MGYA00242743_ERZ504545 | MGnify/ENA primary metagenome ERZ504545 (study PRJEB26092, sample SAMD00036252) | human gut metagenome | host: Homo sapiens | study: EMG produced TPA metagenomics assembly of...
CTAGCTGCAGCTGGTGCAAAAGGACCGCTTCCTCCGACAAGGCGTTGACCAAGTTGTTTCTAGATACCAGTCAAGCATGGTTTAAAGTTAAAGACGATTTCATTGATTCCTGCATAAGAACCATCATCATAGTACATAGCCTGATAGTTATGCGTATTGATAACTCCTTCAGGTGACCCTGGAACAATCGTACGAACGTATTCTTGGTTGCCATTACGAAGTGTACCGATAACCCATTCCACATTTTTCATACGAGCTGGTGGAAGTGAGCCGTGAACAGTTGACATACGGCTACCAGATTGAGGTGGCACACGTTTGGCAAACATAGTGTCAGGATCTTGATGAGCGTTATTGTAGTAGAGGAACTGGTTATTATCATCGGCATAGGTCAATTCAAACGGCATAGCTTGAGGAACATGTCAATTTGATTAACTGTCAAAATACCGTGGTCCAATTTTACGTAGGTATCGCCAGATACCGCACCAGTAATTTCAGCTACTTTTTCTACCCATTCTGGATCATCAGGGTCGACCTCAGTAACAGTTGTAGCGATTGGGTTGTTACAATCCAAGTCTTCAGGTTCGATTGGTTTTGGTTTTTTCAATTTAGAAACCACTCCTACATATTGGATGAAATTATCTAAGCATTGTTCAAGGAAGTTAATAGTACCTTCGTTAGTAATGTTACCCTCAAGGTCAAAGGCTTCTTTAGCCTTTCCAAGCAAGAATTCATTACCTGGAAGTGTATAAGCATTAACACCAGGCGCTTCAAGGATTTTACGCAAATGCACTTGGGCACGTGAAGTTCCTTGGTCGTAGTAAGAAGCACCAACAATCATTACAGGCTTGTTTTCAAATGGGTGCACTTCGAATGAGAGCCACTCCAAAACTGATTTAAGAGCTGCAGAGATAGTGTGATTATGTTCAGGTGTTGCAATGATAACACCATCAGCGCGTGTAATTTTGTTATTAAGTAAGCGAAGTTGGAAGCTTTCGTCCCATTTTTCATCTTGATTAAACATAGGAACTTCATCAATTTCCAAAACTTCAAGTTCAAATTTTATTTTAAAATGTCTTCTGATAAATTCGAGCAGTTTACGGTTATATGATTGGTCATAATTTGCTCCAACGAGTCCAACAAATTTCATAGTTTCTATTCTCCTGTCCTATAGGCTTTCCCAGTCGAAGTCTTCAGCTTCTTTATGTAGTAACTCTGTAGCATGTGAGAGTTTACCAGTAATTTTGACGTAGAGACGGAAGTCATCGAAAATAGCATCTAGTTTTTTGATGACATCAAGGTCGACTAAATCACCATTGCTATCAAAAGCTTGTAGAGAATGTGAGAGTAAGAATTCGTCTGGAAGCACATTAGCTTTGATTTCTGGAGCATTCAAGATTTGACGAAGTTGTAACTGTGCACGAGAAGCCCCGAGTGTTCCGTAAGATGCCCCTGTAATCATAACTGGCTTATTCAAAAGAGGGAAAACACCGTATGAAACCCAAGCTAAAGCGTTCATGAGAACGGCAGGAATTGAGTGGTCATACTCAGGTGTTCCAATAATAACACCATCAGCTCATCGATTTTTTTAACGATTTCAAGGACACTTTCTGGCAATTGCTTGTTAGCGGGTTTGTTAAAGACAGGAAGGTCTTTGATTTCAACAAGTTCGATGTCTGCCTTATCTGCAAAATGTTTCTGAATATATTGCAATAATTGTCTATTAGTTGAACGTTTTGAATTCGTACCAACAAGTCCGATGAATTTCATGACAATTCTCCTTAAAAGTATTATATCTAGTACTATGTTAGCGTTTTCCTGGTTAAAAGTCAATCTTCGTTTAATGAGAAAGTGATTAGACTATTACCTTTGTCATCTTATTTCGAATAGATTATAATAGGATAGATTTAAAAGTCTGAAGCTAGCATGGCTAGTTTATACAAATACTAGTCAATAGATGTATCGAAAGGAAAAATAATGAACAAAATTCGTGGATTTGAACTCGTATCAACGTATAACAATCAGGAATTGCTTCCAAAACGTGAGACAGCTCATGCTGCAGGTTATGACTTAAAGGTGGCAGAGAACACTGTCATTGCTCCTGGGGAAATTGTTCTCGTCCCAACAGGTGTTAAGGCTTACATGCAACCTGGTGAGGTCCTCTATCTCTATGACCGTTCGTCAAACCCTCGCAAAAAAGGCCTGGTTTTGATCAACTCAGTTGGCGTTATTGACGGCGATTACTATGGAAATCCAGGAAATGAAGGTCATATCTTCGCCCAGATGAAAAATATTACTGATCAGCCCGTGACTCTTGAAGTTGGCGAACGCATCGTTCAAGGTGTCTTTATGCCTTTCTTGATTGTAGATGGAGACGAAGCTGATGGTGTTCGTACAGGTGGCTTTGGATCGACTGGACAGTAGAGGAAGCAAAGTGGCAGATTATTTGTTAGTAATCGATATGCAGTCAGATTATGTTGCTGTAGGAAAAGCATATCATGAAGAACTGATTGCAGCTGTAAATGACAAAATTGCTAGCTATCCTAGCGACCGGGTTATCTATATTCTCAATCGTTTTTTCTGGGAGAGAAAAGATAGAAAGAAGAAATTTGCGACCGGCTTGCTGCTTGTATCTTCTCGTATCTTTGAGAAGCGTCGGGCTTCTTGCTTTACTAATCCAGATTTAAAAGATTTTTTAGAGGGAAATGGTACTAAAAGCATAGAGTTTATAGGGTAGATGGCAATGGCTGTGTTAAGGCTTCCGTTTTGGCGGCTATCAAGGAGAACTATCAGGTTTCCGTCGGTTTGTCTGCTGTCGGAGTTGCCAACCAGAAGAAATTTCAAAAAACATTGCATAAGTGGCACTCTGCCGGAGTAAGCGTAGAAGGAGAATTATCATAGCTAAGAAAAAATCAACTTTTGTTTGTCGAGAATGTGGCTACAATTCACCCAAATATCTAGGGCGTTGCCCCAACTGTTCTTCCTGGTCCTCTTTTGAGGAGGAAGTTGAGGTGCAGGAGGTAAAAAATGCTCGTGTCAGTTTAACGGGTGAAAAGTCTAAACCTACTAAATTAAAAGAAGTCTCTTCAATTAATTATGCCCGCATAAAGACTGACATGGACGAGTTTAACCGTGTTTTAGGTGGCGGTGTGGTTCCGGGTAGTCTGGTTCTTATTGGAGGAGATCCAGGGATAGGAAAATCAACTCTCCTCTTACAGGTGTCAACACAGTTAGCTAACAAGGGAACTGTCCTCTATGTATCTGGGGAAGAATCTGCCGAGCAGATCAAATTGCGGAGCGAACGTTTAGGTGATATTGATAACGAATTTTATCTTTATGCTGAGACTAATATGCAAGCCGTTCGCAGCCAAGTGGAGGCAATAAAACCCGATTTCCTCATTATCGACTCTATTCAGACCATCATGAGTCCAGAGATTTCTGGCGTTCAAGGTTCTGTATCTCAGGTTCGTGAAGTCACTGCTGAACTTATGCAGATTGCCAAAACCAATAACATCGCCACATTTATTGTTGGGCATGTGACCAAGGAGGGACAACTGGCTGGACCACGTATGTTGGAACACATGTGGATACTGTGCTCTATTTTGAGGGAGAACGTCATCATACCTTCCGTATTTTGCGAGCAGTCAAAAACCGTTTTGGTTCAACCAATGAGATTGGGATTTTTGAGATGCAGTCTGGTGGTTTGGTAGAAGTGCTAAATCCTAGCCAAGTTTTCTTAGAGGAACGCCTAGACGGAGCCACAGGTTCTGCCATTGTTGTAACAATGAAGGTAGCAGACCTATCTTAGCTGAAGTTCAAGCCTTGGTGACCCCAACCGTCTTTGGTAATGCCAAGCGGACAACAACAGGACTGGATTTTAACCGCGTCAGCCTCATTATGGCTGTTTTAGAGAAACGTTGTGGCCTTCTTCTCCAAAATCAAGATGCTTATTTAAAATCAGCTGGAGGTGTCAAATTGGACGAGCCGGCTATTGACCTTGCTGTCGCTGTTGCCATTGCTTCTAGTTACAAGGAGCTTCCAACCAATCCACAAGAAGCTTTTATAGGAGAAATTGGCTTGACTGGAGAGATTCGCCGAGTGACTCGTATTGAACAGCGTATTAATGAAGCTGCTAAACTAGGTTTTACTAAGATTTATGCTCCGAAGAATTCTCTTCATGGTATGAAAATTCCAGAAGGTATCCGGGTGGTTGGCGTTACGACAGTGGGAGAAGTACTCAAAAAAGTCTTTTCTTAGAAAGTGATAGAAGGTCATTTTGGAAACGCTTGCAAAATTATATCTCCAATGCTATACTTTTCATAAGGATAGGGAGGTATTTATTATGCAATTTTTCACAGACAGCAACATGCAATTCCCTTTAGTAGAGTTATCTCTCAATCAAGGTGAAACAGTCTTTATCCAGCGTGGCAGCATGGTATACCACACACCTAATGTGACACTGAGTACCAAATTAAATGCCAGCGGATCAGGTCTAGGTCGCTTTGTAAAGGCTGTTGGGCGTTCAATGGTTTCGGGCGAAAGTAGCTTTATTACTCAGGTTGTCTCACAGTCCAATAACGGTTATATAGCCTTGGCCCCTGATTCTCCAGGTCAGGTGATTCCACTTTATTTAGGTGAAAAACAGTACCGACTAAATGACGGTGCCTTTCTAGCACTTGATGGCACAGCTTACTATACAATGGAACTCCAGTCTGTTGGTAAGGCTATTTTTGGTGGTCAGGGTGGTTTCTTTGTGATGACAACTCAAGGTCAAGGAACACTCTTGCAAATGCCTACGGTTCTATTAAAAAAATTGAGCTAAACAACCAAGAAGTGACTATTGATAATGCTCATGTCGTTGCCTGGAGTCAGACACTTGATTACAATATTCACTTGGAAAATGGTTTCTGGCAGTCTATTGGGACAGGAGAGGGTGTTGTGAATACCTTTAGAGGAACAGGTGAAATTTATGTTCAAAGTCTCAATCTTCAAACCTTTGCAGGCTTGCTTAATAGATACTTACCAAAACGTTCATAGTATAAATTGAAGGAGAGTGGATGATTGTTAGCATCTATTCTCCTTTTTATATTGCGAACTCAATAGCTGACAAGTTAATAAAAAGATGATAAGATAGTGTTTAAATAATTTGATAGTCAAATTATTTTCTTCATTAGAAAGTGAGTTATTATGTCTTATTTTGAAAACTTTCTCAATGCCAACAAAGCCTATGTTGACCTCCACGGGACAGCCCATCTTCCCTTGAAACCAAAGACTAAGGTGGCTATTGTGACTTGTATGGATTCACGCCTTCACGTTGCTCAGGCCTTGGGGTTGGCTCTAGGTGACGCTCATATTTTGCGTAATGCGGGTGGTCGTGTGACGGAAGATATGATTCGTTCTTTGGTCATTTCTCAACAACAGATGGGGACACGAGAAATCGTAGTTCTTCACCATACAGATTGTGGTGCTCAGACCTTTAAGAACGATGAGTTTACCGCCTATCTCAATAAGGAACTTGGTGTTGATGTGTCTGATCAAGATTTTCTTCCATTCACAGATGTAGAAGAGAGTGTTCGTGAAGATATGGCTATTCTTCGTCAGTCACCGCTTATCCCTGAGGATGTTATCATCTCCGGTGCGGTTTATGATGTAGATACTGGTCGAATGACTCAAGTTCATCCCTAATACCGAAAAGTTTAGCAGGCATGATTGCCTGCTTTTTTCATGGTTTGACATAAAAAACTCAGCATAAAATATAAATGCTGAGTTAATCTAGTTTTTAAGAAACGATAAAAATGAGAATCACAGTCCCTAAATAGAAAAGACTGGTGATAAAAAAGCTGATACGCCAGAATAACTTAAGAAAACGTTTAAACTTGAAAGATTGTGTTTTTCTTAGCATCTGAATTGTGATAATTATAGCCGCCAAGGATAATAAGATAGTGATGTAAGGCAGAAAGCTATGGGTGAAGAAACGGGCTGACACAGCAACTACCTCAATAAAATAAAGAGGGAAGGTAAGGTCAGCAAAATTAAGCCCGAGGTATTTTAAACTAAAGAATCGGTGGATAATAAAAGCAAAGATAGGTGTTAAAATCAAAAATGCTATAGCAAAGAATTTATATAGAATCATAAGTCTATTTTACCTCGAAAAGGCCTATATGTAAATTTTTTCCTAAACTTAATAAGAAATTCTTGCATCTAAAAAGAATTTCTGTATAATAGATAAGGTATGTAAAAACATACTTGTGGGAGGTAACAAAACTTACTTACCGCCAAAACCACAATAGGAGGAAATTACAAAATGGCTAAAAAAGTCGAAAACATCGTAAAACTTCAGATTCCTGCTGGTAAAGCGACTCCAGCTCCACCAGTTGGACCAGCTCTTGGTCAAGCCGGAATCAACATCATGGGATTCACTAAAGAGTTTAACGCTCGTACAGCTGACCAAGCTGGTATGATCATCCAGTTGTTATCTCTGTGTATGAAGATAAATCATTTGATTTCATCACTAAAACACCACCAGCTGCTGTTCTTTTGAAAAAAGCTGCAGGTGTTGAAAAAGGTTCAGGTACTCCAAACTCAGTTAAAGTTGCTTCAGTGACTCGTGCACAAGTACAAGAAATTGCTGAAACTAAAATGCCTGACTTGAACGCTGCAAACATCGAATCAGCTATGCGTATGATCGAAGGTACTGCACGTTCAATGGGATTCACTGTTACTGACTAATTCAGTTAACAAGAAAACCACAGACGTCGTCTCACTTCGCTGAGTGACGTGGAAGATGAAAGTCGTTATGACCACATTACACAAGGAGAAATAATTAACATGGCTAAAAAAAGCAAACAAATGCGTGCTGCTCTTGAGAAAATCGACAGCACAAAAGCTTACAGCGTAGAAGAAGCTGTAGCTCTTGCACAAGAAACTAACTTCGCAAAATTCGATGCTACTGTTGAAGTATCATACAACCTTAACATCGACGTTAAGAAAGCTGACCAACAAATCCGTGGAGCAATGGTATTGCCAAACGGTACTGGTAAAACTCAACGCGTTCTTGTATTTGCTCGTGGTGCTAAAGCTGAAGAAGCTAAAGCAGCAGGTGCTGACTTCGTTGGTGAAGACGAACTCGTTGCTAAAATCAACGGTGGATGGCTTGACTTTGACGTTGTTGTTGCAACACCAGATATGATGGCAATCGTTGGTCGTCTTGGACGTGTCCTTGGACCACGTAACTTGATGCCAAACCCTAAAACTGGTACAGTAACTATGGACGTTGCTAAAGCAGTTGAAGAGTCTAAAGGTGGTAAAATCACTTACCGTGCTGATAAAGCAGGTAACGTACAAGCTATCATCGGTAAAGTTTCATTCGAAACTGAAAAATTGGTTTGAAAACTTTCAAAGCATTTAACGATGCAATCCAAAAAGCTAAACCAGCTACAGCGAAAGGTACTTACATCACAAACCTTTCAATCACTACTACACAAGGTGCTGGTATCAAAGTTGAATCCTAACTCATTGTAAGAGTAGTAAAAACTATCTTCGGATAGGTTTTTTCTAACTCTGGACACGAAATTTGAGTAGAAAATAAAAAATATTCAGAAAGTAGTGTTGCTTTTTCGAATTTATGGTATAATTTAAGCGTATACACATAATTATTGATTTTTGAACTTTTTACGTTGCGAATTTAAGGAGGCAATGAATGAAAAAGAGTAAGGTATTTTTACTAGCAACCGTAGGCCTGTTATCTGTAGGTGTTTTAACGGCTTGCTCGTCATCAAGTAAGACGTCTGGTAAGACTTATAATTATGTTTACGGTGGCGATCCTGCAACCCTAGACTATGTTTCTACAAATAAGAAAAACATGACGACAGCCGTTAGTAACGGTGTTGATGGTCTGTTTGAAAATGACCAATATGGGAATCTAAAACCTTCTGTCGCTGAAAACTGGTCTGTTTCTCAAGATGGTTTGACATATACTTACAAGATTCGTAAGGGTGTCAAATGGTACACTTCAGACGGCGAAGAGTATGCCAATGTAACAGCTAAAGACTTTGTAACAGGTCTTAAGCATGCTGCTGATACTAATTCTGAAGCGATTTATTTGCTACAAAACTCTGTTAAGGGCTTGAATGATTACCTGTCAGGTGCCAACAAGGACTTCTCAAATGTAGGTATCAAAGCAGTTGATGATTACACTTTGCAATATACGCTTAGTCAACCAGAACCTTACTGGAATTCAAAATTGACCTACTCAGTTACTTGGCCTGTTAATGAAGATTTCTTGAAATCTAAAGGTAAAGACTTTGGTAAGTCAACAGACCCAACATCTATTCTTTATAACGGTCCATATCTTCTTAAATCTTTGACAACGAAGTCATCTATTGAGTTCACCAAGAATGAAAACTATTGGGATAAGGATAATGTCTATTTTGATACAGTCAAATTGACTTACGATGATGGTACAGACCAAGAATCCTTGGAACGTAACTTCACTGATGGAGTCTATAACTTAGCTCGTCTATACCCAACTAGCTCAAACTATTCTAAAGTTGAAAAACAGTACAAAGACAATATTTTCTATACACAACCTGGAGCAGCTGTAGAAGGTGTCGGTATTAATATCGATCGTCAAACTTATGACCATACATCTAAAGAAAATGATCAGCAAAAGACATCAACTAAGACAGCTCTTCTTAACAAAGATTTCCGTCAAGCATTAGGTTTTGCTATTGACCGTACGAATTATGCTGCACAACTTAACGGTAAAGAGGGTGGTAGTACTGCCGTTCGTAATATCTATGTTAAACCAGACTTTGTTCAAGCAGATGGTAAGGACTTCGGAACAATGGTAATGGATCAACTTCCAGCTTATGGTGATGAGTGGTCTGGTGTGAATCTTGCAGATAGTCAAGATGGTCTTTATAATCCAGAAAAAGCTAAGGCTGAATTTGCTAAAGCCAAAGAAGCTCTTCAAGCAGAAGGGGTTCAGTTCCCAATCCATTTGGATGTTCCTGTCAATCAGTCAAATAAAATCTTTGTGAACCAAGTGCAGTCACTTAAACAATCTATTGAATCAGCTCTTGGAAAAGATAATGTTGTACTTGATCTTCACCAATTGTCAACTGATGATTTCTATAACATTACCTACTCTGCTTCAAATGCAGCGGCAGAGGATTGGGATTTGTCAGTAGGTGTGGCTTGGGAGCCTGATTACCTTGATCCATCAACTTATCTTGATGTTTTGAAGACTACAAATAGTGAAAATACTAAATCTTTCATGGGTTATGACGATCCAAATAGTCAAGCGGTTCAAAAAGTAGGTCTTAAAGAATATGACCAATTGGTTGATGATGCTTCTAAGGAAACAACAGACTTGACGGCTCGTTATGAAAAATATGCAAAAGCTCAGGCATGGTTGACGGATAGTGCACTTTATATCCCAACGACTACTTATAACGGTGCAGCCGCTGTAGTTTCTCGTATTAAGCCATTCTCAGGAGCTTATGCTCAAGCTGGTGATAAAGGTTCTACATACTACTTCAAGTATCTTAAATCTCAAGATGATATTGTAACTAAGAAACAATACGACTCAGCTTATAAAGATTGGCTTAAAGAAAAAGCAAAATCTAATGACAAAGCTCAAAAAGATCTTGCCAAACACGTTAAGTAATCTACCGAAAACGTCTACCTTTAGGTAGTCGTTTTTTTAACAAAATTTCTCGAACCACCCTATATTGTGATATAATAAGAAAGATTGGTACTCGCTTCTAGATTTTTATTTGGAAAGTTTGGGGGATAGAGGTGCCTACTGGTACTTATCATCTTAAGTTAGTCCTAAGAAAGGGACTTTAGGCTTAATAGGTATCCAAAGACTGAAGAATGAAACATAAAAAGGAGATTTATCTTGGCTAAAGATATCCGCGTTCGTTACGCACCAAGTCCAACAGGGCTTCTACACATTGGTAATGCTCGTACAGCATTGTTTAACTACCTTTATGCACGTCATCATGGTGGCACTTTCATTATCCGTATTGAAGATACTGACCGTAAACGTCACGTTGAAGATGGTGAGCGTTCACAGCTTGATAACTTGCGTTGGTTAGGAATTGACTGGGATGAAAGTCCTGAAACACATGAAAACTATCGTCAATCAGAACGTTTACCGCTTTACCAAAAATATATTGATCAACTTTTGGCAGAAGGTAAAGCCTATAAGTCATATGTAACTGAAGAAGAGTTGGCTGCAGAGCGCGAACGTCAAGAAGCAGCTGGTGAAACTCCTCGTTACATTAACGAGTTCCTTGGCATGACTGAAGAAGAAAAAGCTGCCTACATCGCAGAACGTGAAGCGGCAGGTATTGTACCTACAGTTCGTTTGGCGGTTAATGAGTCAGGGATTTATAAATGGCATGATATCGTTAAGGGAGATATCGAATTTGAAGGTGGTAATATCGGTGGTGATTGGGTTATCCAGAAGAAAGATGGATACCCAACTTACAACTTTGCGGTAGTTGTTGATGACCATGATATGCAAATTTCACACGTTATCCGTGGAGATGACCATATTGCCAATACACCAAAACAACTCATGGTTTATGAAGCTCTTGGTTGGGAAGCACCTGAGTTTGGACACATGACCCTTATCATCAATTCTGAACTGGTAAGAAGTTGTCTAAACGTGACACTAACACCCTTCAATTTATCGAAGATTACCGTAAAAAAGGTTACCTTCCAGAAGCAGTCTTCAACTTCATTGCTCTTCTTGGTTGGAATCCTGGCGGTGAAGACGAAATCTTTTCTCGTGAAGAACTCATTAAACTTTTTGATGAAAACCGTCTAAGCAAGTCACCAGCGGCCTTTGACCAGAAAAAATTGGACTGGATGAGTAACGACTACATTAAGAATGCAGATTTCGATAAGGTCTTTGCTCTTTGCAAACCTTTCTTGGAAGAAGCTGGTCGTTTGACAGATAAAGCTGAAAAATTAGTGGAACTCTACAAACCACAAATGACAGCAGCAGAAGAAATTGTCCCTCTTACAGATCTCTTCTTTGAAGATTTCCCAGAATTGACAGAGGCTGAAAAAGAGGTTATGGCTGGTGAAACAGTACCAACAGTACTTAAAGCCTTTAAAGCCAAACTCGAAGCTATGTCTGATGATGAGTTTGTTGTTGAAAACATTTTCCCACAAATTAAGGCTGTTCAAAAAGAAACAGGAATCAAAGGGAAAAATCTCTTCATGCCAATCCGTATTGCTGTTTCAGGAGAAATGCACGGTCCAGAATTGCCAGATACTATTTTCTTGCTCGGACGTGAAAAGTCAATCAAACATATTATCAAGTTCTTGCAACACTATAAAAACAAACCCAACAATTGTTGGGTTTTCGAATGCACATAAGCGATATGTCAATGATTATATGATAATTGCTAAGCTACTTTTGTAATATAATGATGATATTTCGTAACCATATCATCATTTTCAAAGCTTTAAAGTAGTTTTATAATGATTGGTAATAAAAATTAGGAGGAGTGAGCGATTATGAGAAGATTTGGATTGGTAGTTTCTACTACGTTATCGGCATGTACCCATAAAAAGAGGTAAATGAGTCAGTTGAAGAGCTTGGTTTTCTAAGCTCTTTTTTATGTTTATGAAAAGTAAGGGATATGTGGGGTCGTCTGATGTTAGCTTGCTCTGAATCAGGAAAAAATAGCTTTATATTTTTAGCTTTTTCTAATAGGAGTGACGCTAAATTATATATTTATGTTACAATAAAGTAGGTTGATTTTGAAAGGAAGGGGGGAGTCTAGAGATGATCGTTTTATTTACGGTTCTACGTCTATTGGCTATTTTAATTGTTAGTCACGATATGTCAGGTTTACTCAAAACTTGGAAGAGTAAATGCTGGTTTATCGCAGGGAGTCTCTTGCTCTCTCTATTTGTTGGAGGCATTACAGGGTCGCTCTTAGCACTTTTGTTCTGCTATCTTTTCTTAAATAAAATATCAAGTAGTGAAAAGAATTCTTTTCTTTTCACCTTTTTGCCGTGGGTTTTTGTTGAAGTCACCTCGAAGCTGCTTCAACTTTACTTTTTCCCATGGATTTTTCAAATTAATTATTTACAGGTCAAAGACACCCCAGTACTCATTGCTTTGTCTTATCTCTTGATTTACCCAATTTTTCATCTGATTGTCAAAGTGTTCTTTATTGACTTTGGTGCTCTCAATGTTATGGGAAATAACCATACTTACCAAGTTAGACAACGCTTATTGGTTGGGGTGACTCTGGCTTATATTATTTTATCTTTAATTATTTTCTATGCTAGTAACATCTTTCCTTACACAGGCCTCTTTATTTATTTAGCAGGCAGTATTACGGTTGTCTACTCCATCCTCTTTATTTTGCTCTTTGCTCAGCTTAATATTTATTCTAAGAGAAGAGTGAAGGATCAGTGGCTGAAGAAATGGCTAGACACGAGGAAAGTTTAGAAGAATATAAGCCCACCGTTTAGAAAAAACTCTATAATGATATTTCTCAGGTGAAGAAGGATTATCTCGAAGGGCTTAAAACAATGGAGGTTAGTATCCAACGACGAGACTTACCTGCTTTGAAACAAGAGTATGCAGAACTTTTAGAAAAATCTGGAAATAGCTTAACTTTGTCAAATTATGAATTGTCACGCTTAATCAACTTAGAAATCACATCTCTCAAGAGTCTCTTTTCTGCTAAAGTGCTTGAGGCAGAGAACTTAGGAATTAAGGTTAACTTGGAGTTGCCAGATGTCATATCGTCAACTCAGATAGAGGCCTTAGATTTGGTTGTGATTTCTTCTGTCTTCTTAAATAATGCTATTGAGTCGGCGGTGGATTCTGAAGATCCTACTTTAACTATATCTTTCTTTAAAAATCAAGGTTATCTTATCTTGGTTATTGACAATACAACCAGAGAAGAACGTATTCCTGTGTCAAGGATTTTTGATGAAGGGGTTTCTAGCAAAGGTGAAGGCCGAGGGCTTGGTTTGTCTAAGGTCGCAGATATACTTAATCGCTATCCAAAAGTAAATCTTGAGACTCGTAGTTGTGACCATCATTTTACACAGGTCCTCTCTTTTCAGGATAATTGATAAATCAAAGATACTATTTGTGGGGAATAGGATAAGGGAAATAGAAAGGGGAAAAGCATATGCAACTTGCGATTGATGGCCTTATTGCTTTGGTTGTTGTCGTTTCACATCTTGTGATTTTAGCTAGAATGGCTTATCTAGATGTTTTTACTTACCGTTACATTCCTTATGTAATCGTAGTAACTGCCGTTAAGTGGTTAGCCAAGGTGCTATGGCAAATTGACATTCCAGATGCAATCTATCTCCTAGTCTTTATTTTTATTGAAAAACCTCAGGCTCTACGAGAAGAAAAGTATTTTTATGCTTTCTTTGCCCCTGTCTTTTGGACTCTGATTACAAGCTTCTTTAGTTTTTATCTTTTCCGAGTTTTCTTTAATAAGCCGGTCGAGTTGGTTCCAAACCATTTAGGAATCTTGGTTGTAGATAGTGTTGTTCTTCCCTTCTTTCTAGGCTTGCAAAAAATGTTCGGTTTAGATAGCTTTTTTAAGGAACCATATCAGGACTTGCAGGATAAATATAAGAGCATGCTCTTGCAAGTTGATCTTATTTTAATTATCAGTTATCTGCTTATCCTCTTTAAACAGGAGATATTCTCCTTTGCTTCTGAGTCAGACCTACCTCCCAGGTTACCCTCAAATTTATATTTGGGTTGGTTTCCTTATACACATGTATATTCTTGTTCGCTTTGTTTCTTATGGTAAAGACGTACGTGATAGCAAAATTCTCAGAGAACAAGAGGAGCACTTGAGGAGTCTGGAAAGCTTATAATGAAAAAATCGAACTGCTTATAAGAGTGTACGTTCGTTTAAACATGATTATGAAACATACTCATTAGTATGCAGACAAGTATTGATAGTGGGGATTTTGACCTTATTGAACAAACCTATCAGGATATTTTGAAAAAGGCAGGTCAAGAACTCATTGAAGAAGATGACGAAAATGTCTCTTGAGTATAAACAGGAAATATTATCATGAACTTACAGCTTTGGACCATGGTATCCCTTGAAAATAGTATTATTCAGATTATTAGTTTTTCATATTACCTGGTTTATTTATAAAAACTAACAAGGAGCACATTAGCTTACTGGAAAGTATTTTGTTTAAGTCTCTTAGGTATAGTGGTATCACTTGGTAAAGGTGATGGCTTCTATTATCAAGTTGTTATCTTTTAGCTTTGGCCTTAAAGGAACGGCGGGAACATCGTTTGACGCTCTGGGCAAGCCTCTTTTTTGGAGCCTTCTCGGTTCTTTTTACAGATTTATTTGCGACTTTTACCCCATTTTATGTATTCAATAATCTGTTCACAAATATGACCTTGGGTGAGATTCAAGAAAACTTCTTGCTTAAATTGTTATCTTATGTGATGATTTACCCATTCTTTCTCTATATCAATTATCTTTCCAGTTCAGATGTTGATAAGGTCAAGGAATTGATTTATTCACGTGGTCGTTGAACGTCTGTTGATAGCCGTTGATCTGACCTTTGCACTCTACATTTATTTGTA
>ENA-OQBJ01000838-OQBJ01000838.1-human-gut-metagenome-genome-assembly--contig:-NODE-838-length-14596-cov-12.191444_pt1 | contig 14596 bp, 12 predicted proteins | sample MGYA00242743_ERZ504545 | MGnify/ENA primary metagenome ERZ504545 (study PRJEB26092, sample SAMD00036252) | human gut metagenome | host: Homo sapiens | study: EMG produced TPA metagenomics assembly of...
GACCTTGCCATTCATTTTGGCGATGGTATCCCGATGGCCACCCTTTGGGAAGGCGATTATCCGGTGAAGATGATTCTGAAATCGGAGAACGACAGCGACCTTGCCAACGAATACATCCCCGTGATGGGAGGAACATCGAGCGTTCCACTCCGCCAGCTGGCTAAGATTTCGCCCGACTGGCACGACGGCAGTATCATACGCAGAAACGGCGTGCGTACCATCTCTATCATAGGTGAACCTTTAAGGGGATTCAATGCCAACCAATTGGCCAGCGAACTGAAGCAGGAAGTATCCAAACTCCCGCTAGATTCCAGTCTTGATTGGGAGATTGGCGGTATGGCAGAAAAGGATGCCGAAACCCTGCCTCAGGTTACATCGGGCGTGATGATAGCAGCATTGATTATCTTCTTCATCCTGCTCTTCCATTTCAAGCGCATCAGTCTGGCACTGGTGAATCTCTCGTCCATGTCGCTCTGCATCTTCGGTGCAGCGATAGGCCTCCTGGTTACGGGCTTCGACGTGAGTCTTACCTGCATATTGGGCGTTGTGAGCCTGATGGGTATCCTGGTAAGAAACGGCATTATCATGCTCGACTATGCCGAGGAACTGCGCCGCGACAAGGGGTTATCAGTAAGGGAAGCCGCCTTCCAGGCTGGCGAGCGCCGCATGCGCCCTATCTTCCTTACATCGGCAGCCGCTCGGTAGGCGTACTTCCTATGATGATAGAGAACAATACACTGTGGTCGCCAATGGGAGCCGTTATCTTCTTCGGTACGCTTATCTCGATGGTACTCATCGCCACCATCCTGCCTGTGCTCTATTGGCTCGTGTTCGACAAGCACGGGAAGTATAGTTTGAGAAAGCAGTAACCACCCTCTGTGTACTTGCAAGAAGTTATCTTCCGTTTTTCACTACCTTTGCACACTCAACAACGTGACAGATTGAATGAGCGCGGATGACCATGAACTTGGGTACGCGCGACCGATACGATGGGTATGAATGACCAAACGATGGGCACGGATGACCGAGAGCATGGGTACTTATACCCAACTAGCTCGGGCATTCGTGCCCAAGGCTTTTGGCAAAGTTGGGCAAAACGTTGCGTGCCAATAGGTGACAATAGGTGACAATAGGAAAAGCCCTCATTGTCACACTTAAACCAATAGTTATCAGACGGTTATCCTGAAGTATGGCAATAGTAACATTAAATCAGAGGGAAAAAATCACCCCACACATTCTGTTAATCTTTACTATATTCCTGCGAGAAAACTTGCAGGATAACGGGAATATGAGTAACTTTGCACACGAATTTCTGAAACTATTGTCTTACAAAGACATAAAATAAGAGAGAGAGATTCTATTTTTAGGATAATATAGAGATTACAAAAACAAATGAAAAAAGGACTATTTGCACTCGCGCTGGGTACCTTTACCTTAGGCATCGCTGAATTCATCATCGAGGGCATCATCACAGACATCGCTCACAACATGAACGTTTCCATCCCGGAAGCAGGACATCTCATCTCCATCTATGCACTCGGCGTCTGCGCCGGAGCTTTCTCGTTGATTCTCATGCATAAATACAGACCCAAGAATATTCTGATGTTCCTGGCTTCGCTCATCACCTTCGGAGCTGTCCTCGCCTCAGTAGCACCTAACTACTGGCTCTTGCTCTGCGCCCGCTTTATAGAAGGTCTGCCTCATGGCGCCTACTTCGGAACGGGTACCATCGTGGCGGTGAAGATTGCCAAAGAGGGTAAGGGAACCAATGCCGTGGCGATGATGTGTGCAGGTATGCCGGTGGCCAACCTGCTGGGTGTGCCGGTGGGAACCTTCCTGAGTCACATGTTCAGCTGGCGAGTACCTTTTGTCAGCTGTATCGTGCTCGGACTCATCACCTTATACATGATTCACAGATGGGTTCCGGATGTAGAAGCACTGCCAAACAACGGTATGAAGGCACAGTTCCATTTCCTCCGCAACAAGGCTCCGTGGCTCATCATCGCCGCCACCTTCCTGGGCAATGGCGGCATTCTCTGCTGGTTCAGTTATATCTCGCCGCTGCTTCAGATGGAGAGCGGATTCAGCGCAACCAGCATCTCTCTGCTGATGATTCTTGCAGGCGGCGGAATGGTAGTAGGCAATCAGGTGAGTGCCTTGCTTGCCGACCGCTTCAAACCGGGCCGCTTTACCTGTTATCTCCAGTTTCTGGCGGCAGCGGCACTTCTGCTCACCTTCTTCCTCGCACCTTTCGGCTGGGTATCTGTGGTACTGATGTTCATCTGCTGCGCCTGTCTTTTCGGCATCGGTTCGCCTGAGCAATTCCTCATCGTGAAGCATGCAAGGGTGGCGAAATGCTGGGCGGCTGCTGCATTCAGGGCGCCTTCAATCTGGGTAACGCCATGGGAGCTTTCCTCGGTGGTATTCCTGTTGCGATGGGATTAGGATACAACTTCCCTGCCCTTATCGGTGTGCCGATGGCATTGGCAGGAGCCATCTGTCTGCTGATTTTCCATAAGAAATATGAATAAAAATGCGATAATCCGAAATAAATGATTATCTTTGCAAACGAATTTCAAATAAACAAAGAAACATGATGAAAATTAACAAGACTTTCCTTACCCTGGGCTTGGCCGCAACACTCTTGCAGATGCCAGCCTCATCGTTCGCACAGACTGCGGGCGGTAACCGTCAGAATCCTCTTTTAACAAAGAGCAGTCTTCCATTCGGTGCTCCTGACTTCAGCAAGATTCAGGAGAGCGACTACCTGCCAGCCATCGAAGCGGCTATCAGGGAGCAGCGTGCCAACATCCAGAAGATTGTAAACAACAAGAAGAAGCCTAACTTCCAGAACACCATCCTCGCCTATGAGGAGAGCGGTGCGCTGCTCGAAAAGGTGACTAACATCTTCTTCGGTCTCACCAGCGCCCACAAAACTCCGGCATCGCCGAAACCGAAAAGAAGGCAACCCCATTGCTGACCGAACTCGACAATGAGATTTCGTTCAACAAGAAACTCTTCGAGCGCATCAAGTATGTTTACGATAATGAATATAAGAAGCTCAAGGGCGAAGACAAGCGCCTTACTGAGGTTATCTATAAGAGTTTTGTACGTTCAGGTGCCCTTCTTTCTGCCGAGAAGATGGAGCGCATGAAGCAGATCAACTCCCGCATCTCTGAATTGCAGCAGGAATGGGGCAACCTTCTTCCTGCCGCTACCAACAACGCCGTGGTTTGGGTGAACAGCAAGGAAGAGCTCGCCGGATTGAGCGATGCAGACATTGCACAATGCAAGAAAGATGCTGAGAGCCGCGGAGGCAAGGCGCCTTACTGCATCGTCATCATCAACACCACCCAGCAGCCTATCCTCACCAATCTCCAGAACCGCGAACTGCGCAAGAAGGTGTATATGGCAAGCATCCACCGTGCCGACGGAACCAATCCTGATTTCAACACCTTCCCTATCGTAACCGAGATTGCCAAGTTGCGTGCCGAGAAGGGCAAGCTGATGGGATATGACAACTATGCCGACTATTCGCTCGAAAAGACGATGGCTAAGAACAGCAAGAATGTGGATGATTTCCTGAAGCAGCTCATCAAGGAATATGCTCCTAAGGCTGATGCTGAAACCAAGGCGATAGAAGCGTATGCACAGAAGACTGAAGGCAAGGACTTCAAGCTGCAGCCATACGACCGCTTCTATTATTCTGCGAAGATGAAGAAGGAGATGCTCAACATTACCGATGATGAGATTAAGCCATACTTCAACATCGACAGCGTACAGGTGAACGGTGTGTTCTATGCCGCCCATCGTGTATACGGACTGAACTTCAAGCAGCGCAAGGATATTCCAACCTATCACCCAGACATGAAGGTATTCGAGGTGAGCGATAAGAACGGCAAGCCAATCGCCCTCTTCTACAGCGATTACTTCCGCCGTCCTACGAAGCGTGGCGGTGCATGGATGAGCGCCTTTGCCAAGCAGAGCAAGCAGCGCGGCCAGTTGCCTATCATATATAATGTATGCAACAACGCCAAGGCACCGGAGGGTCAGCCATCTCTCATCACATGGGATGAGGTTACTACCCTGTTCCATGAGTTCGGTCATGCACTTCACGGAATCCTTTCCGACTGCAAGTACAATACCCTTTCAGGAACAGCCGTTGCCCGCGATTTCGTAGAGATGCCATCCCAGTTTAACGAATCGTTTGCTTCTATTCCGGAAATATTCGACCATTACGCCCGTCATACCGAGACCGGTGCTGCGATGCCAGCCGATCTGAAAGAGCGCATGCTGAAGAGCATCAGCTTCCAGACCGCTTATTCACTGGGCGAGAATCTGGCTGCGACCTGTCTTGACCTTGCCTGGCACAAGATTAGCGAAGAAGAGGTGCCTTCACCTTATATGGCAGGTGCCTTCGAGAAGGAAGAGCTCCACAACATCGGTTTGCTCAACACCCAGATTCCTCCTCGCTACAGCACATCATACTTCAACCACGTATGGGGCGGCGGTTATGCTGCAGGCTATTACAGCTATCTCTGGACAGAGGTGCTGGCTGTGAACATCGCCGACTACTTTGCAAAGCATGGTGCCTTAGATCCAGCCGTTGGTCAGGCATTCCGCGATAAGATTCTGAGCCGTGGCAACACCAAGGACCAGATGGAAATGTTTACCGACTTTACTGGTATGGAGAAGCCAGATGCTTCCGGATTTCTGAAAGCAAGAGGTTTGTAATGCATAAAATTACGATATGAAACAGGTAGAGGGTGTGCCATAAGTTAATGACACACCCTCTTTCTTTATCCTTTAATAGCCTGAGGTGTCCAGCTCTTCAGGAATCTGAGCACCTTTTCTTCGTTATATCCCTTACCTTCTTCCAGAAAACTGGAATCCTGGATATGGAGAACCTTTCCGGTTTCATCGAGCACCACAAAGACCGGGAATCCGAAACGCTGAGGATTGTTCAGTCGCTTCATCAGCTGCTCAGCCTTCTTCACCGCCGCATCACCGGCAGTTTTTCTGCGATTGTAGTTCACATGAATATATTCGAAATGATCATTCACCATCTTGTTGAGCGCAACATTTTTCTCCACAAAATCAGCAAACTTCAAGCACCATGGACACCAGTTACCACCTACCTGACAGATAACAAACTTGCCATTCTTTCTAGCTTTAGCCAAAGCCTCATCAATCTGAGCCATCGGATCGATGCTTTCATTATACACCTTCTTGAGAGCAGTCTGCACCTGAGCAGGTTTCAATGCTCCAGCCTGGTCGAGCGAATCCAGTTTCTTCATCATCTCCTCCGCCTTCACGGTAGAGAATGCAATCTTACCTTCCGGATTGATAAGATAAGAGGTAGGAATCCATGAGATGTGATAATCCTTGGAAATCTTTGTTTCCTTCCATTTCTTAAACTCACAGTATTGCAACCAGGTATACTGATTATCGCCCAGATATTTCTTCATCTTCGCCTCATCGGTATCAAAAGAAACACCCACTACCTGGATCTTGGTATTGTATTTGTCATAGATAGCCTTCACCATCGGCATGTCTCTTCTGCAGTCAGGACACCAGGAAGCCCAGAAATCGAGCACGGTCCAGACACCCGGAACCGTCTTTCCGTCTTTATCCTTCTGAGTCTTCTTATCTGAGAGCTGGAAGATTTTCTTACCCGTCTTACTGTCAGTAATCGTGAAATCGGGAGCCTCGGTGCCTACAGGCAGCAAGTCAAGCGAAGTCTGTGCTCTACCGACGACAGCCGTCGTCAGGAGCAAAAAGAATAATAGTTTCTTCATACAATTTTTCTGTTTTGTCTGTTACTTCAAAATATATATACTTCAACCTACAAAATTACATCATTTTCCAGTATCAAGTCCATAAAGCAAGATTTTATTACAGAAAATTAACCATAAAAGACTAGAACTGATAATAAATGAACGGCTGTACACTCTCCTGAGAAACCTCAACTACCATCTGCAGACAGATGATGAAGAGCAGCAGTTTGGTCACCCAAGGCAGAAGTATGAACCGCGCCTGAAGACGGTGATACTGGCGCTCGGTAAAGAGATAGCTCAGCATGACACCTATGATGCAAAGCGTCCAGGCAGGACGGGCATGGAAGAAAGGCACCAGATAATCGATACTGAAATCATTTGCCACCTTATCACACATCTTCCCCAACACCCCCAAATCCTTAGCACGGAAGAACGACCAAGCAAAGCATATATATAAATAGGTGATGAGCCAGCTGAGGGAATTGCCAGCCAGCGTACGAGGAAAGCTTATGCCCAACTGACGGCTGAAGAACTTATGCACCACAAGTCCGAAACCATGAAGAGCACCCCAGATAACGAACATCCAGGAAGAGCCATGCCATAAGCCTGCCACCAGCATGGTGAGGAAGTTGTTGAAATACATGCGCACCTTTCCCTTCCGGTTTCCACCCAGCGGAATATACACATAATCGCGGAACCAGAAGGAAAGTGAGATGTGCCAGCGATGCCAAAACTCGGTAACCGAGAGTGAGCGGTAAGGGAAATAGAAGTTGTCGGGTAGATAGAAACCCAGGATGGCTGCCACACCGATACTCATATCGCTGTATCCCGAGAAATCGAGGAAGATCTGGACAGGATAGCCGAAGAGTGCTGCCAGATTCTCGAAACCCGAGAAGGTTTGCGGCGCATCAAACACCCAGTTGTTGAACTGTGCGATATAATCGCTCAGCATATTCTTCTTGACCAGTCCCAGCATGATGAGAAAGAGTCCCGTCCACAGCATTCTACTGGAAGCCTGTTCGTTTCGTTTCAGTCTGGGTATCAGATTGGCGGCACGGGTGATAGGACCCGCCATCAGCAGCGGAAAGAAGGTGAGATAGAAGCAATATTCCAGGAGCGTTACCTCCATGTCGAACTTACGCTTATAGGTATCTACCGCATAGCTGATAGCCTGGAAGGTATAGAACGAGATACCTACAGGCAGAGCGATAGACTGCAGGGAGAAGTTGGTGCTGAACATCTCGTTGACTACATCGCCAATGATGAAATTGGTATATTTGAAATAGCACAGCAGAGTCAGGTCTACAAGCACCACGAAGGTGAGCAGCGCCTTGCGCGCCTTCCCCTCATGCAGTCTCATTTCCTGGGTTACGGCATAATTGATGCAAGCCGTAAGCGGCAGCATCCACATCACCATTCCGTTCACCTTATAGGCAAAAAAAGGCTGAAGCAGATGACATACATCATCATGGCTGTGCGCGAATAGCTCTTGAGCAGGGTATAAATGGCAAGGAAGAAGATGAAGAGCAGCGCAAACGGAATGCTGCCCATCATCAGCGGAGAATCTGCCTGATAAACAAACAGCCGCTCTATCCAATGCCACAAGGCACATATTTCGAATGTTGAATAATTCATTTGTCTGTTCTGAAGATATTATTTATTGAACTCTTTCTTATACGGAGTCTTTATGGTTTACATGTTTTACCGCTGGAACCATCTTGTCAGCAGCCGGAGCCGTTTTTCCAGCAGTTGCAGGTTCCTTGGTTGCAGCAGAACTTTCTGGGGTTTCAGGCACAGTTTCCTCAACAGGCATAGAAAGAGAATCCTTCTTCACAGCCGTACTGTCAGCCCTGTGTTTTGTTCCAGGAGGCAAGATGGTAATCTGTCTGTATCTGCGGTCACGCTTATCCGGCATTTCCAATCGGAACGGATGCACACAATGACCGCTATTCATCCACTCTACAATCTTATCCATCCACATGGCAGATGAAGCCATAGTCGGATGCCGGCCGTCTTTCTGGCGTTCGAAGGTAAGTTTGTAACTAGGATAATAGCCTCGTGGTCCCATCACCTCACGGAGGAGTTTGTTATATCCATTATCCTCACACCAGTTTGGCGGACCGATCCATATCGTCGGAATATTACCAATCTTGCTCAGGATGGCACGGATGCGTTTTTCACATCCCTTCATATCAGACGTATATAGTTCGTTACTGCCCAGACATACAAAGACATAGGTAGGTTTGATACGTTGGATATAATGCTGCAGGGTATCGGTAGTAGCCCAGTTTCTAGTGTCCGAACTCACCCAGGTAATACAGGTGAGCTTATGACCGTTCTTGTTGGCATAATCAGCCAGTCGCAGACCTAGATATTCCGACATCGAGTCGCCGAAGATCAGTACTCGCTGCGCTGCCGTATCCACGGGTTCCTTTATCATGCTGTCAGCCTTTTCCTCTTCAGCAAGTTCTGCCTCGCTTTTACCGGTGAGTGCATCCATTCCAATCTGTTTCAGCGGAATGTATTCAGCCACTTGCTCTGGAATAAAGGCATAAGCCAGCAGTCCTCCAATGGCTACAGCCAGCAGGGCTATCATTTTCCAGGTTTCTTTCATTTTGTATCTTTAATGAGTTTTAGTTATTCTTTTTCTTATACATTCGCCCGACATTACAGCTGAAAGGGAGTGAGCACATTGAGCAACTTTCCGAAATCGGCCTTCGAGATGCGCCTTCCTCTCAAGCTGCGCACCTGCGGATAGTCTTCGAAATAGTTCTCCATCGTAGTATACCACTGATGAGAAACCACTTCCCTGACCGTCTTCAGTTGATTTTCGATGCGACGGGCAAAACTCGGATTCACTCTCGAGAGATAATGTCTTCCATCATTCATCTCGATGGCAAGCATCAGATAAATTTGCGGTCCCTTCTTCTCTTTCCTGCTTTTTACAGTTTCACTTACTTTCCAGCCCTTGGTGGATGTCGATACTCTGATATCCCAGCCATACTGGCTGTTGAGCTTATCCATCAGTCCCTTGAACACAATCCCGTGAGCCGAGGTATCTTTCAGTCCCGTATAACCGATGATGTAATGTATCATCTCGTGGAGCAAGACACTCTTTGCCTGCTTGTCGGTCATATCATAATAAGTAGACATGGAGAGCTTGAAATCGTAGAGCTTGGTGCGTCCCCATCTGGAGGCCCGCTTATAGGCAAGTTGCCCCAACCGAGTCTTGGCATGAGTAAGTCCGAGTTCAGGAACAGGCAGTTTTCCCCCGAAATATTCCTGGTCGAAACGCCTGAACCACTCCTCCATCCATTCTATTGTAACAATCATGTATGTATATTTATTCAATAATTATTCAGTTCTGTATATCAGATACTACAAAACGTTTGCAAAGATACAACTTTTTCTTTGTTTCTTTCAATATTTATCGAAAAATGAGTAACTTTGCACGCAAATTTACAACAAAAATGAACAAGACAGCACAGCATATCATAGATATTAAGAATGTGTCGAAAAGATTTGGCGAGAAAACAGCCCTCAACAACATCAATCTCTATGTGAGAAAGGGCGAATTTATGACCATTCTGGGTCCTTCGGGATGCGGAAAAACGACATTATTGAGACTTTTGGCAGGGTTTGAAACCGCCAGCGAAGGCATCATCACCATCGCCGGCAACGATATTACTAACCTTCCTCCTTACAAGCGAAATGTGAACACGGTATTCCAGAAATACGCTCTGTTCCCTCATCTCAACGTTTACGACAATATCGCCTTCGGTTTGAAGCTCAAGCACACACCGAAGGAAGAGATTTTGCCGAAGGTAAAACGTGCCCTGAAGATGGTAAACATGAGTGATTATGAATATCGTGATGTCAACTCGCTTTCGGGCGGTCAGCAGCAGCGTATCGCCATCGCCCGTGCCATTGTCAACGAACCTGAAGTTCTTCTCCTGGATGAACCGCTTGCAGCACTCGACCTCAAGATGCGTAAAGACATGCAGCTGGAATTGAAGCAGATGCACGAACGCCTGGGCATTACCTTCGTATACGTAACTCACGACCAGGAAGAAGCCCTCACCCTGAGCAATACCATCGTGGTGATGAGCGAGGGAGAGATACAGCAGATAGGTACACCTACCGATATCTACAACGAACCAGCCAATGCTTTCGTAGCCGACTTTATCGGCGAGAGCAATATTCTCTGCGGAACGATGGTCCACGACTGTCTGGTGAATGTGGCAGGTACTGAACTGCCTTGTGTAGACAAGGGCTTCGGCTGCAACCAGGAAGTGGATGTCGTGATACGTCCTGAGGATATAGAAGTTTCCACCGATACCACCCACGCCCAGTTTGTGGGCAAGATAACCTCTTCTATCTTCAAGGGAGTACACTACGAGATGCTGGCAGAAACCGAGAAGGGCAATGAATTTCTCATCCAGAACTACAAGCATTTCGAAGTAGACCAGACGATAGGAATGAGCGTGATACCCGACAATATTCACATCATGAAGAAGGAGCGCATCACCAATACCTTCGATGCAAAGGTAAACGGCGACGGAACAATAGAATTCCTGGGATGCGAATACCAGATGGAGATTCCGGAAGAAATAAAGGACAAGATTCAGACCGATGAAAACGGAAACGAAACCATCCGGGTGAACGTGCCTTTCAACAAGATAGAACTCTTCGACAACGAGAGCGAAGGCACCTTTACAGGCAACATCAGCTTCATTCTCTACAAGGGCGACCACTATCATCTCACCATAGATACCGACTGGGGCGAGAAGCTCTATGTAGATACACAGGATGTATGGGATTTAGGCGATCATGTGGCTATCACCATTCCTCAGGAGAATATTTCGTTTGAATAAAAATTATTAATTCCTAATTATCAATTATAAATTGAACATTATCAAGTTTATCTCTTCGCGACAAAGCTGGTCGATACCTTACGCCATCTTTGCAGCGATATTTGTGGTACTGCCATTGCTTCTCATCGTAGTGTTCGCATTTACCGATGAGAACGGAGCCCTGACGCTCTACAACTTCCAGAAGTTCCTGGCACACCCCGAAGCCATCAACACCTTTGTGTATTCGATAGGCATCGCCATTCTCAACACCCTGCTCTGCATTCTGCTGGGCTATCCGGCCGCCTATATTCTGACACAAACCAGAATGAAGTATGCCAACACCATCGTCATGCTCTTCATTCTGCCGATGTGGGTAAACATCCTGGTGCGCACACTTGCCACCGTGGCCCTCTTCGATTTTGCCGACCTTCCGCTGGGTGAGGGCGCCCTCCTGTTCGGTATGGTCTACAACTTCATCCCATTCATGATTTACCCCATCTACAACACCCTGCAGAAGATGGACCGCAGCTATATCGAAGCAGCCGAAGACCTGGGAGCATCGCCTTGGCAGCAGTTCTTCAAGGTCATCCTGCCCCTCTCCATGCCGGGCGTAGCAAGTGGCATCCTGATGGTATTCATGCCAACCATCTCTACCTTCGCTATCTCCGAACTGCTGACGATGAACAACATCAAGCTCTTCGGTACCACCATCCAGGAGAACATCAACAATTCGATGTGGAACTACGGTGCAGCCCTCTCGCTCATCATGCTTTTCCTCATCGGCGCCTCCACCCTCATCGCAGGTGATGGCAGTAAACAGGAAGGAGGTATCAGATGATGCAGTCATTATTCAGTAAGGATATGATGAAGAAAGTATTCTGTCAGGGCTATCTCTGGTTGCTCCTGCTGCTACTCTACTCCCCTATCTTCATCATCATTATCTTCTCGTTTACCGAAGCGAAGGTGATGGGCAACTGGACGGGTTTCTCGCTACAGCTCTATAAGAATCTCTTTGCCGAAGGTACACACCATTCGCTCACAGCGGCACTGGTCAATACCGTAACCATCGCCCTGATTACCGCAACCGTATCCACGCTCTTCGGAACCCTGACAGCCATCAGCATCTACAACCTGCGCAACCGCTATGCACGTAATGCCATACAGTTTGTCAACAACATTCCGATACTCAACGGCGACATCATCATCGGTATCTCGCTCTTCCTGCTCTTCATCACGCTGGGCATTCCGCAGGGGTATACTACCGTAGTACTCTCGCATATCACCTTCTGTCTGCCATACGTTATCCTGAGTGTGATGCCAAGACTGAAGCAGATGAATCCGAACCTCTATGAGGCGGCACTCGATCTGGGCGCCTCTCCGATGCAGGCACTTCGCAAGGTCATCATCCAGAGATATTGCCGGGTATGATTTCCGGTTTCATGCTTGCCATCACGATGAGTATCGATGACTTCGCCGTCACCATCTTCACGATAGGTAACGAAGGTCTGGAAACCCTCTCCACATTCATCTATGCCGATGCAAGAAAGGGAGGACTAACTCCAGAACTTCGTCCGCTGAGTACCATCATCTTCGTACTGGTACTGGTGATGCTGATTATCATCAACAAACGTTCTGAGAAAAATAAGAAGAAATGAGAATGAAGAACAAGATATTATTAGGAGTTAGTGGAGTAAAAGGAGTTAAGACCATCGTCTTTCTCTTTCTTAGCCTGCTGATGATTCTGCCGCTCTCTTCCTGTTACAACAAAGAGAACCGCGAGGAGATTCTGAAGGTTTACAACTGGGCTGATTATATAGATGAAGACGTTCTTGCCAACTTCCCGAAATGGTATGAACAGCAGACCGGCAAGAAGATCCGAGTTATCTACCAGACCTTCGACATCAATGAGGTGATGCTTACCAAGATAGAGCGAGGTCATGAAGACTACGACGTGGTATGCCCGTCAGAATATATCATCGAGCGCATGCTCCGCAAAGACCTTCTCCTACCTATCGACACCGCCTTCGGCAAGACGCCCAACTATATCAGCAACGTATCACCATACATTGTTGAGCAGATAGATGCCACCTCCAACAATGGCCGCATCGCCCACCATTATGCCGTGCCTTACATGTGGGGAACCTGTGGCATCCTATATAATAAGGTGCACGTACCTATAAATGATGCACAGACCTGGGGAACTTTATGGAACAGAAAATATCAGGGCAAACTCCTGATGAAGGATTCCTACCGCGACTCCTATGGCACCGCCTCATCTGGGCACACCGCAAAGACCTGGAAGCAGGCAAGGTGACCATACCACAGCTGATGAACGACTATTCACCCGCTGCCGTAGCCACAGTAGAGAAAGAGCTGAAAGCTCTGAAGCCAAACATTGAAGGATGGGAAGCCGACTTCGGCAAGGAGACCATGACCAAAGGCAAAGCCTATCTCAACATGACCTGGAGTGGTGATGCCGTCTGGGCTATTGAAGAAGCCGGGAAAGTGGGTGTAGAACTGGGATATGAGGTACCGAAAGAAGGAAGCAATGTATGGTTCGACGGTTGGGTAATCCCTAAATATTCCCGCAATCCGAAGCTGCCGCCTATTTCATCAACTATCTCTGTCAGGAAGACGTGGCACTCGCTAATATGGAGACTACAGGATATGTGAGCAGCGTGGCAGGCAAGAAAGTATTAGAAGCTATGAGCGATACTGAGGCTTATCCCCAACCTGTAAATCTGGCCTACTTCTTTGGCGAGGAAGGCAGGAATGCCCATCTCAACCCTATCATGTATCCAGACAGCAGCATAGTAGCCCGATGCGCCATGATTCATGATGCCGGCGATCATACTCCCGAGGTATTGGATATGTGGTCGAAGGTGAAGGGCGACAATCTGGGCGGCGGCATCGTTATCTTCCTGCTGGCCGTAGTCCTTGCCCTCACGGTATTCGTTGTCATCAAGAAATATGAGCATTACAAGCACAGAAGGCTGTCAAGAAAACACCGCAGAAGACATGTGGTAAAGGTAAAAGGGTAAAAAGGTAAAAAAGTAAAAGGGGGAAGAGAGGGGAAAAACCTATTTTATAGGGGAAAATGAACATTTTTTGAAGGAAAAGAGAAAAAAGTGCCGAAAAAATTTGGTAATATCAAATAAAAGCATTACCTTTGCACTCGCTTTTGAGAGATAAAGCTTTTGGGTAGTTACCAGAGTGGCCAAATGGGGCAGACTGTAAATCTGCTGGCTATGCCTTCGGTGGTTCGAATCCATCACTACCCACTTTTCCCAAAAAATAACTCAAAAATTTAAGAGTCCGACTTTCGAGAGAGAGCTGGACTTTTTCTTTTCATATAAATCCTGAACAAAAGAAGAAGAGTAATATTACTCTCCTTCTACCTGCGTCTTTGGCCAGTTCACGAGATAGAGCATCTCTGTGGCTCGTGTAAATGCAGTATAGAGCCAGTGGATATAATCGGGAGTAAGCATTTCATCCGTCATATAGCCCTGGTCTACATAGACATGCGACCACTGTCCACCCTGCGCTTTATGACAGGTAACGGCATAGGCAAACTTCACTTGCAGAGCATTGAAATACGGGTCTTGCCGAATTGCCTTCATACGGTCTGCCTTCAGTGGTATGTCCTGATAATCTTCCTCTATCTTATGGAAAAGCTGTTCCTGCTGATCATGGGTCAAAGCAGAAGCCTCACTCGTCAAGGTATCCAGCAATACCGTAGCCTCCAGTTCATAATTATCATAATCGGGAAATTTCAACAGAAGGGTGGCAAAATGAAAGCCGTAGAGGTCGATGCGACGGCTCACCTTCATCACCTTCGCCCTATCGCCATTAGCCAGGAAAGCAGGAATTTCATGACTTGGAACTTCGTTACTTTGAACTGTATGATTAGCTAAAGTATTAAATTTTCCACTCTTCACTTTTCGTTCTTCACTTAATTGTCCTTTC
>ENA-OQBJ01000839-OQBJ01000839.1-human-gut-metagenome-genome-assembly--contig:-NODE-839-length-14595-cov-3.132983_pt1 | contig 14595 bp, 19 predicted proteins | sample MGYA00242743_ERZ504545 | MGnify/ENA primary metagenome ERZ504545 (study PRJEB26092, sample SAMD00036252) | human gut metagenome | host: Homo sapiens | study: EMG produced TPA metagenomics assembly of...
ATTCAGGCTGAGGCTACTTCGACTTCGGGGTTGTTTTAGTGCCTTTCAGTCTATTGTGCAGCTGGCGCGTGAGAGTGGAAATGGTACGTACCAGCTTCCTGAAGTGACGATAGAAGATGCTCCTCGCTTTTCGTATCGAGGCATGCACCTGGATGTATCACGTCATTTCTATACGAAAGAATTTGTCAAGAAACAGATTGATGCGCTGGCCCGTTATAAGCTGAACCGCTTCCATTGGCACCTGACGGATGGAGCCGGATGGAGAATTGAAATCAAGAAATATCCGGAACTGACGCGTGAAACGGCCTATCGTCCTTTCCCAGACTGGAAAAGCTGGTGGAACGGCGGACGTACGTATTGCAGACAAGATGCTCCCGGAGCTTCCGGAGGATATTACACGCAGGAAGATGTGAAGGAAATTGTAGAATATGCCCGCCAGCGTCATATCACGGTGATTCCGGAAATTGAAATGCCGGCTCACTCGGAAGAAGTTTTGGCCGCTCTTCCGCAACTGGCTTGTGGAGGTGATTTGAAACCTGGTGGAGAATTTTGTCCGGGAAAGGAACTGACTTATGAGTCCTGACCAATGTATTGAAAGAAGTGATGGAGTTGTTCCCTTCAGAATACATTCATATTGGTGGAGATGAGGCAAGTACCAACCATTGGAAACAATGTCCCGACTGTCAGGTACTTATGAAAGCAGAGGGAATGAAGGAAGAAGGTGAATTGCAGGAATATCTTGTATCCAGAATTGAGAAGTTTTTGAAAGAGAACGGCCGCAAGATGATTGGCTGGGATGAGATTCTGACAGGCGAGCTGGACGAAACTTCTGCTGTAACGGTGTGGCGTGGAGAAGATAAAGGTGCAGAATCTGTAAAAAGAGGATTGCGTACCATCTTGTCACCGGGAGCATATTGCTATTTTGACAGCTACCAGGATGCACCGCGTACGCAGCCGGAAGCCATCGGAGGATATCTCCCACTGGAAAAGGTTTATTCATACGAACCGGTGACGGAGGCTTTCCCCGCTGATAAACTGGATTGCGTGTGGGGCGTACAGGGAAATGTGTGGACGGAATATATACCGATACCCGAGCATGCTGAATATATGATTTATCCTCGTTTGCTGGCTTTGGCTGAAGTTGCCTGGACAAATCCGGAGCAGAAAGACTGGAAACGTTTCCATGCAGAGGCTTTGCAGGAAGTAAAGGTGTTGAAATCAATGGGTTATCATACTTTTGATTTGCAAAATGAGGTGGGCAACCGTCCGGTGGCATTGAGCGTGGATAATCATTTGGCAAAGGGGAAAAAGGTGGAATATGTACGTCCTTATTCGGACTCTTATCCGGCTGGAGGAGAATCGGCATTGACTAACGGCATACATGGCGGTTGGGTATATACCGACCAGCGCTGGCAGGGATTCCTTGGAAAAGGGGCCGATGTGATTGTGGATTTAGAAAAATCACAACCTATTCAGCAGCTTTCCATTGATTTCATGCAGTTGAGAGGTCCGGGTGTGTTCCTCCCGCAGAAAGTCAGCTTCCTGATTTCAAACGATGGAAAAGAATATACACTCTTGAAAACCATCACTACTACACTGCCCATTACGGACGAACAGTTGACCATTCAGACGTATGACTGGACAGGTAGTTGTGAGGCTCGTTACGTACGCGTGCAGGCTGATATCAATCCTGAGGCTGGTGGTTTCTTGTTTACTGATGAATTTGTCGTAAAATAATAAATGTCAGGTAGTCGGGAGTACATAGCTGAAGCGCAATAAGCCAATCAGATGGCGTGCTCCCGCTTGCTGAATGAAATGTAAGGTGGGTTGTATAAATCCGTTGCCTGAAAAGGGAATTTTCCATGTAAATTCACTGGCCCATTCGTATGAAGGAGAAAATCGGGCGTAGTCGGTGAACAGTCCGCCTTCTGTTTTTCCACATTGCCAGGTGAGACCTATGCCGGCATAACTTTTGCATCCTCTGGAGGTACCTGACTGGAATGAACCTTGCAGGAGTGCATGCAGACCGGGAGCAAGACGTTGCTCTGCATATCCCCAGATTATTTTTCTCCTTTCTTTTTTTGTCTTTTTTGGAGTTCCCTCTTCATAGTCCATATACATGCCGCTATGTAGAGCAAAGCCCACATGATAATTGCTGCCATGTTGTTGATAGTTTAGTGAAATGATACTGAGTATTCCGTCACTTTGTGGGCAGAACCGGAATACGTTTTCTTTTCCTGAAAACCGATAGTAACCTTTTCCGTTGTATACCGATGTTTGTAAGGACCATCGTGTGAATTGCAGTTCATAACATAATGCAGTCCGACGGAAGCTACCGGATAATTGGCTATTTGGTAATCGGCGGACAAAGTGGGAAAGATGCCACATGAACTGTTGGTGAATAACGAGGTGACAGGGGAAGTGAAATAGTCTTCATTCAAGTTCCGGATACCGAAAAATAGCGAGGAATGACCGAACTGTTGCTGGACGCCCAATGTCGCGAGGGCAAGCGGATGGTTTTCTTCTTCAATGTTGGAAAAGGTCTGAAAATCATCTGCCAGTGATTCGGGGCGGGTTCTGGCTGTACTGATGGTGGCGGCTTGTAATGTCGTATGTTTGCCTAATGAATGAGTGAATCCAGTCTCAGCAGATTAACCCAGTTATTTCCTTGTTTGAAATCACTTTGTAGTTCTGTGGTGTAGCTTACTTGAAGCTCCTGAGCCAGGCCGTAGTGACAGGACACTACGGCGAAGGACAGGAACAGTTTCATGAATCTTGTCATAACCATTTGGTAAAACGATGAATATACCAGTTCTTAATTAATTGAGTCAATATGCAGTAGGACAACAGGATACCGATGAGCCAGGGGAAATAGCTTAAAGGCAGTGCTTCCAGCCCGATAGAGCTTCCAAACGGGGTGAAAGGCAGCAGGATACCGATGGCCATAATCAGCAGGGTAAGTCCGGTTACTTGCCAGGAGGCACAGCTTTGTATGAAGGGGACTTTCCAGGTACGTATCATGTGCACAATCAGGGTCTGCGAAATATCGTACAGCAGATTTTGAATCAGCAGGTGGATGGGGAGCATGGGTAGGAAGGGAAGGAACGCACTGGCCGCCATTACGCTGAACATGTTTCCGAAGTTGGAACTGGCTGTCATCTTGATGTATTTGGTGATGTTGCCAAATGTTTTTCGTCCTTCCAGTACACCGTCTTCCAGTACCATCAGACTTTTCTCCAGCAGGATAATGTCGGCACTTTCTTTGGCAATGTCCACTGCAGAATCTACCGAGATACCGATGTCTGACTGACGCAATGCTGCGGCATCATTGATTCCGTCGCCTAAGAAGCCTACCGTGTGCTGTTGTGCTTGCAGTAGGGTGATGATTTCCGTTTTCTGTATCGGAGTAAGTTTGGAAAATACGGTCGTCTGGTTGACTGCTTTCATTTTTCCTCTTCACTCATCGTTTCGAAAATGGGGCCTGTCAGGGCATTGTCGGTGCGGATACCCACTTGGCGGGCGATGGTGCGAACCACTGCATCATTGTCGCCAGACAGAATCTTGATTTCAATGCCGTGTTCATGCAATTGCTTGATGGCGCTGGCTGCCGATTGCTTGGGAGGATCCAGGAAAGCCAGATACCCAATCAGTACCATATCTTTCTCGTCCTCGATACGGAAATCACAAGTCTTGTCCAGGTAGCTTTTGTGGGCTACGGCAATGACACGCATACCTTGCTTGTTCATCTGTTCAATGATGTCGCGTGCCTTGTTTTTCAGTTCGATGGTCATGGGGTGTACCTCTCCATCAAATTCAGCATGTGAGCAGATGTCCAGCATTTCTTCTACGGCTCCTTTGGTGATAATCTGTCGTTTTCCTTGACGGTCTTCTACCACTACCGACATTCTTCGCCGGGTAAAATCAAACGGGATTTCATCTACTTTTGTATAATTATCCTTCAGGTATTCCAAAGACAAGTCTTTTACGTGCGACAGAATGGCTTTGTCCATCAGGTTCTTTAATCCGGTCTGGAAGAAACTGTGAAATAAGCGTGGCGTAGGATACGTCGGCTTTCGTCATTGCTTCCATCGGCGTTGATGTACTTCTCCAATACAATCTGGTCGCAGGTGAGGGTACCGGTTTTGTCTGTACAGAGAATGTTCATCGCCCCGAAGTTCTGAATGGCATTCAGGTCTTTTACAATGGTTTTCTTCTTTGACATAGCTACGGCACCTTTGGCTAGGTTGGCAGTAACAATCATCGGGAGCATTTCAGGGGTAAGTCCTACAGCTACCGATACGGCAAATATGAATGCTTCCAGCCAGTCGCCTTTAGTCACACCGTTTACCAGGAAAACGAACGGAATCATGATGAGCATGAATCGTATCAGCAGGAAACTGACTTAGCTGATCCGCTGACTACATTAGAGCCCATGAAGCAGATGTTTTCCAGCTCAATTACACTTCCTTTGCTGTGCTTGTTTCCTTTGGCTTCCGGACGTTTCTCTATCGGGTCTGATTCTCCCGTCAGGGAAGACTGGCTTACAAACAAATCTTTTGCTTCGATGATACGCATGTCGGCAGGAATCATGTCTCCTGCAGCAATCATAACAATGTCTCCGGGAACCAGGTCTGCAATGTTGATTTCTTCATCTTGGTTACCAGCTCGTCTTACGTAACAGGTATTGGTCACCATTTTCAGTAAAGCTTCACTGGAGGCATTGGCTTTCCATTCTTGCCAGAAACGCAGTATGCTGCTGGCAATAACCATAGTCAGAATAATTATGATGGCAGTCCAGTCCTGTTCTCCTGGATTGGCCAGCAGCACATCGAGTACAAAAGAAATGATGGCCAGCGCGTGAGTACGCCAATAAAAGGATTGATAAAAGCTTTGATGAAAGTCGATACGGGATTCTTTTTCTGCTCATGTTCCACTTCGTTCTTCCCATAGAGAGACTGTCTGGCTTCCACTTCTTCTTGTGTAAGTCCGATACGGCTTGTCTGGAAATAGCTGAAAACTGTGCCTAGTGTCTGGCTTGCTGCTAAAAATACCTTTTCGCCATTGAAGGTGAATGTGGTGCTACTTTTTCTTTTCTTCCACATGATCATTAAAATTCATAGGGTGATTACTATGTTTTCTTTTCACGTGGCAAAAGTAGCAATGCCCCCGACAGAGACTGTTAGAGAAATATTAGAGTGGTATTAGAAAACTATTAGAATTTGTGAGACTAATTTTCTAATACCACTCTAATGGAGTTTATTTTTTCTTTGAATGTATGCGTTAAAAGATTAAATGTGAGGAAGTTCGATGATGAAGGTCGTTCCTTCTCCCTGTTTTGAATGTACGGCTATACTGCCTTGGTGCAGGGCGATGATTTTCTGTGCAAGCGCCATACCGATGCCATGTCCTTCCGTATGCTGTTCTTGTTCTCCGCGGTAGAACAAGGTGAAAATCTTTTCTTTTTCTGCATTCGACATACCAATTCCGTCATCCGACAGGCGGATAATGGTCCATTTATCCCAGTAGGAAATCTGAATGAAAGAAGATTTGTCGTCCGAATACTTGCAGTTATTCTCAATCAAGTTAGCAAAGGCAATGGTTAGCAGGTAATCATTGCCCATGACGGTAATCATTCGGTCGTCTTCCGCATCTTCTTGTTCAAAAATCAGTTCGATGTGGTATTCCGGATGGGCACGAAGAATGATTTCCCGTGTATCGAGCAACAATTCGTCTAACCGGATTTCATGCATCTTGATCTGTTCTTTCTGGTAATCTGCTTTAGCCAGATTGAGCAGCCCGTCAATCAGTTTTGTCATTCGTCGTGCATCCTGTAGCACGTTCTGCATGGCTTGACGATATTGTGTTTCTGTACGGTCCTTCTGCAGACATAAATCCAGTTCCGCAATGAGGGCAGCAACGGGGTTCTCATTTCGTGAGACACATTGCTGACAAACATTTTCTGGGAGTTGAATGAAATTTCAAGTCGCTCCAGTAGTTCATTGAAGGCCTGGCTTAATTCTCCTAATTCGTCTTTCTCGTTTCTTACAGGCAGACGCTGGTCAATACGTGAAGCGGTAATCGTTTCTGCTTCTTTTACGATTTCCCGGATAGGTTTTAAAGATGCCCGAACCAGGAAATAGCAGGTAATAAATAAAAGCAGGAGGCCGATAAAGAACAGGATGACCAGTGTTTTCTGAAGCTCCAGCAGGTTGGTGTGTCCGTAACCGTCGTAAGCTGCGGCCGTCACAATATAAGTCTGTCCGTTGAATGGATAAACCATCCCGACGGCCTGGTATTTTCCGATATAAAATTCAATTTCCTTTTGTTGGAGAATTTGGGCAATCATTTCCGGATTCTCTTTGACAATATCATTGTCGATGGCATCGTGGTAGAGCATGCGAAAGTCTGTGGTATATACAGCCACTTCCACCTCATTAATAAACTCCTTATTATTCAGGTAGATGGATTGCATAATGTCGGCATCTACCTGGTTTTGCAGGAACAGATGTACTTTGGTAACAGCTTCACTCTTCAGGTTATGGAAGAAGGTATTGCTTCGGATATGCTCGCTGACCAGATAGATTAAGGTCATGCAAAGCAGAAATACCACAGCTATGACTCCGGTATTTTTGAGCGTAAGTGCGGTTTTAATTTTCATGGCTTCTCGTCAGTAAGGATAAATCCAATTCCAGGTTTGGTGTGAATCAGTTTGGTTTCAAAGTCTTTGTCTATCTTTTTGCGCAGGTAATTGATGTATACATCGATAAAGTTGGTACCGGTATCGAAGTGGGTATTCCAGACTTTTTCGGCAATTTCTATCCGGCTGATGACCCGTTCTGCATTCTGCACCATGTAGGTAAGCAGATTGTATTCTTTTGGAGATAAGCGGATGAGGCTACCTTGGCGCATCACTTCCCTGCGGTTGGTATCAATTTGAAGGTCTTTGTAGGTAATTTTCTCGGGAGCAACAACAGATACAGTTGCTTCTGCTTTTCTTTTTAGAAGCACTTTAATGCGTGCGTTCAGTTCCCGGAAGTCGAAAGGTTTTACCATGTAGTCATCTGCACCCGCATCAAATCCGTCGAGTTTGTCATCGGTTGATCCAAGGCTGTCAGCATAAGTACAGGGATATGCGGATTTGCTTTGCGTATTTCTTTGCAGAGTTCAAAGCCATCCAATTTGGGAAGAATAATATCTGAAATAACCAGCTGGAAAGAGTGAGATTGGAACAGACGAAGCCCCATGCTCCATCGTATGCCACCATGGTGTGATAGCCATTTTCTTCCAGTCCGGTTTTTAGCAAATCGGCTACTCGTTTATCGTCTTCTATGATTAAAATACTGTGCATAATAATAAATTGAATAAGTCAGACAGGGTCTGTTTTTATATTTAATCAGGGAAAAGTCAAGTGGAGTAGAAAAGGAAAAAGTGGAGCATACAGGACTCGAACCTGCCACCTTTTGACTGCCAGTCAAACGCTCTAGCCAGATGAGCTAATGCCCCATTTGTTTTTGAAGTTGTCACAAAGGTACAACATTATTTCAAAAAAACAAGAAACCTGCTCTATAAAACAGAAGAAAACCATTAGTTTTGCGTCAGTTTATCAAAATAGAAAGGACTTATGAATTTACAGATACGCAAGGCTACATTGGATGATTTGGACCGTTTGATGGAGATATTTGAAGAAGCCCGTCGTTTCATGTGTCGTACGGGAAATCCTAATCAGTGGATTAACGGCTATCCCCAGCGGGAGATGATACAGGAGGAGATAGAGGCTTCTCACTGTTATGTGTGTGTAACGAAAGACGGAAGAGCAGTGGCTACCTTCTGTTTCATTCAGGGACCCGATCCGACGTATGCACGCATTGAAAACGGAGAATGGCGAGACGACTCTCCTTATTATGTGATTCATCGGCTGGCATCCGACGGTTCCTGCAAGGGGATAGGAAAACTATGTGTAGACTGGTGTTTCCGTCAGTGGCCGTGCCTGCGTGCCGATACCCATGCAGACAACAAGGTGATGCAACATCTGCTGCTTTCTACAGGCTTTGCGTATTGTGGAATTATCTATGTGCGTAATGGAACTCCACGACTGGCTTATCAGAAATTAGCTTAGAAAGAGACGCTTTCCCTTAATAATGCTTAATTGGTAAATATTTTCCATTGGAAATTTATTCTTTATGTAATTATTTATTTTCTTTGCAAAAAGTTTTCCATTAGAAAATAATAACAAAGAAAATAAATAGATATGAAGTATGTAATTGTTGGTGGGGTCGCAGGTGGAGCCACTGCGGCTGCCCGTATTCGGAGAAACACGGAAAAGGCTGAAATCATTCTGTTTGAGCGTGGAGAATATATCTCTTATGCCAATTGCGGTTTACCTTATTATATAGGCGGGGTAATTCAGGAGCGCGACCGCTTGTTTGTACAGACTCCGGAAGCATTCTCCACTCGTTTCCGCATCGATGTGCGGGTACGTTCGGAGGTTATGGCAATTGATACTGCCCGTAAGGAAGTAAAGGTACGTACTTCGGACGGAAAAGAATATACTGAAACATACGATAAATTGCTGCTTTCACCGGGGGCATCGCCAGTGCGTCCTCCTTTGCCGGGAATCGATAATGAAGGAATCTTTACCCTGAGAAATGTGGCAGATACAGACCGCATCAAGGCTTATATGCAGAGCCATGAGGTAAAGAAAGCAGTGATTGTCGGAGGTGGTTTTATTGGGTTGGAAATGGCCGAGAACCTTCACCATGCCGGTATTGAGGTGGCTGTAGTAGAGATGGCAGATCAGGTGATGGGACCGATTGATTTCTCTATGGCAGCGCTGGTGCATGGCCATCTGCAACAGAAGGGTGTCAAACTGTATTTGCAACAGGCAGTGGAAGCCTTTGAAAAGACCGATTCCGGACTGAGAGTTAAATTCCAGTCGGGATTGCAGGCAGAAGCTCAGCTGGTTATCCTTTCCATTGGTGTACGGGCTGAAACTCGTCTGGCCGTAGAAGCCGGACTGAAGTTAGGAGAAATGAAGGGTATTTATGTAAATGAATATCTGCAGACTTCCGATGAGTCGGTGTATGCCGTAGGTGATGCCATTGAATATCCGCATCCGATTACCGGTAAGCCGTGGTTGAACTTCCTGGCTGGACCGGCTAACCGTCAGGCACGTATCGTAGCCGATAACATGACATTTGGCAACCGGGTGAAATATGAAGGTTCTATCGGGACAGCCATAGCGAAAGTGTTTGATTTGACGGTGGCTTCTACGGGACTTCCCGCCAAGCGTCTGAAAGCTTTTGGTATACCTTATCTGTCGGCAACCATTCACTCAGGTTCGCATGCCGGTTACTATCCCGGTTCTTTGCAGATGGACATCAAAATTACTTTCTCTCCTGAAGACGGTCGTTTGTATGGGGCACAGATTGTGGGATACAATGGAGTGGATAAGCGAATTGATGAATATGCACTGGTCATCAAGCAGAAAGGAACCGTATATGATTTGATGCAACTGGAACATGCCTACGCACCTCCTTTCTCTTCAGCTAAAGATCCGGTAGCAGTGTCGGGTTATGTGGCTGGAAATATCTTGAACGGCAAGATGACTCCTCTTTATTGGAGAGAGTTGCAGCAGGCCGATTTGACTAAAGTGACCTTGGTGGATGTGCGGACAAAAGACGAGTATGAACTGGGGCACATCACTGGAGCGGTGAACGTGCCTTTGGATGAGATGCGTTCACGGATGAAGGAAATTCCATCGGACAAACCAGTCTTCTTGTACTGCGGAGTCGGCTTGCGCGGTTATCTGGCCTCTAACATTCTGAAAGAAAACGGTTATAAGGATGTGCGTAACCTGATAGGTGGTATCAAGACCTACAATGCAGCGGTTACTCCGGTTTGCCAGCCGGAAGAAGCATGTGCCGTAGCCTGCTCGTGTGAAACGGCTGAAGGAAATTCGGATTGCAAAAAGGTACATGTGGTAGATGCCTGTGGCATACAGTGTCCTGGCCCTATCTTACGTTTGAAAAAAGGGATGGAGGAACTGAAAGCCGGTGAGCAGATGGAAATTCATGCTACGGATGCCGGATTCCCGAGAGATGCAGAGGCATGGTGTCGTACTACCGGAAACCGCTTCCTTTCTTCAAAGTCGGAAGGGGGAATCTATAAGGTAGTGGTAGAGAAAGCGACTCCTTGTGCCATAGAGGCTTCCCGTCAGGACGTGGGAGAGAAGGGAAAAACTTTCATCCTTTTCAGTGATGACCTTGACAAAACTTTGGCTACCTTTGTGCTGGCTAACGGTGCGGCGGCTACGGGTAAGAAAGTGACCATCTTCTTTACCTTCTGGGGACTGAATGCCATCAAGAAGGAACGGAAACCCTTGGTGCAGAAAGACATTTTTGGAAAAATGTTCGGCATGATGTTGCCTTCCAGCTCTCGGAAACTCAAGCTTTCAAAGATGAATATGGGAGGTGTGGGTACGAAGATGATGCGTTACATCATGAACCGTAAGGGAATCGATTCATTGGAATCACTTCGTCAGCAGGCCATTGATAATGGAGTAGAATTCATTGCTTGCCAGATGTCGATGGATGTGATGGGAGTGAAAAAGGAGGAACTGCTGGACAACGTCACCATCGGTGGGGTAGCGACCTATATGGACCGTGCCGAGGAAGCCAATGTAAATCTGTTTATTTAAGTATGGAAAAAATAAAATGTATTTGTGTGATGAGAGAGCTCTTTCGGGCTCTCTCTGAACTTGAATCCCGTTTGATGCAGTCGCATGGAGTGTCGCTGAACGAAGCCATGGTGTTATGTGCTATTGGCAAGGAGCGGGTAGCAGCCAGTACGATTGTAGAGCGTACGGGACTGACTCCCTCGCATGCTCCAAGGTGATTCGTGCGGTGGAGGAGCGGAATCTGTTAGTGCGTGCTTTGGGCGAGAAAGACAAGCGGCAAATGTATTTCTCTCTGACAAAAGAAGCGCATAACTGCCTGAAGGGAATACGCGAGCAGGGGATAGATATACCGGAACTGTTGCAACCCTTGTTTGCTTCTTATGCGGAGGGAGTGTCTGATTCGTGTGAATAAAGGTAAGTGAAAGGATGAAAAAGAAGAAATTTGAATTGGAAGTACCCGGTGGAGCCGACAAAGTCCTGTTGCACACCTGTTGCGCACCGTGTTCATCGGCTATTATCGAATGCCTGTTGAATCATGGCATACGTCCTACTATTTATTATTGTAATCCGAATATCTACCGTTGGAGGAATACAATATCCGTAAGGACGAGTGTACCCGCTATGCCCAGTCGTTGGGCTTGGATATTGTGGATGCAGATTATGACCATGCATCCTGGCGCTGCTCGGTGGCCGGACTTGAAAATGAACCGGAGCGCGGAGGGCGTTGCCTGAAATGTTTCAAAATGCGTCTGGCCGATACGGCCCGTTATGCATATGAGCACGGTTTTTCAGTCATCACGACCACGTTAGCTTCCTCTCGCTGGAAAAGTCTGGAGCAGATTAATGAAGCAGGGCATTGGGCTGTAGCTGCTTATCCCGATGTAACCTGGTGGGAACAGAACTGGCGCAAGGGTGGCTTGAGTGAACGCCGTATAGCTATTATCAAGGAATATAATTTCTATAACCAGCAGTATTGCGGCTGTGAGTTTAGTATGCGGAAGCATGACGAAGAGCCTACTCCTTCTTCTCTTCCTCCTTCTTCGCCTCAATAGGCATGGTGTTTTCCTTATAGCAGAGAAGCCTTTTACTTTTACGCGTTCTTTTTTTCTCTTCCTCGTTGATAGCTGCCTGGCCTAACTGGTTCATGTTGTCCTTTATCACATTGTGCATGTCAAAGAAATAGTCCAGCAGCATTTTCATGTGTTCTTCCAGTTCTCCTTCTCTGGGAGAGAAGAACGTGTGGCAACGGGAGTGCAGTCCGATGGTCTTCTCATCCTCGTCCACCATATAGACGGTAGTGACCAGTGAGTTTACATTGGCTAAATTGATAATCTCTTTCAGATAGGGAAGCGCTTCGTTATCGGCATTGATGGAGCCCCACCAAGGATTCCAGATCATGATAAATCGGTTCTCTTCTTCTGCTGCAATATAGAAATCGTCTCCTTGATATTTAAAGGTGATGTGATTTTCCTCATTCACCTTAGGCTGGCAGCCTATTTTCTTCAGTACGCTGATGACGAGGTCTTTCGTCGTGACTTCGTCTTGTTCGTCTTTTGTCATTCTTTCAATGTATTCCAACCGTTTCTGACGCTCGCGCAAGAAACGCAAGGCAAACAATACGACCGGCCAGAGGGCCAGTGCAATGACGGCAATCAATAAGGTTATTTCGCTGATGTGTGTCATGGTACGGTTTTTTTAAGGTAATGAATAGATTTTTTTCTTTATATATTCTAAAGATAACATTTTTATTTGAAAACGAGGAAATACATTATACTTTTTTTAACAGGAATTATGCAGCAAAACGCTGAATCTGTTGTTTATAGTATGTAATCAATTAAAGACATAGATGTATGAAAAAAATGGTATCAATTCTGATATGCGCTCTGGCCTTGATGGTCGGACATATTCAGGCTCAAGAAGTTGAGTTGACCAAAGAAGAAAAGAAAGCTCTTCAAGAGAAAATAGACAGTATTCATCATGCAGAAGCCATGGAAGCTGTTAATGCAAGGAAATTTACCCTTGAAGCAGACCAGGTGGTGTTTAAGTACGGGCAGACGGCCTACGTGACATCGAATACTAATTTCGTTTCTGTAGACGGAGAAAATGCGGTGGTGCAGGTAGCTTTTAATATTCCGGCTGCAGGCCCAAACGGATTGGGAGGTGTGACGGTAGACGGAAAGGTTTCTTCTTACGAAGTAAAGACTGACAAGAAAGGTACGCTTTATTTATCTATGAATGTGATGGGCACTGGTATTTCGGCTCGTTTGGATATTAGTATGCGAGGGGAACGAATAATGCCACGGTTATCATTACCCCGAATTTTAATTCTAATCGTCTGACCCTGAACGGGGTGATACTTCCGTCTTTCAAGAGCTCAGTATTTAAAGGGCGTTCAATTTAATAAAACAAGATGAATTATGAGAAAAATGTTGTTTTTTGCGTGTCTGTTGTTGGGGTTGTCGGCATGTGAGAAAGACCCTGACATGAATCAGCTGGACGCGGATCTGGTAGTCTATACCGATTATGATAAGGATGCCGACTTTGGTAGCTATAAAACCTATTTCTTGCCTGACAGTATTTTGGAGGTTGGCGGGTATCGTGCTACTTACTGGAAGGATGAGAATGCAAAGGCTATTATTAATAAGGTGGCCGCTGAAATGGATGCACGCGGATACACCCGTATCCTTGATCCGGAAAAGAAGGAAGAAGCCAATGTGGGCTTGCAGCTTTCCTACGTAGCTCAGACAACTCAGGTCATTACCGGTGGATACTGGGGCGGCTGGTGGGACTATGGCTTCTGGGGTCCCTGGTCTGGATGGTATTATCCGTATCCTGTGTCCTATTCCTATAATACCAATACCTTGGTGATGGAGATGGTCGACCTGACTGCCGATGAAGGCGGTGCACAGAAAAACCTTCCGGTAGTATGGTATGCCAGTGCGTCTGGATTCCAGTACAGCGGGCAGTTTAATCAGATGATGTTGCAGAACTCGGTGGTACAGGCTTTTGAACAGTCACCTTATATTAAATCGGTTAATTAATTAGAGGAGGAATTTGAAATGAAGATAAATGTATTGAAAAAGATGGCGCTGCTGGCCTTTATGTGTCTGGGAGTGGCTGTAAGAGGATTTTCGCAATTCGATATCAGCAAGACTACTTTGAAGGTGGACTGGCAGATGAATGCGCCTTTTTCTACTGATTTTGCAGATAAGTTGAGCGGATGGGGAATGAACTATGAGTTGGGCTATCAGTTTACGCCTCGTTGGGAAGCTGGAGTCTTTGCTTCTTTCCATACCAATCATAAGTATGTGGGGCGTCAGACCTTGTCATTGTCGCCTACAGAGTCACTGACTACCGACCAGCAGCGTTCGGCATTTCAAGTACCGTTTGGCGTGATGGGAGCATATAATCTTTCTACCAACGTTATATAAAGCCTTATATCGGAGTGAAGGCGGGTGCTATGTTTGCCCGTAATACTACTTATTTGGGTAGCGGAGGTGTGTACGACAAATCGTGGGGATTTTATGTTTCTCCGGAAATCGGTCTGAAGATCTATCCGACAGGAAAGAAATGGGGATTCCATGTAGCCGGCTACTATAGTTATGCTACCAACAAGACACAGACGTTGACTTGCGACATTGAGGGGCAGAATCATGCCGGTTTCCGTCTGGGAGTAATCTTCTGATAGAATCAGATATACTATACAAGAAAAGGTCTGAACTTTTGTTCAGACCTTTTTTCGTAGCCCGTGGGGGAATCGAACCCCCTTTCAAGAATGAAAATCTTGCGTCCTAACCGATAGACGAACGGGCCATCCTTTATTTCAGGAAGACTCCTGAAGTCTCACGAGGATACATATCTCTCGTTTGCGGATGCAAAGGTAGGAAGAATTTTGAAATCTCCAAAAATATTCGCCTCTT
>ENA-OQBJ01000840-OQBJ01000840.1-human-gut-metagenome-genome-assembly--contig:-NODE-840-length-14576-cov-1.691882_pt1 | contig 14576 bp, 21 predicted proteins | sample MGYA00242743_ERZ504545 | MGnify/ENA primary metagenome ERZ504545 (study PRJEB26092, sample SAMD00036252) | human gut metagenome | host: Homo sapiens | study: EMG produced TPA metagenomics assembly of...
CTTATATCCAGATGGGACAAGACCTCCTATCTCCTGATAACAAGCAAATTGTCGCATTTAGAACCTCAGGTCAATATGTTACTCCTCAATACACTAGCTATTCTGGTCGACTCTATAATACTCAAACAGGGGAAGAAATTACCAACCTGATGAAACGACTAAAAAGGATAACGAAGCCATTCGTAAGGCAGTAGCCACTCAGCTTTCAATGAGTGACGCTGTTCAAACAGGTGACCTCCTTCGTTTCTATACGCCAAATGGTTTGAAACCTGTTGATTCTAGCAAAATTTCCTACACTAAACAGATGGATCAACTGAAACAGATCAACAAAAAGCTGAAAGATAAATCAACTAGCTCTACAAGCAAAAAGGCAATAAATCAACAGCTGATCTATTCAAGACCCCATCTTACAAGGAGCTACATCCTGCAGAATCCGAATCAAGCTCTAGCTCAAGTTCGGGTGAATCAGAGCCAAGCAGCTCTTCAACGGAACAACAATAACCCCTAAAGGCAGTCCAATATGGACTGCCTTTTTTAGATTAAAAAAGTTTCAATACCACTTGGCTGCAAAATTGTAACTCTCATCTCACTAGTTACTCTCAAACATATTTCTTGCTAGTTTGCTATAAGCGTGATTAAATAGGATTTGTAAGAAAACTTATAAAGGAGAACCGATATGAATCCAATGGAATTATTTAACCAAGTAAAAGAAATGATCGAAAAGAAAGATTTCGAAGCTGCTAAAAAGTTTGTCGATGAAAACAAAGATGATTTGGGCGAGTACTTCGACCAAGCTAAATCTCTTGTGTCAGGTAACGAAATGGTCAGTGGCGCTTTAGACAAGATTAAAGGTCTATTCTAAGACTAAATCCCCGCAGTCAATAGGATTGCGGGAGCTTTTTATGTCTAGAAGTCCTATTTAGAGACGGTGCCTAGCTTAGTCAAAAGTTCTTTAGAACAAGCAAAAAAAGAGATTCCCTAAGGAACCTCTTTTTATTCTATATGACTATAGAATTATTTTTTCAAGTTGTTAGAATGATTCAAACCACGGTATTCTGCAACTTCACCAAGTTGGTCTTCGATACGAAGCAATTGGTTGTATTTAGCGATACGGTCAGTACGTGACAATGAACCTGTCTTGATTTGACCAGCGTTAGTTGCAACTGCGATATCAGCGATTGTTGAATCTTCAGTTTCACCTGAACGGTGTGATACTACTGCTGTGTATCCAGCTTCTTTCGCCATTTCGATAGCGTCGAAAGTTTCAGTCAAAGTACCGATTGGTTAACTTTGATAAGGATTGAGTTAGCAGCGTGTTCTGCAATACCTTTTTCAAGGTAAGCTGTGTTAGTTACGAAGAAGTCGTCACCAACCAATTGAACTTTACCACCAAGACGTTCAGTAAGAGCTTTCCAACCGTCCCAGTCGTTTTCGTCCATACCATCTTCGATAGTGATGATTGGGTATTTGTTAACCAATTCTTCAAGGTAGTCGATTTGTTCTGCAGCAGTACGAACAGCAGCGCCTTCACCTTCAAATTTAGTGTAGTCGTAAACTTTACGTTCTGCATCGTAGAATTCAGATGATGCACAGTCAAATCCGATAAATACGTCTTTACCTGGTACATATCCAGCAGCTTCGATAGCTTTGATGATAGTTTCAACACCATCTTCAGTTCCGTCGAAACGAGGTGCGAAACCACCTTCGTCACCTACGGCTGTTTCAAGTCCACGTTCTTTAAGGATTTTCTTAAGTGCGTGGAAGATTTCAGCACCCCAACGAAGAGCTTCTTTGAATGTTGGTGCACCAGCAGGTACGATCATGAATTCTTGGAAAGCGATTGGAGCGTCTGAGTGAGAACCACCGTTGATGATGTTCATCATTGGAGTTGGAAGAACTTTAGTGTTGAATCCGCCAAGGTAGCTGTAAAGTGGAACTTCAAGGTAGTCAGCAGCTGCGCGTGCTACAGCGATAGACACACCAAGAATAGCGTTGGCACCAAGTTTACCTTTGTTTGGAGTACCGTCAAGAGCGATCATTGCGCGGTCAATACCTTGTTGATCACGTACGTCGAATCCGATGATGTGTTCAGCAATAACGTTGTTTACGTTATCAACTGCTTTTTGAGTACCAAGACCACCGTAACGAGCTTTGTCACCATCACGAAGTTCTACTGCTTCGTGTTCACCAGTTGAAGCTCCTGAAGGAACCATACCGCGACCGAATGCACCAGATTCAGTGTAAACTTCTACTTCAAGTGTTGGGTTACCGCGTGAGTCAAGGACTTCGCGTGCGTAAACATCAGTAATAATTGACATTACAATACTCTCCTTATGAGTTAAAATTTTTTACACCTATATATTACCATAATATCAAGGCTTAAGCAAATTAAAACCAGAATTTTCTAGCGATTTTCTATTTTTTAATATTTTCAATTGTTTTTGAAAATCTCAGAAAACGACCTGAATGAAAAGGAATTCAAAATATTGTATAATACAAGTAGAAAACTAACAGGAGATTCCTATGACTTCACTTGAAAACAAAGTACTCCAATGCGCTAGTGGCGAAAAACGCCTTAATCCCGATGAACTTCGTCAGTATTTTGGAACCTATGCGGAACGTGTAGTCCTAGCTGTTCTATTGGAAAATGCTGAAAAGAAAACTGTAATTGACCATTTTCCGCAGATCTTAAAAGACTTACAAGCCGTTTACCCGAATCTTAGTCTCAAGCTATCGCCAAAATTAGCTGACCAGATACAATTTACCTATATCAAAACGGCTCAAGCACTCAACATTTCAGCTACTATCGTGGATGAGGCCAAGGTCCATTCACCATACGGTCTATTGTACATAGTAATCAAGCAGAGAATCTTGATAAAGTATTATTTTCAGAACTCTATCCTGATATCCTTGCTCCTACAGAAACTGAACCTGTTACTGAAAAAAAGGGATTTTTCGCTAAACTATTTGGAAAATAAAAGCTGACGCAACGTCAGCTTTTTCTTATATCACAATGTTTTACTGAGCTTGATGAGATTCCCAATATTGAGTCCTGTTCGATAGAGATTCTCTTTAGCAGCAGCTAAAACTTGGTCTAAGTCTGCTACTTTTCCAATAATGGGAAAGGCAGCTGAAATGCCTGCTACCGGAAAATCAGGCAAATCATCCTTCAAACTACCGCAGATAGCAATGACAGGAATAGCTGATGGTGTCCCGCCTAGCCACCCCGACCGGTGCCTTACCAGATAAGGACTGGCTATCCATACGTCCTTCTCCTACTATAACCAAATCAGCAGACATCACACGTTGGTCAAAATCAACACAATCAAGTACAAAGTCAATCCCTGATTTAATTTCTGCACCTGCAAAGGCCACCAGGCCTGCAGCCATACCTCCTCCCGCCCCTGAACCAGCCAGTTTTAAAACTTCTGGAGCAAAGTTAGTGTAGAATTGTGACATATCTTGATCAACTTTTTTAAATTGTGAAGGAGACAAGCCTTTTTGTTCACCAAAAATATAGGTCGCTCCATGTTGACCACACAAGGGGTTGTCTACATCAGTAATCAGACGAATGGTGACACCAGACAAATCAAGCTTATTTTCAGAGGAAACCTTTTTAATGAGACCAAGATTAGCACCTATTGGCTCAAGCTCCTGTCCTTCAGAATCATAAAAACGATAACCCAATCCATATGCCATACCAATACCACCATCATTGGTAGCAGATCCACCTACGCCTATAATAAACTCTCGGATGCCAGATTGAACCAAATGAACAATTAGTTCACCTACGCCTTGTGTCGTTAGAGCTAGAGGATTTCGTTTTTCCTTAGAAATATGCTCTAAGCCACAAAATCGCAGCCATTTCAAAAAATGGCAGTCTGACCATTACTGGCAAAAGAAACACTTCCATCACTTGTATAGGCATGAGGAATCTTGATACTTTTCTTCTCAAGATTTAGATTTTCAGCAAGAGCATCTAAGGTCCCTTCACCACCATCGCCTATTGGCATAAGGTCAAAATCAGCGTCGGGTAAGGCATTTTCAAAGCCCGATTTGAGAGCTAAGGCGACCTCTTTTGCAGATAAACTTTCCTTAAATGAATCAGGTGCAATCAAAATTCGCATGATGTCCTCCTTCTATTTTTCTTTTAGGTAAGGGGATAAGGCCTGAACTAACTCTTCCGTCATATGTCTAGGACCCCGAACAGTTTTAATACCTAAACTCTTTAGTCTATCACTATCAAAGTCAGTGTCAATAAAAGTGTATAAGGGTTTAATCCGCATCAACTCTTTAATACTCTCCTCTTCACGATAACCTTGATTAGGGATATTTGCCTCTAAAACCTGACAGACGTAACGGATGGCCTTGGTAGGTGCCGTAATATAGATAGCCACAAAATCTCCCTTTTGCATACTAGCTTTCTGTGTCCAAAGAATCTCCTCATTTGCGGAAAACTCATCCCCAATATCGTAGTATTTCAAATTTACCGGGATAATCCAATAATGAGGCTCCGAAGCCTTTCTAAGATGTTTGGGAGCCACTAGGGAACGACTTTCACTAAGAAGCTCAAAAATGGTCTGGTCCGGCAAGGTCTCATCTAAAACAAGACTAACCCAGGTCTTCTTGGACATATGGTAGCTAGGAAAAACGCCATCCATTTTCAAGAGCTTATCCATTTGCGTCGGATTAACCTTGAGGTTAACCACATCATATGTTAATTCTGCCTTTTCTCCATCAAGCCCTAGTTTTTCTCCCTTAAGAGGAAAAAACAAGGCATACCATTTACCATCAACTCTAAAAGATAGATAGCTTGGTTCCTTCTCGAAAGGTTGGTCTGCTTGGTCTGAAAATTCTTGAGCTAAAAATTTAGCCAGGCGATTAGCTTGTGGAAATGAGAATAATTGATCTTCATAACAAGAATCAGCTACCTGTGACAGAAGTTCTCCATAAGCTTCTCTGACTTGACCAACGTAAGTTCCAGTAGCCTGAGGACTCCTGAAGATATCATAAGGCTCATCAAAATCACTATCGACAACCTGTCCCGTCAGCTTACCTTCTAAATCAATAAACAATCGAGCTTCAAGTTCTTCAGCTATCAGTGTTTTTCTGAACTCATAGCCTTGCTCGGTAGCTGTAAAACCAAAAGGCTCTAGGCTATCAGGTTTTAGGACTTTCTTTTTAAAATAAGCATCCTCAAAAGTCATTGGTTCTCCCTTTTTCTAAAAAAGAGAAGTTGAGACAAACTTATGTCCCAACTCCTTTTTTATTTTGTTGACTGACGTAAGGTAATACCGTGATTAAGAATAACATCTTTTTCTTCAAGCTCTTCCTTATTCATGATTTTAGTCAACATACGCATGCTAACTGCCCCTAAATCATAGAGAGGATGATTAATACTAGAAAGGTTTGGACGTGTATAACTTGTAATTGGTGAGTCATTGCTTGTGATGATTTCGAAGTCTTCTGGAACAGATTTACCTGCAGCAAAGAGGCCATTCAAGAGACCCGCAGCCAATTCATCTTCCCCAACATAGGCAGCAGTGCACCAGAGTTCAAGACACGTTGTGCTAAATCAAAGCCGTCTTTATAGCTATATTTAGCTTCAAAGACAAGTCCTTCATTGTAGCGCAAATTATTCTTTTCAAGTCCAGCCTTATAACCAGCTAGACGGAGCTTGCCATTAATATCATCAATTAGTGGTCCTGATACAAAGGCAACCTTTTCATTATTCTTGGCAAGCTGCGTTACAGAATCCTCAACGGCAGCTTATAGTCGATGTTAACACTCGGTAATTGGTGTTCGAGGTCTACTGTTCCTGCTAGAACAATCGGCGTACGGGTACGAGAAAATTCTGCACGAATTTTTTCCGTCAAGTGGTAACCCATGAAGATGATACCGTCTACTTGTTTGGCAAATAGAGAGTTAATCACGGTAACTTCGTGATCGTCATTTTCATCACTAGATGCAAGAACAATATTGTACTTGTACATCGTAGCAATATCATCAATCCCCTTGCTAAAGTAGCAAAATAACTATTAGCAATATTTGGAATAACAACTCCTACAGTAGTGGTTTCTTACTCGCCAAGCCACGCGCAACCGCATTTGGACGGTAATCCAAACGATCAATGACCTCAAGCACTTTTTTTTTTCGGGTGTTTTCTTTTACATTTTTATTTCCATTTACCACACGAGACACAGTCGCCATCGAAACACCTGCTTCACGCGCAACGTCGTATATAGTAATTGTTTCATCAGTATTCATAAAAACACTTCCTTTCTCATTTTACGCTCACTTATTCATGCTAATTGTATCAGATTCTGAAAACACTTTCAATTATTTTGACTGATTTTTTACAAAAAAATGAAAGGGATTCCTTCTTTATGGTTACGAGGAAGAAAGCCATTTCAGAAAAAGACCTGTCATTTCGTGTTTCCAAGACTATCCATCGCTTACAAACCTAGCCTAAAAAAAGTCTCAATGAAAGTAAATGATTTAATGAAAAGCCAAAAAACAACTTGCATTTTCCCTATAAAAGTGACAGAATGAGTGTAAGAAATACAAAGGAGTTTTTTCTATGTCTAAACTTGATCGCATTCGTCATTTTTTGAATGAAAATAAAGCAGGGCTAGCTATTGTTTCAGATCCTGTAACTGTCAATTATCTTACTGGTTTTGATTGTGACCCACATGAACGCCAAATGTTCCTCTTCGTCTACGAAAATCGTGAACCTGCCCTCTTTGTTCCTGCTCTTGAGGTTGCACGTGCCTCTGCTGTAACTCGACTTCCCAGTCTTTGGTTATGTGGATTCTGAAAATCCATGGCAAAAAATCAAAGCTGGTCTAGCAAGTACAGACAGCCCTATTATTTATGCAGAGTTTGACAATCTCAATGTGACTAAGTTCCAAGGATTGCAAACGGTCTTTGAAGGTCGCTTTGAAAACTTGACACCATTCATTCAAAAAATGCGCGTTATCAAGTCAGCTGATGAAATTCAAAAAATGATTGTTGCCGGTGATTATGCTGATAAAGCTGTTAATATCGGTTTCGACAATATCTCTCTTGACGTTACTGAAACAGACATCATTGCTCAAATCGAATTTGGCATCAAACGCTTGGGCTATGAAATGAGCTTTGAAACTATGGTCTTGACTGGTAACAATGCAGCCAACCCACACGGCATTCCTGGAAGCAACAAAATTGAAAAAGATGCTCTTCTTCTCTTCGACTTGGGCTGTATGGTGAATGGCTATGCTTCAGATATGACGCGAACAGTCGCTGTTGGAAAACCCGATGATTTCAAAAAAGAAATCTACCACTTGACTTTAGAAGCTCAACAGGCTGCCTAGATATGATTAAACCAGGTGTAACTGCCAGCGAAGTCGATGCTGCAGCACGTAATGTTATTGAAAAAGCTGGTTATGGTGAATACTTCAACCACCGCCTCGGACACGGTATCGGAATGGATGTGCATGAATTCCCTTCAATCATGGAAGGAAATGACTTGGTAATCGAAGAAGGAATGTGCTTCTCTGTTGAACCAGGTATTTACATTCCTGAAAAAGTTTGGTGTTCGTATCGAGGACTGTGGTTATGTGACAAAAGATGGCTTTGAAGTCTTCACACACACACCAAAAGAATTGCTCTATTTTGATGTCTAATTAATAAACATGGGTCTTCAATTAAATTGAAGATCTTTTTGTTTGTAGCCAAATCGAAAACACCAAAAAAGCTGACTCATCGAGAGTCAGCTTTTACTATTTTTCCTCATGCTCTTGTCTAAGATAGTCAAGTCCTTCTTCAATCCATCCTGGCATTGCTTCTGCCAAGGGTTTAAAGCCATAGTTCAAACGACTATCAGAGAAACGATGACGATGAGGGATTTTATTTTTTTCTTCCTCAAGGGTTCTCAAAGAAAGACTAGCCTTTTGTGTAAATTCATCAAAATCAACAACTTGAACCAAGACCTCCTGGTCTACCTTGAGGGTATTGTAGATGTTGTCGATATAACCTGTCTTAATCTCCGAGATGTGAATCAGCCTGTGGTACCATTTTCCAATGAAACAAAGGCACCGTAAGGCTTGATGCCTGTGATAACACCCCTAAGCTTGTCTCCAATTTTCATCTTAGTCTGCTACCTCAACTGTTTCAATCACAACATCCTCAAGTGGCTTATCTTGAGCCCAACCTCAACATTGGCAATCTCATCAAGCACCTTGTAAGAGTCTTCATCCACCAATTGACCAAAGACTGTGTGGCGACGGTCTAGGTGAGGTGTTCCACCATTTTCAGCATAAGCTTCCGCGATTGGTGCTGGCCAACCACCACGTTCGAGTTCCTTTTTAGCATAAGGAATTTCAGGCGTTTGAACGATGAAGAACTGGCTACCATTAGTATCTGGTCCAGCATTGGCCATAGAAAGCGCACCACGGAGGTTATAGAGCTCTTCAGAAAATTCATCCTGGAAGCTACCACCAAAGCTTGACTCACCACCCATTCCAGTACCAGTTGGGTCACCACCTTGAATCATAAAGTCCTTGATAATACGGTGGAAAATCACACCGTCATAGTAGCCACTCTTGGCCAAATTGACAAAGTTAGTAACTGTTAACGGTGCATGGTCAGGGAAAAGCTTGATGACCAAATCACCATGGTTTGTTTTAATTGTTGCGACTGGACCTTCTACTGCATCCAAGTCAAGTTGTGGGAAATGAAGTTCTTTTTCTACCAATCCGAGTTCCTCCAAGCATTGAAAATGCCATCTTCTTCTACTGTTCCTGTAACGTAATCTGCTTTTTCTTTCAGTTCTGGTGTGGCATTACCCATGGCAACCTTAAGTCCAACATAGTCAAAAATCTCCATATCGTTTGGACCATCCCCAAACATCATAGCATTGACCGGTTTAAGGTTTTCATGCTCCAAGACATGCTCGACACCAGATGCTTTTGAGATACCATTTGCTACGACGTCAGATGAGTGTTCGTGCCAAGGTACCATACGAACATGTGTCGCAAGTTCTTCTGGTAACTCAAGCTCACCATCATTTTCCGCAAAAGTCCACATATGGTAAACATCGTTCGACAAATGGAAGTCTGGCTCCACATCACAAAGACCATAGACTGGTTTCATAGCATCATCAATCAAATCTGAACGCTCTGAGACAACTGGCTTATCCTTACCGGCAAAGCCCAAGCAATCCCAATCTCCTTGCACCAAGCAACAAAGGCTTCTGTAACTTCACGAGCTAGGGGCTGGTTATAAATTTCTTCCCCTTTTCGATTAATCACATAAGTTCCATTGATGGTTACAAAATAATCGGGCTCTAGGTCTCGAATGTCCTCAACGACACCATAGTAGCCACGTCCTGTGGCAATCCCCGTCAAAATTCCTTTTTCTTTAAGCCCTTTGAAAACAGCCTTAATAGACTCAGGAATGTAGCCTGTCTTTTTGACACGAAGGGTGTCGTCAATGTCGAAGAAAACAATCTTTGTCTTCTTGGCCTTGTATTTTGTTTTAGCATCTACTGGCATCGCTAATCTCCTTTACAGTATCACGACCAGAGTTAGGTATACCTGCTATCCTAACTAAAGACCGTATGGTACTCCCATTATATCATGTCTTAAAGCCAAAAACAAAAATCATCTAGGACTATAGCAGTCTTAGATGATAGGCGTTTTTAACGGTTAACACTCTTGATAATACGTTTGATATCACGTTCTTGTTCACGACGTTTGATAGATTCACGTTTATCATAATCATGTTTCCCTTTGACAATACCAAGCAATACCTTGGCAAAACCGTTTTTTAGGTATACCTTCAAAGGAACCAAGGTCATTCCTGTTCCCTTAAGGTCATTTTGAAGTTTGGTGATTTGCTTCTTCTTGAGCAATAATTTTCTCGTACGGTCTGGATCCTGATTCCAAATATTACCTTGCTCAAAAGGAGCAATATGAACATTGATTAACCAGGCTTCACCATTCTTGATTTGGGCATAGCATCTTTTAGTTGGATGCGTGCCGCACGAACGGATTTAATCTCCGTCCCTGTTAGCACGATACCTGCTTCAATAGTATCAACGATACTATAATCATGTCTAGCCTTTTTATTCTGAGCAACAACATTGCCTTCACCCTTTGGCATAGCAGTCCCTCCATTCTCATCCTATTTTCGTTTTTTAGCAACGTCCTTGTAGAAAGGTTTGTTCCCTTTCTTCTTACGACGGCCACTCTCACGTCCCTTGTTATCATTATGAGGACGGTTTTGATTCTTACGCTTGTCGGGTTTCTTAGATGACTTACGTTTTTCGTCATAAGAACCTTTACGACCATTACCGTCTTGACGGTTACGGTTATCCCCACGTTTACCACGACGTTCGAAGTCTCCATTTTGACGGTCACGACGTGGACCTCTATTGCGGAAGGCTTTTGCCTTTTCTTCACGTTCCTGACGAGCCTTGTGATCTACTTTTTCAGTGACATCATACTCGCTTGGAAGGTATTGGAAGTCAATGTCTCCGGTTTCCTTATCCGCACGTGTTAATTTGACACGGATAGGCTGACCAACTCGGAAAGTCTTACCAGTTTTCTCACCCTGAAGTGTCATGGTACGTTCATTGTAATTGTAAAATTCTGGAAGGGTCGTGATGTGAACCAAACCTTCGATAGTATTTGGCAATTCCACAAACATACCAAATTTAACCACACTTCCGACAATACCATCGAATTCTTGGCCAACAAACTCTTCCATGTATTCCGCTTTTTTCATAGCTTCAACGACACGTTCGGCATCAATGGCACGACGTTCAAGAGTTGAAGATGATGTCGCTAACTCAGGAATAACCTCTTCAAAATGTTCACGCGTCTCTTGAGACATATTGTTAGTGTACTCACGAATCATTCGGTGAACCAAGAGATCTGGGTAACGACGGATTGGACTAGTAAAGTGGGTATAGTACTGAGCCGCAAGTCCGTAGTGTCCATGATTGTGTTCTGAATAGCGGGCTTGTTGCATTGAACGAAGCAGCATCATGTTCATGACTTCTGCTCCAGGTTTTCCCTGAACTTTGGCCATAAACTCTTGCAAGTCTAGTTGATCCATCTTATTGGCAGTTCCTTTGATTTGAACACCAAAGATAGAGGCATAATCCATGAAGCGTTGCAATTTCTCAGCTTTTGGTTCCTCGTGGATTCGATAAATAAATGGCAACTTAGCCTTAGCGAAATGCTCTGCCACACATTCATTGGCAGCCAACATGAAGGATTCAATCATTCGCTCGGCTGTTCCACGTTCACGCACCACGATATCCACTGGCATCCCCTTCTCATTTACCAAGATACGAGCTTCAGATGTATCAAAGTTAAGGGCACCACGACGCTCACGCATGTCTTCTAAAATCTTATGCAGTCCTGCCATAGCTGATACAGAGTCCATGATTGGCTTAAACTGCTCAATCTTTTCTGGATTTCCAGCCAACATCTCATTGACATCACTGTAGGTCATACGGAAGGTTGTATTAATCACAGATTGGCAAATCTTATGATTAACCACCTTACCTTTTGGAGTAATCTCCATAATGGCTGACTGAGTCAAGCGATCAACATTGGGATTTAGTGAACAAATACCATTTGAAAGACGCTCAGGCAACATTGGCACCACACGGTCTGTCACATAAACCGAAGTCCCACGTGCAACGGCCTCACGGTTAAGAGCTGAACCTTCAGTGACATAGTAGGACACATCGGCAATATGAACACCAAGCTCAAAATTACCATTTGGCAAACGCTTAATATGGACCGCATCATCCAAGTCCTTAGCATCAGCTCCATCAATAGTAAAGGTCACCTCTTGACGAAGGTCAACACGACCAAGGAGGTCTTCCTGACTAGGTGCATCTGGTACAGCTTCTGCTTCCGCCATGACATCCTCTGGGAACTCTGAAACAATATCCATTGATTCTAAGACTTCCAAGACATCAATACCAGCATCTCCTTGATGACCAATGATGTCACGAACACTTCCTACGAAATAATCATAGTGACGGTTAGGGTATTTTTCAATATCAACCTTGATAATTTCAGTACCGTCTAGGGCAACTGGTTCTTTCTTAATATAAATTGGCTGCTGAATTTTTTGATTTTTAGACTTAATGTAACCCGCATAAGGTTCTTTCTCGTCGCTAAGGATAAATTTCCCTACAACAGTCTTAAGCGAACGTTCTACAATTTCAACAACTCGTGCTTCTGCTGCTGTCCCACGCAAACGATCCGCTGGCTTCTTGATAACAACAGCAACAGTATCACCGTCAATGGCATGGCCAACATCATTACGACCAATGAACATATCATCTTCACTGTCATCGACATGCAAGAAACCAAAGCCATTCTTATTGGCACGGAAAACACCTTCAACAGTCACCTGATTTGGATTTTCTTTCTTAGGACGCAAGGAAACAGAGCCATCTCGATTAAAACGCAACTGCCCCTTACTTTCCATGCTGATATGGCCTTGATGAGCTGAGGAAACTTTTCTCCCCCAGCATGATTAAGAGCCTGGGCAATGTCGTTTACACTGGATTTCCCATGCTCCTTCAAATAATTTATAATAGATTCTTTCATGATTTCCTTTTCTTTTATTTATTGACTATAACGCAAAAAATGAGCCAACCTCAGTCAGCTCATTACTTACTTGAGAGAATGGAAAGGACGATTGCATCTACAATCCATAGAAAAACCATGATTCCTGTAAAGCGTTGCATAAAGGCTTCAAAACCACGTGGTTTACTACGTTCAAATAGTGCTTCTGACCCACCACCATCAAAGACATTGCTACTTGGATTCTTTTGTGGCTGCATGAATACCGCAATCACAATAATAGCTGACATCACCAAGAGCAGCGTTAATAATAAGTCGTACATAGTTATTCCTCCGAAAAAGTCCTTTTTATTCTACCATAGAACCCTTTAAGATTCAACATGTAAGGTTACTTTTCTATCCTTGGGGCAGAATTTGGGTACCTGAATTTTCTCAGGATGATTTTGTTTATTTTTACTTGTGAGATAGTTGATGCTCCCACATTCACTACACTTTAAATTGATTTTAACTCTCACCTATATTCTTGACTCCTAGCGATTTTCTAAAGATGATTAAGGACCAGACAAAATTCCAGAGACGATCATTGCCGTCACAAAGAAAACCCAGCGATAACCTAGACCTGTCGCAACTGCTGACCAACAAAGGGACCTAAAACTTGTCCAATGTATGAAAAGCTTTGATTAAAGCTAAATATTCTTGAGATTCCTTCCTTGGGTGTCATCTTGGTCAATAAAGAATTGACACTAGGCATAAGGCACCCACACCGAAGCCATAGGCAAAACGTAAGATACCCAATTGCAAGGCTGAACCGGCAAAACCACAAAGGAAATACAAGAGGAAGCTATAAAATAGCCCCATTAAAAGCAAGCGATGATTCCCAATACGGTCTCCCACTTTTCCCAGAAAAGGGGTACTCAAGAGACTAGAGAAGCCCATAGCAGAAACTATTAACCCTGAGTAAAAAAGGATATTGTCCCTCTGACCTAAATAACGAATGTAAAGGGCCAACATAGGCGCAATCGATTGGGCAGAAATCTGGATAATCATACTGGTCACAAAAAGGCCAATCAAGATAGATTTGCTAGGAATTTTCGCAAAAACCTGAGAAAGGGTCATCATCTCTCCCTTTTCGACAGGCTGGAAATCCTCTCGCAAGCCAAAAATAGTTAAGAGGCAGCAGATAAATAGAATGAGTCCAACCAATAAAAAGGTACCCCTCATACCAAACGCCTCAGATAAGGTACCACCTAACAAAGGGCCAATCAGAACACCTGCCGTTAGACCCGTAGACAAGGTCCCCAAGGCATAGCCAGAACGATTCTGAGGAACCTGACTAGCAATTAAAGCTGTGGCATTTGGGACATAGCCTGCAAACAAACCATTCAGCGTTCTTAAGAAAAGCAGCCAGAAAACATTTGGGACTAAGGCAAGCCCTCCCATTGTAAAAGTCATCACCATGCTGGCCCTAATCATCATAGGCTTTCGACCATAACGGTCAGCCAGGCGTCCCCAAATAGGAGAAACCAAGGCAGAGGCTAAGGCAGAGATGGCAACAGACAAGCCAGCATACCATTCGACCATATCTCCTTTAACACCCAGTTCCTCAATGTAGAGGGCCATGAAAGGCATAACAATGGAGAAACTAGCTCCAGTAAAAAAGGTTCCTATCCATGCAATTTTAAGGTTACGTTGCCAATCAGTACTTTTAAGTTCTTTTTGGCGCAAATAATCATCTTCTTTCTAAAATTCACTATCCATTATATCACAATGGCTAGCTATGAGGAGCTCGTTAAATCATTTATTGCACTCTTAACCTTCTCCTTCAAATCATCGAGACTACCGTTATTATCAAGAACCAAGCTGGCATAAGGCATTTTCTCAGCTTAAAGACATCTGGCTATCAATACGCAGCTTAGCTTCCTCAACACTTAAGTGATTACGTTTCATCAAGCGTTGGCACTTGGATCTCCGGTAACACTGCCA
>ENA-OQBJ01000842-OQBJ01000842.1-human-gut-metagenome-genome-assembly--contig:-NODE-842-length-14537-cov-1.474740_pt1 | contig 14537 bp, 18 predicted proteins | sample MGYA00242743_ERZ504545 | MGnify/ENA primary metagenome ERZ504545 (study PRJEB26092, sample SAMD00036252) | human gut metagenome | host: Homo sapiens | study: EMG produced TPA metagenomics assembly of...
ACTAGTCTGATCATGATTCTCAAGTAAAATCCAGAAACGCTCCGTACTAGCTTCCTCCATGTTGGACAAAATTAATTGAATGCGTCCATCACGCTCCTGGGTCCGCCCATCAAGATAGAAGAGACCACCTTCACTTAATTTATCCTTATGATAGAAATAAGTTTCTGGGAATAGGGTAACATCAAGTTTATTGATCCCATCAGTGACGTTCAGAAAGGCCATCTGATCACCTTTTTTAGTTCTGATAATTCGAACGGACTCTAGCTGAACCAAAACCGTCGCCTTAGTATTAACCGTCAAATCAGAAATTGGTTGATAGGGACGAGAGGCCATTTTTTGAGCTAGGTGTAAAGGATGAGGACTAAGCCCAACTCCTAGTAACTCCTGTTCTAAATTATAACGATCCGTCTGGCTATAGTCTTCATAATCAACCCAAGAATAAGAGGACTCTGCAAACAAACTTCCTAACTCATTGACAAAAGTAAAGAGGTTGTTTAAATTGCCAATGATTTTCTGACGGTTTGGTTCAAAAATATCAAACAAACCAATTTGAATAAGAGGTGTCAAAATATCGACTTTCTGATATTTACTAGGAATACGTGTCAAAAAGTCTTCTATAGAAATGTATTTGCCATTTTGTTTGCGATCCTCAATAATCCAAAGGGAAAAATCTCTTGGCAAGCCTTTGATAGTCTTAAGGCCTAATACGATCTTGCCATCTGAAATCTTGTCCAGATAGGGAATCCTATTAATATCGAGGCTAGCTAGGGAGAAGCCATTTTCAATTGCATCCTTAATGTAATCACTTGACGAATAATTTAACATGACGTCATAGAATATCTGTGGGTAGTGCGTTTTGAAATAGGCTAACTGAAAGGCCAAAGCTGAGTAGGCATAGGCATGACTTCTATTAAAGCCATAACCCGCAAACTTAGCCATCATACTAAAGAGTCTTTCAGCAATCTGTGGGTCACGTCCTAACTGACGACTTCCTTCCATGAATTGTTCGGACATCTTGGACATTTCATTGGCATCTTTTTTAGACATCGCTCGACGAAGCAAATCGGCTTTTCCAAGTGTAAAGCCCGCAAATACTTGGGCAATCTGCATAACCTGCTCCTGATAGAGCATGATGCCATAAGTAGGCTCAAGGATTGGTGCAACTACTGGATCAATCAGATCTACTTTTTCCTTACCATACTTACGAGCAATGAAATTATCTGTATAATCGCTGGCTCCAGGACGGTTAAGAGAGGTTGTCGCTACGACTTCTTCGAACTTAGCAGGTTTAATTCGTTTAAGGAGGTTTATGGCACCCGCTGCTCAAACTGAAAAATCCCCTTTGTCTTACCACTGGCAAAAGTGCTAGGGTCTGTGGATCTTCCAAGTCAATGGATTTGATATCAATAGTGATGCCCTGCTCTTCTTCAAGCTTCTCCTTCATTTTTTGAACAAAGGTCAAATTACGGAGACCCAAGAAATCCATCTTAAGCAAGCCATTGGCCTCAACTGCGGAGGCATCGTACTGAGTAACCATCATATCCTCACCAGCTTTTAGAGGAATATGATTAGTCAGGTCATCATCACTCATCACTATACCGGCAGCATGAATTGAGGTTTGTCTTGGCTGGCCTTCAATAGCCTTAGCAATTTCAAATGCCCTCTGAAATTCCTGTCTCTGATTAATCAGCTGTCTGAATGACATATTCTTCTCATAGACAGAAGTCAGATTGTCACGAAAAGAAATCTTTTTACTTAGTTGGGACAGTTCAAATTCCTTAGCACCAAAACGTTTAAAAACATCTCGAATAGCCTGCTTGGCTCCAAAGGTTGAAAAGGTAACAATCTGAGCAGAGTGCTTACTACCATAACGGTCCCTAACATAATGAAGAAACTCGCTTCGATAGATATCAGGCAAGTCGATATCAATATCAGGCATGCTATAACGCTCTTCATTTAGGAAACGCTCGAAAAGCAAGTCATTTTTAACGGGATCAATTCCAGTAATGTCAAGAACATAGGCCACCAAGCTTCCTGCAGCAGATCCACGTCCCATTCCCATATAATAACCACGGCTACGCCCAAAGCGTAACAAGTCCAGACAATCAAGAAATAATCATCAAAGCCCATCTGATGAATGATAGACAATTCTTTGTCTAAACGTTCCTGATAAACTGGTGATGTTAACTTTTTAGACTCCAATCCAGATTGAGCTAATTGACGTAATTGGTCAACAGCAGGCATATCTCGATTAAAACGTGGAAGCTTCAAATCTGTATCAAATTGATAAGTAATGTCTGAAACAAGTTGCTCCAAATTGTTCAAAGCCTCTGGAATATCGCTATAGGCACTTTCCATTTCTTGAGGCGAGAAAAGTAGCTGATTCATAGGACAAATAGAGGCCTCTGACAAGGAAACATTTTGTGAGATGGCATGCAACATCTGAATCGTCGAGCGGTCTGAATTCTCAAAGTAACGCACTGTATGTAAGGGAACCACAGGATAATCAAACTCTTTGCCAGCATCTTCTGGCCTTACCCCAATGAAAACCTCTGAACCAAGAGTCATCCCTGGCTCCCAGTCTTCACTTGGAAGGATGAGGCAATAGCGTTTAGATAGTCCGAAAAAGCTGTAAATTCACGCTGTCCCGAGGAAAGCTCTGTTGCCAACTTCATCAAATTTTTATAGCCCTGATTATTTTTAGCTAATAGACGAAAAGGAATTTTTCTTCCCTCGTAAAATAGATTAGCTTCCATACCAATCAAAGGACGTAAACCGTTTCTACTTGCAAGCTGGGCAAAATGATAAGCAGCATAGAGATTGTCACGATCCATCAAACCAAGGGCTTGATAGCCAAGCTCTTTGGCACGCGCAACGTAGCTGTTCAAATCTACGACACTATCCATGAAACTATAGACGGATTTTGTATCCAATTGTGCAAACATGAAGGCCTCCTTTCTATCTTTCTATTATAGCATACGCTACTAGTAAAAACGCCTCTACCATATTAACTGTTTCAAACAAAAAGAATGAGATAGAACAACATTTTAGACATTGTCCTTATCCCATTCTTTTAAGTGATCATTATTTTTTTACTAACACATCATTGCTTCTGATAGCAAGATTGAATATCAAAGTTTAGAAAAACAACTTAGTCCCTTATTGCCAATATGATGGGCGTTGTTTTTCATAGGCAGCAATCAAATCTTCATATTGAAGAGTGATTCCAATATCGTCAAGCCCTTCAACCAATTTACGTTTCCACTCATGATCGATATCAAATGGAAACTCTCCTGCTGAAGATTTAATGACTTGGTTTGGAAGGTCAATCGTGATTTCCTCACCTGCAGGAAGAGCAGCCAATTTTTGACGTACTTCCAGGGGTTGAACGATTGGCAACATACCATTCTTCAATTCGTTGTTATAGTGGATATCTGAAAATGATCCAGCGATAACACAGCGGAAACCATAGTCTTCCAATGCCCACGCAGCGTGTTCACGAGATGATCCTGAACCAAAGTTATCACCAGTAACCAAAATAGTCGCATCGCGATACTCAGGTTTATTGAAGACGAAATCAGGATTTTCTTCGTAGTCATCATTAAGATAACGCCATTCAAACATCAAATTCTTACCGAAGCCTTTTTTATCAACAGCTTTCAAGAATTGTTTGGGAATGAGTTGGTCCGTATCGATGTTATCATTCATCAAAGGTACTGATTTCCCTGTATAGACGGTAAATTTTTCCATTATCTTCTCCCTTATGCTTGAACTTCTGGCATATAGCGTACATCTACAAATTTACCAGCGATTGCCGCAGCTGCTGCCATTGCTGGACTACAAAGGTGAGTACGAGCTCCATATCCTTGACGTCCCTCAAAGTTACGGTTACTTGTAGATGCACAGTGAACGCCTTCTGGAACATGGTCTGGGTTCATACCAAGACACATTGAGCAACCTGGATCACGCCATTCAAATCCTGCATCCAAGAAAATTTTATCCAAACCAAGACGTTCAGCTTCTTTCTTAACTGGACGTGAACCTGGAACAACAATAGCTGTCAATGTTGGTGCGATATGTTTTCCTTTAACGAATTTAGCAGCTAACTCAAGGTCGCTAAGACGTGCGTTAGTACAAGAACCAATAAAGACATAGCCAAGATCGATATCTTTAGCATATTCGCCAGGCTTAACATCCATATACTCGTAAGCACGTTCATCATTAAAGTCTTTGATTTCTGGGAATGGTTGATCAAACTCAACACCCATTTCAGGGTTAGTTCCCCATGTAACCATAGGTGCCAATTCTGAAACATCAATAGTGATTACTTTATCGTATTCAGCATCTGGATCTGAGACCAAGGTTTTCCAGTCAGCTACTGCTTCTTCAAACTTCTCACCCTTAGGTGCGCAAGGACGCCCTTCAACATAATCATAAGTTTTTTGGTCTGGATTCATAAGACCCATCTTAGCACCAAATTCAATAGACATGTTACAGATAGTCATGCGTTCATCCATTGAAAGGGCATCAATAGCTTCACCACAATATTCAACCGCGTATCCTACACCAGCATCAACGCCATAGCGTGCAATAAGTGCAAGAATAAAGTCTTTTGAATAGACACCTGGCTGAGGTTTACCAACAAATTTCACCTTCATTTTCTTAGGTTTTACTTGCCACAAACATTGTGTCGCAAAGACATGTTCTACCTCAGATGTACCAATACCAAAGGCAATGGCACCAAAGGCACCGTGCGTAGCCGTATGACTATCCCCACAAACTACAAATTTTCCGGGTTGACTACGACCTGTTTCAGGACCAACCATATGGACAATCCCCTGACGAGCAGTACCGTGGGTAGCCGCATCAATACCAAATTCTTCGACGTTTTTCGCCAAAGTATCAATTTGGTTTTTAGAAATAAGGTCACGAATGTTAAAAATATCAACTGTAGGAACGTTGTGGTCTGTCGTACCAAAAGTTAGATCTGGGCGACGAACTTTACGTCCAGCATCACGAAGTCCTTGAAAGGCCTGTGGACTTGTAACCTCGTGAATATAATGCTGATCCACATACATCAATTGTGGTTCGCCCTCGTTCCCAGTAACAACGTGACGTTCCCAAAGTTTATCAAAAATTGATTTTCCGCTCATAAAATACTCCAAATATAATCTAAGGATTAGCTAATCCGAAAGTCTTGTTAGAATAAGGTATAAAATAACGACATCAATAACAATTCCCATAAGCCAACATAGCTTAAAATACCATTTGTTAATTTTATGTCTAAAAAGTTTTCCACCTAGAAAAGCACCAATACCACCGAAAATCAGAGTCTGCAATAATAATGCCTTCTCAGAAATCCGTCTCTTATGTCGAATAGCCTTGCTTTATCAAGTCCATAAGCACATAAAACAAGGAGATTCCATACCAACAAAACACTGAGTAACACTAGTTTTAGTGTCATGAGTTTAGAGATTGCTAATAATAGCTGCTGTCATTTCAGCAGTCGAAGCCTGACCACCCAAATCACGTGTCAAGATGCCTTGGTTCAAGGTCTTATCAACAGCATTTTCAATCAATTCAGCCCCTTCAGTTTCATTGAAACTTTCACGCAACATCATAGCTACTGATAAAATCATTGAAATTGGGTTGGCAATACCTTGACCGGCAATGTCTGGTGCTGAACCATGGATAGTTCATAAAGACTAGGACCATTTTCAGAATGACTGGCAGATGGCATAACGCCTAAAGTTCCTGGAAGGACACTTGATTCATCAGACAAGATATCTCCAAAAAGATTTTCTGTCACAACCACATCAAAACGAGCTGGGTTGGTAATCATAATCATTGCGGCACTATCAACGAGTTGGTGTTCAAGAGTTACATCTGGAAACTCCAAAGAAACTTCATCAGCAATCTTACGCCACAATTTAGAAGTTGCCAAAACATTTTGTTTATCAATGCTAGTGACCTTTTTGCCACGACCTTGGGCAATCTTGAAAGCACGACGCATGATACGACGAATCTCATCTGCTGAATAATCATTGATATCACGAGCCTTATCTTCTTCGATAATATGCTCACCAAAGTAAATCCCACCTGTAAGCTCACGAACAACGACAAAATCTACGCCCTCGATACGCTCTGGTTTAAGAGGTGACAAGTGTTTCAAAGCATCAAAGATGCGGACAGGACGGATATTAGCAAAGAGATTTAGCTCTTTACGAATGGCCAAAAGTCCTTGTTCAGGACGAACTGGCGCATTGTCATATTTTGGTCCACCAATTGCAGCCAAGAGGATAGCATCTGCTGATTTAGCAGCATCCAAAGTTGACTTAGGAAGTGGATGACCTTCAGCATCAATACCAGCACCACCAAATGGTTTGGCATCGATGTCATAATCAAATCCAATTTTTGAAGCTACTTTTTCAAGAACTTCAAGACCCGCTGCCATAATCTCAGGTCCAATTCCATCACCTGAAAGTGTTACGATTTTCTTTGTCATGTTTAACTCCTCTTTGGCTTATGGAAGGTCACGATAAGAAACCTTACGTGCATCTCACCGGCATTTTCTTTTTGAACCAATGTATTAGCATTGATATAGGCAATTGCTGATGCTTTCAAGACATCAAAGTCCAAACCAGATGCATTGAAAATAGTATCTGTATCTACATTTTCAACAGTTACAAGTACACGCGCTTGCGCATCAATACCATCAGTTACAGCGTCAATATTATAAGAAGTCAAGCGAACTGTTTGGTTGAAGAATTTATCAATAGCATTGAAAATAGCTTCAACTGACCTTGTCCATTGGCCAAAAATTCTACAGATTCACCGTCTTCATTAGCCAAGCTTACTGTAGCAGTGATTGTTTCATCAGCATTAGTAGTCAAGCGAAGATCTTCGAAGTGGAAACCTTCTGGATTATCTACACTAGTACCAGCAACAAGGGCACGAATGTCTGCATCTGTGATATCATGTTTTTTCCCAGCCAAGACTTTAAATTTGGCAAAGAGTGGTTTGATATCTTCTTCAACAAAGTCAAGCTCAAGTTCTTTCAATTTTTCAACAAAGGCATGGCGTCCTGACAATTTACCAAGAGGAAGACTGTTACTCTTGACACCTACCAATTCTGGTGTGAAGATTTCATAAGTTTGAGGGTTCTTAAGAACACCATCTTGGTGGATACCTGATTCATGAGAGAAAGCATTTCCACCAACAACAGCTTTATTTTTAGGAACAGGAATTCCAGAGAAGCGAGAAACAAGCTCTGAAGTATTCATTGTTTCATTAAGAACAATATCACTTGTTGCTTGGAAAAAGTCTTCACGAATTTTCAAAGCGACAGCTACTTCTTCAAGAGCAACATTACCCGCACGCTCACCAATACCGTTGACTGTTCCCTGAACACGTCCAGCACCATGTTTAATTGCTGTCAAAGTATTTGCAGTTGCCATACCGAGGTCATCGTGACAGTGAACACCAAAGACAACTTTATGGTCTGATTTAATATTTTCAGTCAAGTGATCAAAAATACGTGCAAACTCTTCTGGAGTCGTAAAGCCAACTGTATCAGGAATATTAATATATGAGGCACCAGCATCAACTGCTGTTTGAACAACTTCAGTCAAGAAATCAAGCTCAGTACGAGTAGCATCTTCAGGAGAAAACTCAACAACTTCAAATTTTGAACGTGCATATGACACATGTTCTTTTACAGCTTCAAGAATTTCTTCTTTTGATTTCTTCAATTTAAACTCACGATGAATCGGACTTGTTGCGATAAAGACATGAATTTGTGGATACTTAGCATCTTTCAAAGCCTCATAACAAGCATCAATATCAGATTTTACTGAACGAGCCAAACCAGTAACAGAAGTTGTTGTCATAGCTTCTGCAATTTGTTTTACTGCTTCAAATGAATCTGGGCTAGCTGCAGGGAAACCAGCTTCAATTACAGAAATTCCCCATTTTTCAAGTTGCTTAGCAATGGCAACTTTTTCTTTGATTGAAAAGTTAACACCTGGTGTTTGTTCCCCATCACGAAGACTTGTATCAAAAAATTCAACTTTACGCATAGACAATCCTCTTTCTAAAAGTAAAAACGATAGTAGTAAAAAAACATCTCACTCGGAAACCCAAGCGAGATGTTTTTACCTCCCGCTTGGTAAGCCAAACAGGACTAATGCTTTTGCACTAGCCCTCATTACGCAATAGCAAAACAGTTGTAGTTGCGAATGTCATTTGACTCATTTCCTTTCGATGTATCTTGGTTAATATGATACATCTTTCCAACTTGAAAGTCAAGGAAAAATTACTGAATTGACTGACTTTTCTGACCATAATTTACATTTATTTTCAGTAAAAGAAAAAAAGCTGAACCGAAGTCAACTTTTTTATTGTTAATGATAACTACTTATCTCAGCTTATTTTCCGAGGTAGTATTCGTTAACAACGTTCAATTTTTCGTCAAATTCGAATACCAATGGTGGGAAGTTTGGAATTTCAACATCCATGATTTCGTCGTCTGACAATTGTTTGATGTGTTTAACAAGGGCACGGATTGAGTTACCGTGTGCACCTACGAATACGTTTTTACCATCTTTAAGAGCTGGAGCGATTTTATCTTCCCAGAATGGAAGGGCACGTTCCAAAGTAACTTTCAAGTTTCAGCATCTGGAATTACTGAGTCGTCTAGTGAAGCATAACGACGATCAGTGTGTGCTGAGTGCTCATCATCACGATCCATTGCTGGAGGCAATACATCGTATGAACGACGCCAAATGTGAACTTGCTCATCACCAAATTGTTCAGCAGCTTCTGCTTTGTTTTTACCAGTCAAACCACCGTAGTGACGTTCGTTCAAGCGCCATGATTTTTCAACTGGAACCCAAAGTTGGTCAGATGCTTCAAGAGCCAAGTTAGTTGTTTTGATCGCACGTTTCAATACTGAAGTGTATGCTTGGTCAAATTCGATACCAGCTTCTTTGATCAATTTACCAGCGTCGATAGCTTGTTGAGTACCTTTTTCAGAAAGATCTACGTCAGCCCAACCTGTGAAAAGGTTAGCTTTGTTCCATTCAGACTCACCGTGGCGAGCGAAAACCAATTTTACCATTAGTTATGTCTCCTTTTTATTTTGGGTTATACCCATTTACTCTATCTATTCTACCCAAAAAACCTTGAAAAAGCTAGCAAAATCCAAAAAATTCTGTAAAATTCTATTCGCTTCTTGCCTTGACTAAAAGAGACGGTATCAGAAATTTGTTTTAGATACTTTTAGCTGTCCAACATTTCCTTGTTTTAGGCCTCTTTTCATGCTAAAATGAGATGAAATAGTAACATTTTACTTTGTGATCTTTAAGGAGGATCTTATGGTTTCTACTGCTACAAAAGTTGGTCAGTTTACATTTGCTAACTGTCTTATGAATGCCGCTGGTGTTCATTGTATGACTAAGGAAGAATTGGCAGAGGTTGAGGCTTCAGCTGCAGGTTCATTTGTCACAAAAACTGGGACACTTGAGGCCCGTCCCGGTAATCCTGAACCACGTTATGTTAATGTCCCTCTTGGGTCAATCAACTCAATGGGCTTGCCAAATAACGGTTTTGAATACTACCTTGACTATGTCATTGAATTGCAAAAGCAACCCAATACAAAAAATCATTTTCTTTCACTTGTTGGTCTCTCACCTGAGGAAACGCATACTATTCTTAAAAAAGTTCAAGATAGCGACTACGAGGGGCTGGTTGAACTCAACCTTTCATGTCCTAACGTTCCAGGTAAACCTCAAATCGCTTACGATTTTGAAACAACAACCGAGATCCTTACTGAGGTCTTCTCTTACTTTACAAAACCTCTTGGTGTGAAATTACCACCATACTTTGATATTGTGCACTTTGACCAAGCTGCTGCAGTGTTTAACCAATTTCCACTTGTCTTTGTTAACTGTGTGAACTCAATTGGTAATGGCCTTTACATTGAAGATGAGTCTGTTGTCATCAAACCTAAGAATGGTTTTGGTGGTATCGGTGGTGACTACATTAAACCTACTGCCTTGGCAAACGTTCACGCTTTCTACCAACGTCTGAAACCTGAAATCCAAATTATTGTACTGGTGGTGTCAAATCTGGTCGTGATGCCTTTGAACACATCCTTTGTGGTGCAAGTATGGTACAAGTGGTACTGCCCTTCAAAAAGAAGGTATCGCTGTTTTTGACCGTATTACTAAAGAACTTAAAGAAATCATGGAAGAAAAAGGTTACGAAACTCTTGAAGACTTCCGAGGAAAACTTCACTACATTGACTAGTCTACAAAAAATTGGAAGGTCTTCCAAACTTTTTTATTATTTGATGAGGATTCTCTTATTAGACAAGACCATCATCATCACGTTCATCCCAGTCTTCAAAAGGATCCTTGCCCTCTTTCTCAGCTTGAAGACGTTTCTGACGAGCTTCTTCGATTTGTTTTTCACTTGGCTTCATCAGTTTGCTGATAGCAACAATACCTGATAGTTTAATAACAGTAAAAACCAAAAGAAAAATCAATACCACTGTTATGGTTTTCATAGATTTCCTTAACTTATTTCGTATAAATCAAAACCCCTAAAATCTTAGGGGTTTTTACATTATTTAACTGCGTCTTTAAGAGCTTTACCAGCTTTAAATGCAGGAACTTTAGAAGCTGCGATTGAGATAGCTTCACCAGTTTGTGGGTTACGACCTTGACGAGCAGCGCGTTCGCGTACTTCAAAGTTACCGAAACCGATCAATTGTACTTTTTCACCTGCAGCAAGGAATTCTTCGATAGAAGCGAAAACTGCATCTACAGCTGCTGCTGAATCTTTTTTAGTAAGCTCAGTTGCTTCTGCAACTTTAGCGATCAAATCTTGTTTGTTAGCCATTGTAACAATCCTCCAATTTATTTCTAAGCGAATAGTTTTTTTAGCGCTTGAACAAGTATTATCTTATCCTAAAAGGCCTATGAGGTCAAGTAATAAACGCTAATTTAATCGCTTTTTTGCAAAAAGTAAAGGCTTTTTTAATTTATTGTCTTATAGATGTCAAATTCGATACGGTCATTAACCAAATCAAGGCTTTGAGCACGTGCTGTTATCCCCTTCTCATTCTTCATAGACTGAATATTTAGGGTAACTTTTCCCTTCTTACTATCGATGGCGATGTAATCAGGAAGGTTAGTTGAACGTTTAATCATCTTAAGGGCATCCGAAACAGGCAGTTTCAAGGTTCCAGCCGAAAGCTCAGAAACATGAAGTACAATTGCTCCTGATTCACTAACAACCGGCGTAAAGTAGACATAAAGAGGGACAGGGTGACCTAAAACCTTATAGCTACTTTCAAAAACAATTTTAGAATTGGTAACCTTGACCTTGAAACGCATCTTATCGGTCGAATAATCTTGGGCAAAGCCTGTAAGAGCAGCGTCAAGCTCCTCCCTTGTCATACTATACTTACCAATTTTAGTTGCTCCCTTAGGTAGGGATACAGAACTCGTCGTCTCCACTGGAGTCATGATTCTATATGTCACAACACTTACTAGGGCTAGATTTAAGGCCAAGAGTCCTAAAAATAACCACTTCCATATCTTACTCACCTGACCACTCCTTCTTTGTTTGGTTAATACGCTTCAAAATGGCATCTGACATAATTTGATAACCTGTATTATTTGGATGAAAATGATCATCCTCAAAAAGAGCATCATTCAGGCTATCTTGAGAAGATTTACTAGATTGAGACGAATCATCAGAGCTTGTAACACCGCCCTTACCGTCAATTCCCTTATAAAGCAAATCATTTACAGGAACAAAATAGACATTATCGTACTTCTTGCACACTTCTTCAGTAGATTGGTTCCAATTATCTACAATGGTTTGCATTTCTGTCATCTCTGGAAAATTAAGATAAAAAGGATTGTAAATACCAACAATATAAATTGGCAATGTTTTATTATCCTTACGAGCTAGCTCAATAATCTGTCCTAATCTCTTTTGATAGGCCTGAGCAGCTTAGTGAAGGTGTCTACATTAAGATTAGTGATATTGTCCTTAATGACATGGATCACATCATTACCTCCAACTGTAAGAGTCATCACTTTAGCCTTTTTGAGATCTCTTTGAATATCCTTCTTTTCTTGCATTCTCTTGAGAATTTGATTGCTCGTATTTCCTGCGATACCATAGTTGCGAGAAGTCACTTGCCAGTCAAAATCTGACTCTAAGGCTGAGACAAAACAGGAACGAAGCCCCCTTGATTACTACTATCACCTACACCTTGCGTAAGGGAATCACCGATAGCAACATAGGTGACCTTTTCATTTTTAATAGATTTGATCTTTTCAGCAATTTTTGATGACTGATGCGTACTAGGAACTACTAAAAAGAAGAGGCCGACAAATAAGAGAAAAAGCAAGAAGAAGCCTACGAGGCTTCTAACTAATTCTGATTCTTTCCACTTATTCATAACGAACCATTACGGCAAAGGCACCTTCACCAGTGTGCGTTTGAATGATGGAACCAGTCTCAAGGATTGAAATTGGAGCACCCAAAACCTCAAGTTTTTCAGCCATTTCATGTGCAAAATCAGCTGTCCCTGCATAAGAAATACCAATTTCTGCCACTTTGCGGTCCTTATCCTTGATACCATTAATATAAGAATCCAACCATTTTGTGAATGTCTTAGCACCACGACCCTTCGCAATGGTATTTAACTGATAGTCTTTCAACTCCATAATGACACGGATATTGAGCAATGAAGATAGTAGACCTGTTACACGTCCAATACGGCCACCTTTGACAAGATTCTCAAGGGTAGACACACCGATATGAAGTTCAGATTTGCTTTTCACTTCTTCACACGTGCTACAATCTCATCAAGACTAGCTCCTGCTTCGGCTAATTTAGCTGCTTCAACAACTTGAAACTTGAGACACTGATCTGTAAAGCCTGAATCGATGACGGTTACATCTGCTCCTGACAGGCTAGCTCCTTGACGTGAGGCTTCACATGTCCCAGAGAGTGTGTGCATGATGTGGATAGCCACAATCTGTTCTGCACCTTCTTTGACAAGCTTTTCATATGTCTCAGCAAACAAACCTACAGGTGGTTGGCTTGTCTTTGGTAACTCTTTACTATGCTTCATCATTTCCAAGAAACGGCCTTCTTCTCGAAGGTCACTATCTGAATAGATGACACCGTCCACCATTACCGACAATGGGACAACAGTGATATTATATTTTTTAACCAATTCTGGTTCAATCGTGATTGACGAATCGGTTACAATTCTGATTTTACTCATAATTTTCTCGCTTAACACAAATTTTTATTCTATTATAGCATGACTGGAAAGTTTTTCCCAAGTCTTTTCCTAAAGAGAGTCATCCACCTTTAACAAAGCTCTTGCTTGGCTCAAGGCAGCCTCCGTCACGTTATCACCTGCTAACATCTTAGCGATTTCTTGCACCCTTTCCTCAGGTGTCAAAAGACGAACACGAGAGACAGTTGTCTCGTTATCGCTTTCCTTAGAAATAAAGAACTGATAATCAGCAATAGCAATAACTTGCGGAAGGTGACTGATGGCCAAGACCTGACCATGACTCCCAATCTTATGAATCTTCTGAGCGATGGCTTGGGCAACACGACCTGAAACGCCAGTATCAACCTCATCAAAGACAATACTTGTTTTGTCTTCTTTGCGGGCAAAGGCTGACTTAATCGCTAACATGAGTCGAGATAATTCTCCTCCTGAAGCAACCTTAACAAGCGGTTTAAAGCCTTCACCTGGATTGGTTGAGATGTAAAACTCAACCTGCTCATTACCATCACGATTAAATTTCCCCTTAGTAAAGGTGACTTTGAAATCAGCCTTATCCATATAGAGGTCGCATAACTCGTTCTTAATCTCAGCTTCAAGAGCAGTAGCAATTTGATGGCGTGCTGTTTGTAGGGTCTCCGCAGACGCAAGCAGTTCCTTTTCAAGTTGCTTAAGCTCTTGTTCCATAGCATCTGACGAGCTAGAGTTTCCTGTCAGAAGATTGTATTCTTTACTTGAATTTTCCAGATAATCCAAGACGTCATCGACAGTCCCACCATATTTACGAGTAATGGCATTAATGGTATCTAAGCGGTGTTCAATCTCTTGTAAACGCCCAGCATCAAAGTCCAGATTATCCAAAAGGTCACCTAGTTGCTTAGTGACATCTTCCAGAACATAATAGGCTTCTGATAGATTTCCAGAGAGTTCTTTGTAATCAGAGTCATACTCTTCAAGAGACTGGAGATCATTCATGGCAGAACGAACAGTTTGAAAGGCTTGAAAAATCTTCATTATCCAGCATGACATAGGCATTTGTTAAGGTATCAGCAATCTGCTTATGATTAAGAAGCTTGTCTCGCTCCTGCATCAAAGCCAAATCTTCTCCTGATTTAGAGAGACTGCTTCAATTTCTGCAATCTGAAATGCTAACATTTCAATTCGTGCCTTATGCTCCTGCTCATTTTTCTGCTTTTCAAGAACGGATTTT
>ENA-OQBJ01000843-OQBJ01000843.1-human-gut-metagenome-genome-assembly--contig:-NODE-843-length-14522-cov-3.106009_pt1 | contig 14522 bp, 13 predicted proteins | sample MGYA00242743_ERZ504545 | MGnify/ENA primary metagenome ERZ504545 (study PRJEB26092, sample SAMD00036252) | human gut metagenome | host: Homo sapiens | study: EMG produced TPA metagenomics assembly of...
ACACCATTCTCCTGCAGATACTGTGTTGCTTCTAATGTAGTAGGCATGTTAGCACCTTCGCATACAGCTACGCATCCGTTAGCAACTAACTGTTTTGCATCTTCAAGGTGAAGTTCGTTCTGTGTAGCACATGGAAGAGCAAGGTCAACCTTAACAGACCATACACCGCGTCTTCATGATATTCTGAATTAGGACGGTAGTTCTTGTACTCTGTCAGTCTTGCACGTTTTACTTCTTTGATTTCTTTTAATGCTGCAACGTCGATTCCATCCGGATCATATACCCATCCTGTAGAATCACTTGCTGTTACAACTTTAGCTCCAAGTTGCTGAGCTTTCTGGATTGCATAGATTGCAACGTTACCAGCTCCGGAAACTGCAACTGTCATTCCCTTGATGTCTTTTCCGTTGATCTTTAATAATTCTTCTGTGAAGTAGAGAAGTCCATATCCTGTAGCTTCTGTTCTTGCTAAAGATCCGCCGTAGCTTAATCCTTTTCCTGTCAGAACACCTTCATACAGGCCTCTGATTCTCTTGTACTGACCGAACATGTAACCAATCTCTCTTGCACCTGTTCCGATGTCTCCTGCAGGAACATCTGTGTCAGCTCCGATATATTTGCAAAGTTCTGTCATAAAGCTCTGGCAGAATGCCATTACTTCTCTGTCTGATTTTCCCTTAGGATCGAAGTCAGAACCACCTTTACCTCCGCCGATTGGAAGTCCTGTCAGTGAGTTCTTGAAGATCTGCTCAAATCCAAGGAATTTGATGATACCAAGGTTTACAGATGGTGCAGACGTAATCCTCCTTTGTATGGTCCGATTGCGCTGTTAAACTGTACACGGTATCCTGTATTAACCTGAACCTGTCCTTTATCGTCTACCCATGGAACACGGAATTTAATCTGTCTTTCAGGTTCAACAAGTCTTTCAAGAAGAGCGTCTTTTCTGAATTTCTCCTCGTTAGCCTCTACAACAACTCTTAATGACTCTAATACCTCTTTTACTGCCTGGTGGAATTCTGGCTCTGCAGGATTCTTAGCTACTACTTTCTCCAGTACTTCATCAACATATGACATAGCTTTCTACCTCCTAAAATAATATACGTATCCTTTTCAAAAGCGTCCCTGTCCAACAATTTGTCCAAATACTGCGATCCAGCCGCCGGCTGTTTTTTCTACACGCTTTGGAATAAAAAAAGCAGATGACTTACGCCATCTGTTTTTCCCTGACGCCTTTGTCCTTTACTATTGTAAAGCAAACAAGTGTATCTGGCAAGATATTTTTTACAGTTTTTATTATTTTTTGCAACTTTTTACAAAACCCTTGCAGATTTCGCAAGGGTTTTGTGCTTTTTCTCATGTTATATTCATTTTTATGAAACAGATTGCGCTCTAAATTGCATTTATTGTAATACAAGGATGCCAATTTTCATCTCATTACCGAAAGTCTCAGACACCTGAACATTCATTATTTGAAGTATTTTACTCCTGATTCGAAGATCTTCATATCCTGTTCTCCGTAAATGTTCATTGCCACACTTCTGTTTCTTCTTTCTGAATGCGCCATCTTACCAAGTACACGTCCGTCCGGGCTTGTAATACCTTCGATCGCACAGTAAGAACCGTTGACATTCCATTCTTCGTTCATTGTGATATTTCCTTCCGGATCACAGTACTGTGTTGCAACCTGGCCATTTGCGAATAACTTGTCCAGCCATTCTTTATTTGCAACAAATCTTCCTTCACCATGAGATGCAGGGTTGGTGTATACTCCGCCAAGTTCTGCTTCTCTGAGCCATGGAGATTTGTTCGTTACTACTTTTGTATAGACCATCTTGGAGATATGGCGGCCGATCGTGTTGTATGTAAGTGTCGGTGAATCCGGCTGCTGTCCTGTAATCTCTCCGCTTGGTACCAGACCAAGCTTGATCAGAGCCTGGAATCCGTTACAGATACCAAGTGCCAGTCCGTCACGCTCATTCAATAATTTTTCTACCGCTTCTTTCATCTTCGCATTCTTAAATGCTGTTGCGAAGAATTTTGCTGATCCGTCCGGTTCGTCACCTGCACTGAATCCACCTGGGAACATGATGATCTGTGACTGTTCGATCGCTTTTTCAAATACTTCTACAGAATCAACGATATCAGATGCACTCATATTTCTGAATACTTTTGTGATTACCTTTGCTCCTGCTCTTTCGAATGCTTTCGCACTGTCATATTCACAGTTTGTTCCAGGCATTACCGGGATAAATACGGTCGGCTGAGCGATCTTGTGGTCACAAATATAAATATCAGATGTATCATATAATCCTGTCTCCACCTTCGCATCCTGTCCTTCCGCTCCGGAATTGGTCGGGAATACTTTTTCCAGTGTTTCTTCCCATGCAGATACTGCTTCGTCTAACGCAATCTTCACATCGTTATATTCAATAGCTGCGCTGTCTGTTACTTCACCAATTACAGTATAAGTAATTCCAAGTTCAGATACCTTATCAGCCGGTACTTCTGCGATGATATCTCCGAATGCCGGTGCAAATAAGTCTCTTGCGTCTACATCGTGCTCGATCTTCACACCCATGCCGTTACCGAATGCCATCTTGCTGACTGCTGCCGCAATACCATGTCTGTCCAGTGCATAAGCTGCTACGATCTTACCGCTGTGGATATCTTCTGTAAATTTACCGTACTGCTCCATAACTTTCTCGTATACAGGAGTGTCGTAATTATCTGTCTCAATACGAAGCCATACCAGTTTATCTCCGGCTTTCTTAAGTTCCGGTGTGATAATGTCTTTCTCTTTTGCAATGTCCACTGCGAAAGATACCAGTGTCGGTGGTACATCGATGTCTTCGAATGTTCCTGACATACTGTCCTTTCCACCAATGGATGGAAGTCCGTATCCAAGCTGTGCACTGTAAGCTCCGAGAAGAGCTGCGAACGGCTGACTCCATCTGTGTGGATCTTCTGTCATACGACGGAAATATTCCTGGAATGTGAAACGGATCTTGCTGTAATCGCCACCTGCTGCAACAATCTTTGCGATAGACTCTGTCACTGCATAGATTGCTCCGTGATATGGGCTCCATGTTGACAGATATGGATCAAATCCGTAACTCATCATACTTACGGTATCGCAGTCTCCTGTTAATACCGGAAGCTTGGCAACCATTGCCTGCGTCTCTGTCTTCTGATATTTTCCACCGTGCGGCATGAATACAGAAGCTGCTCCGATGGATCCGTCGAACATTTCTACCAGACCTTTCTGTGAGCATACATTCAGGTCTTTTAACATACCAAGCCATTTTTCTCTTACGTCTTTTACTTCTTCTCTTACGAGGATGCTGTCTTTTCTGTTCGGGATATCAACCGCTACAGTTGTCTCTTGGTGTGCTCCGTTGGTATCAAGGAATGCACGTGAAAGATTTACGATCTCTTTTCCTCTCCATGAAAGGACCAGTCTTGGATCTTCTGTTACGACAGCCACCTTTGTTGCTTCCAGGTTCTCTTCGGATGCATATTTCATAAATTCATCTACATCTTTTGGATCTACAACAACTGCCATACGTTCCTGTGATTCAGAGATTGCGATCTCTGTTCCGTCAAGGCCGGCATATTTCTTAGGTACTTTATCAAGGTCGATCTGAAGTCCGTCTGCAAGTTCTCCGATAGCAACAGATACTCCGCCTGCTCCGAAGTCGTTACATTTTTTGATCAGCTTGCTGACTTCTTCTCTTCTGAATAATCTCTGGATCTTTCTTTCTGTAGGTGCATTACCTTTCTGTACTTCTGCTCCACAGGTCTCGATAGACTCTTCTGTATGTACTTTGGAAGATCCGGTTGCTCCACCGCATCCGTCACGTCCGGTACGTCCGCCGAGAAGGATAATGATATCTCCCGGATCTGAAGTTTCTCTGATGACTGCACGTCTTGGTGCTGCCCCGAGTACTGCGCCGATCTCCATACGTTTTGCAACATAATTCGGATGATAGATCTCTTTTACTGCTCCGGTTGCCAGTCCGATCTGGTTACCATAAGAGCTGTATCCGTGTGCTGCTTCTCTAACCAGTTTCTTCTGTGGAAGCTTTCCTTTTAATGTATCTTTTACAGATACGGTTGGATCAGCGGCTCCTGTAACACGCATTGCCTGGTATACATATGTACGTCCTGACAGTGGGTCACGGATGGCTCCTCCAAGGCAGGTAGCAGCTCCACCGAATGGCTCGATCTCTGTCGGATGGTTATGTGTCTCGTTCTTGAAGTTCACAAGCCACTCTTCTTCCACACCGTCTACTTCAATCGGCACAACGATACTGCATGCATTGATCTCATCGGATTCTTCCTGATCCTGTAATTTTCCTTCACGTTTTAATTTTCTCATTGCCATCAGTGCAAGATCCATCAGGCAGACAAATTTGTCTTCTCTTCCTTTGAAGATCTCGCTGTGATCAGCGATGTACTGTTTGTAAGTCTCTTCCATCGGCTCTCTGTAATCGCCGTCGCCGAATGAAACGTCTGTAAGTTCTGTCGAGAATGTTGTATGACGGCAGTGATCTGACCAGTATGTATCCAGAACGCGGATCTCTGTCATGGAAGGATCTCTGTCTTCTTCTGATTTAAAATAATTCTGGATATGCTGGAAGTCCTTAAATGTCATGGCAAGTCCGAGAGAATCATATAATTCTTTTAACTTGCTTTCTTCCATATCTTTGAATCCGTCAAAGATTTTTACATCTGCCGGCTCATCAAATACGGTAACTAATGTCTCCGGCTTTTCGCCTGTGCTTCTCTAGAATCTACAGGTTGATGCAGTGTTCTTTGATTGCTTCAAATTCTTCATCTGATAAGCTGCCTTCTCCTCCATGGATCACATAAGTTGTCGCGGTACGGATGACCGGCTGCTCGTCTTCTTTGATGAACTGAATACACTGAACAGCGGAATCCGCTCTCTGGTCAAACTGTCCCGGAAGGAATTCTACAGAAAAGATTCTGCTTCCTTCTTCTGCCGGAAATTCTTCTTTATATAATGTATCTACAGGTGGTTCAGAAAAGATGCCATTACATGCTTTCTCAAATGTCTCATCGGATACATTTTCCACATCGTAGCGAATCAGTACACGAACACTGTCCACGTCTTTGATTCCAAGATAGCTGCGGATCTCAGTCTTAAGCTCCTTGGCCTGTACATCAAATCCTGATTTTTTCTCCACGTACACTCTTTTTACATTGCTCATAAGTAATCCTCCATAAATGAATTTTTACACATTTTCTATTGTTAGTATAACACAACAATCATTATTTAATACAATTAATATATTTAAACGCTTTTATAATCTGTACTTATTAATCCTTTATCATTTTCATTCCCGTCAATCTATTTTTACGGATTTACGATTCCTCTGGCTTTTTATAATATTTTTTAATAACGAACAATACGATCCATATCACTACCAGCACCGCTCCAAATACCTCACTGATACGGATCACCATATCAGAAAAGAATCCTTCCGGCAGCATCCGGATCATATAATCAGTCTCCGGATTGAATATCCATAGATTATTGGTAAAAAACAGTTTATGAAAAATCGTAAAACACGTCGTAAAATCTATACTGAAAGCAATGCCAAGCAGTACACCTATGACCAGCCATACACCAAGTGCGATCGAATATGCCCTGCAAAAAAGTCTCTTCCAGTCTTTTTCCCGCTTTTTAAACATCGTCAGTATGGCTGCAGCTACAATCAGGCAAACTCCCCCGACCTTAATACCTCCCAGGAATAGATTCCTGACATCTCGCATATGCAGCCGGTCTCTTTCATTGAAGAAATCCTGCTCTTTTCCTTCCACCGTTGTTACAACTGACAGCTTCTCTTCTTTTCCGATCAGATAGTTCATCATATGTTCTGTCACGTACATGACATGGTCGATGTTCATATCCAGATCTTCTGTCACTTCATATTTCTGGTATTCTTTTTTGTAAAATCTATAATGACTGTCTCCATATACTGCCGCCCAGATACTGAATGCAAGTGCTGCGATCACTGCACACATCATGGCCACAACCGATATGAGCGTTGTTAATTTCTTCAAGTTTTTTTCCTCCTGTTCTTCATTATTATAACACTTCTATTGTAAATACGGTTGTAATTTTCTTTCATTTCACTTATAATACAGTTAAGATTCATTAGGAGGACTTATCATGGATATTAACTATGAGTTATATAAAGTATTTTACTATGTAGCTTCCACCTTAAGCTTTTCGGAAGCTTCCAAGCAGTTGTTTATCTCGCAGTCGGCTGTCAGCCAGTCGATCAAGGCATTGGAGAAAAAGCTGGATCAGACCTTATTCATCCGAAGCACCAAGAAAGTACGTCTTACTACCGAAGGAGAGATTCTTCTGCGCCATATCGAACCGGCGATCAGCCTGATCAAGCGTGGGGAAAGCCAGCTTCTCGATGTCGGCGTACGCGGAGGACAGCTTCACATCGGAGCCAGTGATACGATCTGCCGTTATTTCCTGGTGCCTTATCTGGAACGCTTCCACCGGGAATTTCCGGGAGCGCATATCAAGGTTACAAATGCGACATCGATCCGCTGCGTAGAACTCCTGGAGACCGGGCAGGTGGATCTGATCGTTGTCAATTCACCGAATTCCTATCTCGGAAATGTTCCGAATGTGAAAAAGATCAAAGATTTCCAGGATGTGTTCATTGCCAATGAAGCATTTAAAGAATTAAAAGGAAAGAAGGTTTCTTTCAAAGAACTTCTGGACTACCCGATCCTTATGCTGGACAGAAAGAGTACAACCAGTGAATATCTGCACAACCTGTTTCTTCAGAATCAGCTGGATCTGGTTCCGGAGATCGAACTCAGCAGTAATGACCTTCTGATCGACCTTGCCCGCATCGGACTTGGAATCGCATTTATTCCGGATTTCTGTCTTTCCCAAACAGCCGATTCGGATTCTCTGTTCATTGTTGAGACGAAGGAATCGCTTCCGGAACGCGAACTTGTCATTGCGCATAACGAGAAGGTTCCGGTATCCAAAGCCGCACAGGAGTTTTTATCTTATTTTTAATATGTTTACAAACTCTTTTTCCTGCCAAAGTATCCCCGAAAGAACTACCGGTGTCTGCTACTTTTATTTACTTTCGCATAAAATACCATGTGGCATATGTCCCTCATGGTATTTTTTTCTATCATATTGTTCTATAATATATTTTTCTATAAATAATATTTTTCTGATTCTGCTTACCTCTTATCCATCTGTTCTTCCTTCCAGAACCCTGCTATCTTTTCTTCGATATTTTCACTGTTACAGATCTGGAAATCATTCCACTCCCTCGGAAACACCTCCTGGCACCGCCGGTCCATAAAACGTTCATCCAAAAGTGCAATCACCCCTCTGTCCTGATCAGTCCGGATGACTCGTCCTGCCGACTGTAGCACCTTATTCATGCCCGGATACAAATAAGCATAATCGAATCCATTCAGATTCTTCCGGTCAAAATAATACTTTAAAAGTTCCCGTTCCAGACACACCTGCGGAAGTCCTGTCCCGATGATCATTGCCCCGATCAGTTTATCTTCCGTCAGATCAATTCCTTCTGAAAAAATACCACCCATCACACAGAAGCCGATCAGGCTATGTGCTCTTTCCTGTTCGAATTTTTTCAGGAATTCTTCCCGTTCCTGCTCCGTCATATATTGGGACTGTACTGCAACTTCAATCTGTTCCTGCGGCAGTTCCATGAATGCTTCCCACACTTCTTCCAGAAATCGGTAAGACGGGAAAAAGGCAAGATAATTTCCTGTTCTTCCTTTTATCACACGCATCATATATTCTGCATACTTACGGTACATCTCCGGTCCGCGTCTGGTATACTTCGTGCTGACATCATTTCCCAGAAGCAGTAATCTTTTGCTTTGTTCAAATGGAGATTCTGCATAGATCGCATAATCATCCTTTGCCGCAGATAACAGTTTCTTATAATAATTGATCGGAAGAAATGTTGCCGAAAATAATATCGTACTATTTCCTTTTCCCATATATTCCTGCAAGCATCCCGCCGGATTGACACAGAACAGATGCAGGTAAAACTTTCCTTCTTCACTTAGTTCTGAATAAATCAGATAATTTTCATCCAGCCGGTCATGAATATATATGAAATTACGGATACCAAAGTAAAACTCCAGTACCCCTTTCCGTATTACTTCATCTTTACAGTCTTCTATAAACTCTTCCAGCTTTGTCATCAAAGACAATAGCTTAATATACACATGTGACACACTATTCAGTATCTGGCAGCCGTCACATTCTCTTTTTAACTCCAGAAGCTGCTTATTGCAGCTCTCCAACGCCGAGACAAGTTTCGGTTCTCCGTATTTTACCAGCTTTTTGATTTTCAGAAAATCTTCCTTGCAAATACTGGTGCTGTACATGGTTCTCCCACGTTCGACCAGATTGTGTGCCTCATCGATCAGAAACAGATATTCTCCTTTGACACCGTCTCCGAAAAAGCGTTTCAGATGTGCATTCGGATCAAAGACGTAATTATAATCACATATAACCGCATCTACCCACTGCGATACATCCAGTGCCATTTCAAACGGACACACATTCCATTTCCTTGCCTGTTCTTCCAGCACTTCCCGGCTCATCTCATCTGTCGATGTGAGCAGTTCATAAACAGCAGCATTTACACGGTCAAAATGTCCTTTGGCATATGGACATGCATCCGGATTACAGATAGTTTCCTCACAGAAACAGATCTTTTCTTTTGCCGTCAATGTGATGACTTTCATCTTCAGATCCTGCTTTCTCAGGATCTCGAATGCCTGACTTGCCACCGTTCTGGTGATCGTCTTCGCCGTCAGATAAAAGATCTTTTCTCCCAGTTCTTCCCCGACTGCTTTCACCGCCGGAAATACGGCCGCCATTGTCTTGCCGACTCCGGTCGGTGCCTGGATAAATAATTTCTTTTTTCTCAAAATTGTCCTGTATACCGACGCAACCAGTTTCTTCTGTCCGTCTCTATATTCGAATGGGAATTCCACTGTTTTGATTGAAGCATTTCTCTTTGCTCTCCATTCCATCTGGTATCTTGCCCATTTTTCATATTCTGATACAAGTTCTTCGAACCATTTCTTAAGTTCTGCCCGGGTATATACCTCCTGGAATCTCCGGATTTCTTCGGTATCTAAATTACAATACGTCATCTGTACTCCGATTTCTTCCAGATTTTTCTGTTCTGCATAGATATAGGCATAGCATTTTGCCTGAGCCAAATGTAAAAGCTGCGGTTCTTTCAGACGTTTCAAATCCTTAAATACTCCTTTGATCTCGTCGATCACCACACGCTTCGGAAGTTCTATGATCCCGTCCGCTCTTCCTTCTACACTCATGATAAATCCATCGCACGCTATCTGATACTTTAACGGGACCTCTGCACGGTACTCTGCCCCCTGCTGTCTCTGGATTTTCCGGTGTATCCGGCCGCCCTGCTGCATAGCCTCCTTATCTGCCCCACCGGTCCGGTTGTCAATGTCTCCATGTCTCAATATAAATTCCACCAGATTCCGCACTGAAATGCGGATACATGGTTGTTCCAGATTCATGATCTGCTCTCCCCCAATCGTTCTTCATACATCGGTCGAACCGCTCCCGTCATCCCTGCGATCACATCGATTACCGTCATGATATCTCCGCTCCGGTTCTTCTGATAAGCATGGTAGCTTCCCTGAATGCAAAAACTCAACATCACGTTCATCGCCGTATCTTCTTCAAACTCCGGATATTTTTCAAAAATCATCTGCTTGATACTCCGCTCAATACTGTCCGCGAAATGATTTGCCTGACTGCCGGAAAATAATATTGCCGTCAGAGAATTCTGAGATATATAGGCCATCAGAAGTTCCCTTGCGAATTCTGCCGGATGCTCCAGAAGATATTCCGGATGCTGAATACTGTTCGCAATCGACTGTACCACTTCTTCTTCCATCGCATCTGACAGATCGTAGATATCTTTATAATGTGCATAAAAGGTAGACTTATTGATCCTTGCACTTTCACATAATTCTTTTACTGTTATCTTTTCCAGAGGTTTTCTGGAACGCAGTTCGATAAATGCATTCTTGATTCCCCGCTCTGTTTTCTCAATCCTAAGATCCATTTCATTTTCTCACTTTCCCGACACTTTTTCCCATTCGTCGGTTATCCACCCATTCGTCGGTTTTGTCGGTGGATACCTTCTCGCATTTCTCTTATAATATGATTATAGATCAAAAAAGCAACTACTGTCCATTATCTTTTCGGCAGTTAATTATTTACGTTGCATTTTTACGGAGGTTAATATGGATTTTTACGGATTTTACACAGGAAAAATATTCGACGCCTATGAATTTCTCGGCGCACACCCGGACAAAGACGGAACCACATTCCGTACCTTTGCACCTGCTGCATCACGCATTACAGTCATTGGGGAATTTAACGACTGGCAGGAATGGGAACTTAATAAAACTTATGACGGAAATTTCTGGGAATGTTATGCCAAAGGTGCAAAGCCGGGCATGATGTACAAGTACCGCATCTACAGACAGGACGGAAACTGCGTAGAACACTGCGATCCTTACGGCTTCGGCATGGAACTCCGTCCGAACTTCGCGTCTATCATCCGCGACCTGTCCCATTACAAATTCAAAGACAGCAAATGGATGCAGAAACGTTCAGTATGCAAGGACAAACCACTCAATATCTACGAACTACATTTCGGCTCATTTAAGAAGCCTTCTGAAAAGGCAGACGACTGGTACACTTATGTAGAAATGATCAACATCCTGATCCCTTATCTTAAGGAAAATGATTATAACTATATCGAGATCATGCCGCTCAGCGAACACCCGTGTGACGAATCCTGGGGATATCAGAATACTGGATTCTTCAGCCCGACATCACGCTATGGAACTGCCGAAGAACTGATGAAATTCATTGATGCCTGCCACAAGAACGATATCGGTGTGATCATGGATTTCGTGCCGGTACATTTTGCCGTTGATCATTATGCCCTGGCCGATTATGATGGAACTTCACTTTATGAATATCCACATCAGGATGTTGGTGTCAGCGAATGGGGAAGCTGCAACTTCATGCATTCCAGAGGCGAGGTCCGAAGCTTCCTGCAGTCTGCTGCGAACTACTGGTTAAGCGTATATCATGTGGACGGAATCCGTATGGATGCAATCAGCCGTATCATTTACTGGCAGGGTGAACCGGCAAGAGGTGTCAACAATAATGCAGTAGACTTTATTCGTGAAATGAACCGCGGATTAAAAACACTGCACCCGACAGCTATGCTCTCTGCCGAGGATTCTACTTCTTTCGAAGGCGTAACAAAACCTGCTGATCAGGGCGGACTTGGATTCGATTACAAATGGGATATGGGCTGGATGAACGATACACTTGACTACTTCCGCACCGCACCGGAATACAGAAGCCGCGATTATCACAAGCTTACGTTCTCCATGATGTACTATTATAACGATGTTTTCCTTCTTCCGCTTTCACATGACGAGGTGGTTCACGGAAAGGCAACCATCGCCCAGAAAATGCATGGAGAATACGAAGAGAAATTCCCACAGGCACGTGCTTCTATATGTACATGTATGCACATCCTGGAAAGAAATTAAACTTCATGGGGAATGAGATCGGACAGCTCCGTGAATGGGATGAAAAACGTGAACAGGACTGGGATATCCTGAAGTATCCAATTCACGATGCATTCCATCACTTCATGCAGAAACTGAATCATCTGTATATGACAACTCCGGCTCTTTCCGCAAAAGACTATGAAAACGCCGGCTTCCATTGGCTGGACTGTCATCAGGAAGAACGCTGTATCTACGCTTTTGAAAGAACGGATGGCAAAGAACGTATTGCCGCTGTCTTTAATTTCTCGGATGAGGATCAGGAAGGATATGAGCTTCCAATAACGGATGCAAAGGAACTGGAAGTGATTCTGGCTAGTGATGATGAAACTTTTGGAGGATGTAAGAAGTATACGAAGAAGAAAGTGAAGGTTACGGACGGGAAGGCTGTGCTGGATCTTTCGGCTTATTCGGCGGTGTATTATTCAATTGCTGTTTAATGCATTAAGCGACGGCTGCCCGGACCGGAATAAAAGTTAGGAATCCTTTATTCCGGTCCGCGTAACCGGTCTGATGAACTAAATAACAATTTACTTCTTCTTCCTCGGCACCACATGCACCGCACCGCCCTCGAGTTCCTCGAGTGCCTCTCCGATTCCCTCATTATATGTCGGATGTGACCGCATTCCTTTCAGCATCTGCTTTACAGTCAGTCCATTCGTGATTGCTGTCACGAATTCTCCGATCATATCGGTCGCTCTGGCACACATCATCTGTGCTCCCAGGATCCTGCCGGTTGCTTCTTCGGCTACGACTTTGATGAAGCCGCGCTCTTCCTGTGTAATGATAGATTTCCCATTTGCGCTCATGATGAATTTACCACATTTTACGGCAATTCCTTTTTCTTTCGCCTGGTCTTCTGTTATTCCGGCAGATGCAATCTCCGGATCTGTATAAACGCATCCTGGAACGATACTCAGATCTACGGATGGTTCTTTTCCGGCAAGCTTTTCAGCTACGACCATTCCCTGTGCGCTTGCCGCGTGTGCAAGCTGTGCACCAAAGATCAGATCACCGATTGCATAGACTCCCGGGATACTGGATTCGAAATTTTCGTTCACCAGCACACGTCCGCGTTCCATATCCGGTTTTACATTTTCTCCGAACAGGCCATCTGTATTCGGACAGCGTCCCACTGCACACAGCACATACTCTGCTGTTACTTCCTGTTCCTTTTCTTTCTCTATATAGTGACAGGTACAGGTCTCTCCTTCTACTGTTACGCCTGTACTGCCGCAGAAGTATGGATATCAATGCCTCGCTTTTTCAGGATCATCTTCAGATTCTGGCTGATCTCTTTGTCCATGTTCGGCACTAATTTTGGCATTGCTTCCAGAATCGTAATCTTACATTCGAGACTCGCATATACGGTAGCGAATTCCACACTGATCACGCCTCCTCCGATGATGATCAGACTCTTTGGAGCTTCTTTCATCGCAAAAAGTGCGTCACTGGTCAGGACTCTTTCATTGTCCATTCCCGGGATTGGCAGTATCAGTGGTTTTGAACCGCTGGCAAGGATAATATTTTCCCCTTCTATCACCGTATCATCCGCTGTACTTTCTGCTATTGTTGAATCTTCCTCATCTTCCACTTTCTTCTGAATCCGCACCTTTTTCTCTTCCAGAAGCGTACCTTTTCCTTCATACACATCTACGCCGTTTGCCTTCAGAAGCTGCTCGACACCCTGTACCAGTTTGTCCGTTGTCTCTTCTTTATAAGCAACGATCTTTCCATAGTCATATGTTACATCCGAAGCTGATACTCCGAATCGTTCTGCTTCTTTCATCTCTCTGTATAACGAAGACGCATGGATCATTGCTTTTGCCGGGATACATCCACGGTTCAGGCAGGTTCCGCCCGCTCTTCGTTCTTCTATAATGGCCGTCTTAAGTCCGAGTTTTGCTGCTTTGATCGCAGCTACATATCCCCCCGGTCCGGCACCGATTACTATCACATCATATTTTCCGCTCATTTCATTTTCCTCCTGTAAAATCTGCATTTTTACTAGGTTTTTATCACATGTTCATTCACCAGTTCCATCTACAGAACCTGCCACTGGCAGCTTCTTCCGAACGCATGGCGATTCAAAATTACACTTCATCTACAAGTCAGATAATATTTCATCTGCAAAATTATTCCATCTTTATAACTCTGACTCCTGAATCCACGCGATCACATCATTCATCATATTCTCAATTGTCTTATCCTTCGACCAGAATAATCCAAGCTGTACACACATGGTCTCTTTGCGGTATTTGATTCCTTTTAAGAACTTTGGAATCGCTTCCGCCAGCTCGATATTCAGTGCATCGGAATAGACTTCCACATCTTTAATCTTTCCTGCTTCTACCTGAAACTGTAACGTAAGTCCTCCCCATGCAAATCTGTGGCTCAGTTCGTACTGGAAGTCCAGTTTTCTTCCATACAGCCATTTCCAGGATGAAAAATGTGCAATCTTTTCTTCGATCTTGGCTGCATCCAGATCTTCCATCTTCTTTTCTTCTGCTTTCAGCCCATAGACCTCTTCGAACGATTCACGAAGTGCTTTCTTTAACTCTTCCAACGTCAGTTCCGGAAGGTATTCTTTCAGATTCGTCACTCTGGATTTCACAGAATCCACACCTTTGGATTTTAACTTATCTTTAGATACGGTCAGATATCTGGACAGTGTTTCCATATTTACATCTACCATGATGGTTCCGTGATGATAGCAGTTGCTTTTCCTGTTCGTAAAATTGCATTGCCAGAAATTTCTTTCCATCGATCAGGATGTCATTTCTTCCGGATTTCTCTCGCCTTAATTCCACGCCGTCCCA
>ENA-OQBJ01000844-OQBJ01000844.1-human-gut-metagenome-genome-assembly--contig:-NODE-844-length-14515-cov-2.355505_pt1 | contig 14515 bp, 22 predicted proteins | sample MGYA00242743_ERZ504545 | MGnify/ENA primary metagenome ERZ504545 (study PRJEB26092, sample SAMD00036252) | human gut metagenome | host: Homo sapiens | study: EMG produced TPA metagenomics assembly of...
GGTGTGGAAGCTGGCCCAGGGGATGTCGCTGCCCTCGAAGAACTCCTTGGCCATCTGGAGCGCCGTAATGTCGCCAACTACTTATGTTCGTCCTTCGTTTTTCCCAATCGCATCCGCTAATTGACCACTGACGGCATCTATGTAGAGATATACCCCGTCCCGATCACAGTGGTACAGGTTAGAGTAGCTTGTGCTCTCATTCGGGCTGATGGGGTTGGGCTCTACCACTTCAGTGCCTCCAACAGACCGACTCCTGACTTTGCAGCAGCAGAAAGTGCTTTTTCAGCACAGCATCTGTCCATTGCTCCAAAGCCCCTCCAGATCTTCAAGGACTTTTGGTCCTGCTCCATGTCTTTGAGAAGTTGTATAACTTGATCTGGAGACAGATATACACCGGAGCAATAGTTTTCGATGATTCGGTTCTGCATGGGGTTTGGAAAGGAAACAGGAGTGATTTGTTCCCATGAGGTGAAGTACCGCGCATATTCTGGCTTTTGTTCCACCAGGAACGAAAAGGCACTACCTCTGGTGTAATAATAATCTCGGAAAAAACCTTGGATTACTGCAATATAGAAGCCGTGGCTTTTGTCAAACAGCTCGTTAGAATTCCGTTTCAGCCCCAACGCGCAAGGTGTTCAGATATTTTTCGGCATAGAAATCCTCCATCCCATACTGCGCGGCAAGGGCCAGCACTTTTTTCCTCCTGTCCCTGCTGTATCCAGGTTAAGGGAGTAAAATACCATTCCCGCATTTCCTCTGGTGAAATCGGGTGAAAACTCACATCGTATCCCACAAAAATCCTCCTTTCAATCCCACCAGAAGTACCAGACGGTGGACTGCCGCAGCACATCCGCCAGATTGCCCACGGTGGGGTCCTCCTGCTCCTGATCCACGACGTCCGGCAGAAGCCGTACTGTTCTGTGGCAACTTCCATAGCCTTCTCCTGGGAAACAGGGGCTGGGAGCAGGAATTCCAATTCATCGTGCTCATGGCGGCGGGCATCGCACCATGCTGCTCGAACCAGTATTTGGCCGCTGCCATCAGCGCCGGCGTGTCGGGGCACTCGTTCCAGTTGCCGAAGGGCAGGTAGGCGAAGATCTCCCAGGGGTTCTTCACCGGGATCTTGGCAGAATGAGAGGGTAGGTCATGTGACTATCCGAGTCCCAGTAGCAGGAGAAGCGGTCATTGTCATAGCCGCCCTCCATCTCGCCCAGGACTTCCTCCTCCCAGTCCAGATCATCGTCCTCGGCTTCTTCCCTGCGCTGGCCGGTCAATTCCTCCAGAACCGCCTTTCCGTCCTTGATGGGAGCGGAGAGCATCTTCTTCCGGTACTCCTCTACCGTTTTGAGGTCAAATTCATAGCAGTCCGCATCATGCTCCGGGTCGGCGTTCATTACCAGACATTCCAACAGCGTTTCATCATCCGCCTGGATAAGTACGGGAACAAAGCCCTCCCGTACCCCCAGCCGCTGGGCGTAGCTGTATGCCGACATGATGGGTCATCATCTGCCATGGATGGGAAATAGGTACACTCGCAGTCCAGATACTCCATGATGGCCTGAGCAACCTCGGAAGGCTCCAGCGTGTCCTCGTCGAAGTCCTGTCCCTGCCAGTTTTCAAACCGTTCCCCGATCACCTCTGCCATAGCCTGATAGTAGTCCTCGTCAAAGGGGATGAACAGGTATGCCTCCTGCTGGAACTCATTGGAGTGATACCGTTCCGGGCCGAAGAAGCGGAGGGCATTGTCGTCAATGTCGGCGGGATAGTAGGGACTGTCGCCCTCTCCGTAGTAATAGCCGGCAAAGGCGCGACCTTGCTGATTGAACAGCACAGAGAACAGGCAGCCGTCCAGCTCATCTTGGATGAATGCCCTCAGGTCTACGCTGGCAGGGTCGGCTTTGACCTGTTTGACCACTTCGCCGTGTTCTTTCAGGAAGTCCTCGCCCATCAGTTCGTGCTCCATGCACCAGCGCAGGTAGATGGCCATGTGGTTATAAGCGTTGATGGGGTCAATTGGCAGTTCCTTCTCCTCAATGCTCTCGATATGATAGGAGCATCGTCCATCTCACCGTCAAAATCATCATTGGAAAGGGTGCCACGGGTGATAGCATCCTGACGATCAGGCTCCACCACAAAGCTGATGCCGTTCATTTTGCCCAGCAGGGCGTCCGCGTCATGGGCCAGCTTATATTCCAATTCATCCCGGTAGAGAGGAATCACCTGATAGAAGTTGACCTCCTCGCCACTCGGCAGGATGCAGACCTCGCTGCCATCTTCGGTATCCTGGGGACCAGTCAGAATGGCGGCGCACAGCTTTGTGTCCTTTGCAAAATCCTCCTCATTGTCCATGGTATGGCCGAAGCCCAGCCAGGTATCGCTGGCAATGGGAAGGCGGGCCAAGGATTTCAGCAGGCGGATGGGCCAGTACCACTTTTCGTCTTTCATGGACTCCTGATCCAGCTTCCAGTCCGCAGGCAGGGCAATGGCCAGCTCCGCCCGCTCCAGCTTATATTCCGCCAGTTCCTCCGGCACATTCATCCGGTGAGCGCCCATGCCCATGGTGACCAGGGTGCAGTAGTCCCGCTCCTCAGAGGGCGGCACCACGCAGATGTCCACATGGATGTCGGGAGAAACCAGCTCATGGAACACATTCTCGAACTTGCCGAAATACTGCTCAATGTGCCCCTCGACGGCTTCCATCTCCTCCTCGGTGTAGACTTCGGGATTACTGAATTCTTCCTCATCCTGCGTGTCATCATTGTCTGAGTGGTCGCAGCTGTCATCCTCCGGATCTCCCTTTATAGGCTCGTAACCGATCTTCAGGGTCATCTGTTCCTCCGGCAGGGAGACGCCGGGGCTGCGGGTGATGGTGTGCTTATCGTCCGCAGAAAAACCGATGGTCTCGCCGTCTTGCAGTGTCACATCACACGCCAGCACATAGGAGGCAAGGCTGGCCAAAAAGTCCCGCAGTTCCTCCGGCTCAGCGTCGGTGTTCAACACCTCCATTTCCTCCTTGCCAAACACATCCATGCCGTAGGTGTAGCCGTTTAGGCCCCCCTCGCTCCGGTACAGGCCGAACCAAACCCAGTTGAAGATGGGCAGTTCGTCCTCTTTGAGCATATCGGCAAGGCCCTCATAGAAACGAGGCTCAAATACCACGCCGCTGGTGTAGACACCGGTGGCGTATTTCTGCTTGCAGCACACTGCCATCGCCTTGGTGAACAGCTTGCCCCGTTCCAGCAGTTTTTCCTCCTCGCCCAATACAGCCACCATGATATGGGCCTTGTGCGCTTTGGCCACCTCTACGGCCTCTGGCCACATATAGTTGTTTTCGGCGTTGATCTCCGCTTCATTGTCCGGGATGTGACCGTGGAAGAGTGTCACGATCAGCATCATGCCGCCGACCCGCATTACCACAGCGTCATCGCTGTTCTCATCATCTTCGTCGCCCTCAGCCGGCTCATCGTCCACGATGCCCCATTCTTCCCGCAGATCTCGAATCAACTGCTCCTTGTCCCACTCTGCTTTGGAGAGGAGCACAGATCCGGCAAAGGAACCCTTATGGTCGGTTTCCTCCTCGTCGGCATCATCCTCAAGACCCTCTACATCTTCATCCGGATCATAGAGGGATTCATGCTCCAGTCCGCGGATAAATTCCTCAAAGCTATCTGCCAGATGGGTAATTTTATAGTCATTTTCCTGATCCACATGGACTACCGCAGGCTCTCCCTGGGGACCGCAAGCCCGGTAGTCCAGGAAAATCATATCGTGTCCGGCGCTTGGACAGTCGCAGATGGCCACGCCGATGGCAGGATACTCCCACTCATCGATCATAAACTGGCTGCCCAGCTCTCCACAGAGGGAGCAGCTCTTTTCTCGTCCGATGCCGAAAATGCCGGTGATGGCACATGATCATCTGACCAACAGGTAGGCTCATCGCAGGGATAGCAGGTGTTCACCGGAATACCGCCGTTGTGCTGCTTCATCAGCCAGATGTAGGCAGCGGGCAGCTTGTAGCCCAGTTCCTCCTCCACGCTGGCAATCAGCTCATCGGAAGGCGGATCACTGACATATTCTTTCAGTGCATACCAATTATCATCCCAGAAGTTGGTGAGGTCGAAGCCCTCAAATGGAGTATCACCGGGCACGAATTTGGCCTTCTTCTTCCGGCTGCGCTGGCGTTTCCGAATCTCCGCCTTACACTCCCGAATTACTGCCGGGGCATTTTCATCCTCCGGGTCCAGCTCCGCCCACCGCTGAGCGTAGGGAATGGCCTTTTCCTCCTGGCCGTAGAGATACTGATAGCCATAGGCCATCCGCATGTTCACTGGGCCTTGTCCTGGCCTTCCTCCCGGACGGACTCCAGCACCTCAATGGCCCTCAGAAGGGCTTTGTCTCCCTTGAATTTCAAAGTACCTTCGTCATGGTCCCCGATGATGGCGTAGTTCTCCAGTGCACGGGCCAGGGCGTAGGCGGTGCGGTAGTTCCTCCAGTTCTCCGGGATGGCATTCAGTGCTGGATACAGCGGGTGTACTCGTCTTCGTCGTTCCACTGCTCCAGCTGAGCGAAGAATGCTTCGGCGTTCTGTTGGGTGTAAGGAATATAGTCCATGCCCGTCAGCGTTTCGTCCAACTCGTCATCCTGATTCTCAGTTTCTGTCCCATCATCTTGTTGCTTTAGGGATACAGAACCGGCTTCACGGCGGAAGGTGTGGAAGATGGCCCATGGGATGTCCGTGCCTTCAAAGAACTCTTTCGCCATGTTCAGCGCCTCTTGGATGTCCCAGGCGATGAAGTCCACATAGCCACAGTAGAGGCCGGTAGCCCCGCCGGTGAGAGTGAGCACTTCCGAACCATCCCCGCCGGTGAGCACTTCCTCCAGTTTGTCCCGGAAGTCGAAAATTTTCTGACTGCCTTCCTCCTCCCGCAGGGTATCCAGGGGATAGCAGAAGAAGCCCGCCACCGCGCCGTCGGCATGGAGATCGTCCATAAAATCATTGTCGGCATTCAGATAGCCGTTGATGAGCGGCACACAGCAGGTGGAACCGGCCATTACATCCAGCCGCCAATCGGCGTCCGGGTCCTGTTTGGGTTCCATTTTGTAACCAAGGTAGCTCTCCAGATAGGCTTCCGGGTCGGTGGAGAGCTCCAGGCCCTGCTCCCGCAGTTTGTCGGGCAGCTGGGACAGGAGGAAGGACGGCTCTGCCTTGGGCTCCTCCAGCACATCAAAGCTGTCTATGTATCTCATGTGGGAGATCTCGCCCAGCACTTGGTCGGTGAAGGTAGTGAGCATCCACCAGGCCCGGCCTTCTTCCTCCCGGAGCATAGGCAGCAGCTTTTCGCAGTAGGCGGAGATGGCGAAGCTGTTTTCACCCTGCTCCTCCAGCCAGATCTGCACATCCTCCCCGGAGATGTCCCAGACATCCTCAGTACGCAGGCCGATGTTCTGGAGAGGCTGACGGCCCACAAGGATATTCCAGTGCTCCAGCACCTCCTTGGGGGCGTGCTTCTGGAAGTAGACCAGCTCAAACAGTTTGACCTTATCCCCCTCCGGGTGAAGATCAGCTCATGCTTTTCGCCGTTGAAGCCAATCTCGAAGGAAATCTCGTCAAAAACCAAATTCAGGGTTTCCTCCATTTGGGCCACGATCTCCGCACCGCGGGTGTGATCTTTGTCCTCGTCCATCATCTGGCGCAGCTCTGCTTCCATCTCGGCAAAGGTTTCCCACCAGTCCTCTGTCCTTTCCCGGAAGCACTCCGAGAACTGAGGCAGAGAAATACCCTTCTTGCACGAGTCAATTAGTTCCTCCATGTCCTGTCGGGTGTTGAGCTTCGGATCATCACCGGGATGCAGTTCCAGAGCTTTTTCAAAATGCCGCAGAGCGCGGCCCTCCTGATCCAGATAATAATAGGCATACCCCATACGGAAATTCCAGGAATAAGTATCTCCCAGTTCCTCCTCATGGGACTGCATCAGTTCCAGTGCCTGGTGAAGCAGCTTCCTTCCCTCCGGCTCGCTGGAGTCCGCCAGATTGTTGTAGGCGCGGGCCAGCTCCATATCCATTTCCGGGGTACGCTCCTCGGCAGAGATTGCCTCCAGTGCGTCAACGATTTTCTGGTGTTTGTCCTCCTCATGCCACTTCTGGCACTGCTTCAAAATATCCATATCAGGGTCCTCCTCGTCCTCATCTGGTTTCCAGTCTTTGATCTGCTGGAACACGCCATTTTCATCCCGCTCAAAGGCGCAGGGAGCGGGGGTGTTCAGCAAAGGGATGATGTCGGGATCGTCATTGCAGATCGTGTTCAGCTTGTAGATCCCGGCGTTGTTAGGGTCGTCCATGTACTCGTCGCTCTCATCACCGGCGGTAAAGCGCCAGCCGCTGTCCCAGCCGCCGTCCGGCTCCTCCCTGTAGCAGTAGCCCACCTTGCGGCCCTCTACTGTGATGCGGTTGGTGGCGATGCAGCCATCGGCGCCCTCCCAGTCGGGAAGCAGATGTTTCACATCTTCCGCCTTTACATGGTAGTCCCGGTTGCGGCCGGAGGCTTCGTACAGCTCTTTCCGCAGCGCCTCCACATCCCGAGCCATCTCCTGGATCTCCTCATCGTCCATCATCTCACTGAGGTCATATTCCAGCGGATTCTGGGCAAAATCCGCCAGTGCCTTGTTCATGGCGTCATGCTCCTCTGGCGTGACGGTGATGCGGATGCGGCGGGCAGGGGTGTTGTACTCGTCCAGATCCTGAAGGTTTACACTGCCACTGACGCTGCACTCCAGCAGGATGGCGGCCAGATCGGTGACCACATCAATGGCGAAGTGGAAGTCCATCTCCACGCATCGGAGTGTATAAACTCCAGATACTCCACGGTTTGGCGGAAGTCCCAGCTCTGCTTGTCCAGACCGATCTTGGCGAAAATCTCGTTGAGGGGGATCTCCTCCTTTTTCTGATCCTCTAAAAATGCCACAAGGTTCAGACTGTCATCAGAACCGCCAATAAAGTTGCCCCAGTATTTTTTGATATACATTTGTCGTGCCTCCCGTTCTGAATCCAGTCGATCAATGAGCTGATTCAAGTGTTCCAACCACGCAGGAGCGATCTCACCGCTGTCCTCGTTCTTCCAAAGATCCACAATCTCACGGATGCCGTCCTCGTCCGGCACCTCGTTTTTGATGTCGGTGAGCTGCCGCAGCAGGAAAGCAAGGGCTTCTTTGGATGCTGTGAAACCGGTGACTTTATCCCATATAGCTTCTTCATGATCGTAGTCCAGTTTGCTGTTATCCTTCCATTGGAAATACAGCTCCGCCAGAGCCATCGCAGTATTGTCAAAGAGGAAGTCGATTTGTGAGAAGTCAGATCCCAGCATGACTTCCTCTTTCATCAGTTCGATCATCTCGCCCAGATCCATTACCGGATGCTCCGGTACATATTCATTTTTGAGGATGTCCAGTACATCCAGCCCTTCGTCACGCTCTAATGCTTTTATACCCCATGCTCCCATGTCGGCACCTCTCTTTCTTTATTTCGTATCAAGCTTCTATTGTCAATCATGGTTCTCCACCCGGATAATGGGCCGGTAGAAGTCATAATCTCCGTTTAGTTCATTGTCCTCCTGCACTTCTGGCTTACAGTGGGGCGAACAGGGTAGGAAACCGAGAAATGGGCCCAGCCCACCGCAGATATTGCATCCGCCGTCACCGCCGCAGGTGGTAAGCCTATCAGCCTGCACCACTTCCCGCATATAGGGATCGTAGGCGATGGACAGGCCGAAGAAGTTGGGCTCCTCCATGTCATAGGCCGGTTCTCATCCTCATCCATGTTCTCAAACCAGTGCAGACGCATGGAGTAGTCTAACCCATCTCCCCATGGAAACAGGTCCGACACCCGCCGCCACACAGGTAGGCCCACTCGTCCGCCGTGGGCAGGGAGAAGCCCCTGTTTTCCAGCATGGCAAGAAGCGCATCGTAGTCTGTGTGGTTATAGATACAGATCTGAAAGCCCTTTTCCGTCCGCTCAATGCGGGCCGACTGATGCAAGGTAAGACTGCTGCTGTCACTCCAGCAAAATCACGGAATTCCTTCAGCCAGTCAGGGTGGACAGTCAGTCTGGGATCATCCATTTTGACTGGCTCCCAGTTAATTTCCTCCAGCTCCCGGCCCACCAGCATGGGTCCAATGGCCGCCTGCCGAACAGGAGCCATGCTTTCCCGAATCATCTCCTCCGGGTCCCGCTCCATTTCCCATTCTCGGAACAGATACTCCAATTCCTCCCGGCTCTCCTGATTCAATCCCACGGCAAACTGCTCCCAGCCCAGGGTGACGGTATCGCCGGGGACAAAGACGAACTCCCGACCATCTTTCTTGAAGATGTCGGTGGTGCAGCTCTGGCCCCAGCGGTCAAAAGTATGTAGACCGAGAAAGGTCATATCATAACGGGCAGCCAGGCTCTCCATCAGCACCTGCTTCTCGATGTTTTCCATTTGATTGAATTGGGTGCGGAATAGTCTTTTGTTCATAACAAGTCCTCCTACAGCCTATCCAGGTTTTCCTGTAAATCGCCCTGCATCAAGTGCTGGGCAATGGCTTGGTTCAGTGCCTTATGGGGGTGATAGGCTGCCTGCTCTACATCGTGCAGGCACTCCTCCATCAATGCCTCCGGAGAAATGCCTTCCCGTTTGCCATAAAGATGGCCGAAGGCATAGCACACGGACTTGAGAAAGTCGAAAATATAGTCGTGATTTCCACGCATACTGGGCAGGTCGTTGAACGAGCCCATACCTCCGTATGCCCGAAGATGGTGGGCAACCTCCCGCCGCTGGTTCCAGTCCTGAATGTCCCGCTCCAACCAGTCGATCCAGTTTTGGAACTCTGGATGGTCTGCCAGAAGGATGGAGCGCAGACAGGTCAGAGCCTCGGTATAAATATCAGACTGTTTCATTGGCCATCGCTCCCCCAATACCTCCATAGAGCACACCATCTTTTCCAAGGAACAACATCCGGCTGCGAAGCAGGCTGCACTGCTCCACAGCGACCTTGTTTCCGTCACAGGTGGGAATAGCCTCCTGTTTTTTCCCAAGGTGATCACCATGAGCGGTAAGGAAGTAGAATTTATCCCGTTGCTGGTATCCGCCTTGAAACAGGAAGGTATTGCCGGACGGGGCAACAGAAAAAGCTCCGCTTCCTTCGATTGGCAGTTCAAATACAAAGTCCTCTTTGAAGTTCGTCCGCACCAGCCGGAATTCATCGTAATAATAAAACCACAGGTTTTCTTCTTCGTCCAGGCTGATGGCGTAGCAGTCATAGATGGAATAGTTCTCATTCTTCCAGAGAGGAGTTCCCTCCGATGTCCATGCAATCAGGCCGCAAGCACCCAGAGGTTCATCCCAACCGTAATTACCAAATACACCTTCGTCAAAGTAGCTGGTAATGATGGTGCCATCTTTTTTTACCACACAGTCTTGAATGCCATCCCCCAGGCAGAAACGGGACAGCACAGCTCCGTCCCGGCTGACGATCCAGGCGTTCTGGTCGGGGCCATTTTCCCGATAGGCGCATCTTGCCCCCAGCAGGAGGAAGTGATCACCTGCGGGCCGCAAATAATGGAACTGGAACTTCAAGAGGCCAAGAGGAAACAGCGTCGTTTCCAGCACCCGCTGTTCCGCCCAATCCAGCTGGATTTCCACTGCGGTATAGGTGGAAGGAGTGCTGAGCCAGTCCTTACCCTGTGTTTCGGACGGCTGTTCCATGAGAAGATAGACTTTTCCATCCCTTGCCGTGAAAAAGTCTGTCACTTCTGTGCCCTCCAGATGGTTTTCCCGGCGCAGCTGGTTCAGGTCAATGATGGAGAACAACGGCAGATTTTTGGCTTTTATAGGTTTGTTCATAGTGTCTCCTCCTGGCTACTTTAACGCTCCATCATAGGTGTGAGTTTCCCAGATGGCCTCAAATTCCGCCTTCTCTATGATGCAGGCGTGGAACTCCTCGCCCCAGACATGGGCGTTCAATTCCTCCACGGTGAGGATTGGTGTGATCTCGATGGCGCCGTCGTAAAGGGCAGGGATGTTGCGGGTGCGGCCATCCGCAAAGATGTCAATGGAGCGGAGGGCCAACCGCTCATTTTCGGTATCCACTTCATAGAGGATGACCGATGGTTCACCCTCCGGTGCGCCCTCCCAAAAGAGCTTGATATACTCGATCATTCCATTTCCCTCATTTGAACCAATGCCACCCCGTCATGGTGCCGGTTACCTCATCTATCTGTATTGCAATATCATAATTGCCGCGACAGCCCAGCAAGGCCGCGAGATGATCGTTTTCCATAATCAAATCATAAAACTCAACCGCTATGTCTTGGAATTCCTTCGGAATTTCCAGTGCAGAGAAGAAATCCACTGATTGAGCATTTTGGAAAAATTCAATGGCCGTTTTACTGCATTTTACTATAATCCTGTTTGAGTGGTCAAATCTTTCATGCTTTCGCAACCTCGCTCATGTTCAGATACATCCCCATCGTTTTTTCATTGTCACAGGCCGCCCGGATCATTTTGGACAGCAGCATCAAATCGTCGATGTATTGGGAGTACACGCAGACACATCCTCGTCAGAGTCGAAGTGAAACAGATCCACGCCGCTGTTATTTTCCTCGAACTCCTGGATCACGCCCCGGACCAGCCGCTCCCAGTCTCCGCTGCTTCCAGTCAGTCCCAGCCGACGGAATACTTCCGTCCGGAATCCATTGTTGATTTTCAGCAGAAGGAAGATCGCATAGGGGTGGTGGGGAATGAGAAAGAATGGCGCGATCTGCTCCGGCTTCGCCCAAATTTTGAAGGGCGGGCGCGGGTCAGGTATCCAGGGCAAGATTTCCCATTCGTCCTCCGGCCGGTTTCCGTATTGGCAAAGGTCTTTCATAGTGTTCTCCTTTGTTCTGTCACATTTTTAATCCTGCTCTCGATAACTGGCTTCAATGTCAATGAACCGCACATACACGGCGCAGATTTTGCCCTTGGCGTCATACCCGAAGTAGACAGGATAGTAACCATCCCCCAGCCGGAGGCAAAGATGGGCAGGTTGCAGTCCGTGCCCGGCACTGTCCAGTTGAGCCAGTCGCCGCAGTCCCCCTGATATTTGGGGTAGGCTTTGGCGTTTTCTTCCAGAAGATCGCAGAACAGGTCGTTGTAGGGGTCGATGTCCGGGTCTTCTTCTAAACGCTTGGCCCAGTATGCTTGAAGGCGCCTGGGTCTGGATGTCCGCGACACAGCCCATCCCGGCGTCTACGCCAAAGCCAAAATACTCGTCCTCTCCCAGTTCCTCGTCCAGATCCTCGTTGCCCACCATGCCCAGCTCATAGCGGACAGGCTTTTCCTGAGAAACCTCCACCTTGACGCAGGCATAGCGGTCGCCGTATTGTTCGCTGGGCACCACGCAGATTTTTACGGGATAAGTTCCGGCGGGGATCGTTTGAAGGAACGGCAGAGTGTCCTCCAGTTCCACCAGCGGATCACAGGCGAAAATCTGCCCGGTGGGGAAATGGACGGTGCCGATGTCCAGCACATCCACCGCCATGTTCCCAATCACTTTCTCTGTGAAATGGGCCTCCAAGTCATCTTTACAGGTCAATTTATCCTTGATTGCTTCGTATTTGTTCAGCCATTCAGTTGTAGGCATATCAGTTTCCTCCTGTTGATTCTGTTTCTTGATGTACACACTCTTTGAGCCGTCCCAATAGCAGTTCACACACCGGCCATCCTGAAAATAATGGTCACAATTCGGGTAGCCATAGAGAACATGGGCACATTCTGGCACAGCCCCATCATCTGTGAGGAGCCTTTGAAAAACAGGCTTCCGCACTCATCACAAAGGGCCAGTTCTTTTTCTACCATAGGGTTCACCAGTCCCGTTCCCGGATGGCCTCCTCGGTGTCAATGGGGATGCCAAACCACTCCAGAATGTAGGCCACGGTTGCCGCAATACATTCCCGCGCCACCGTTTCGATCTCGCTGTCGTTCTCGTCAAACTCCTCCTGGAGATCATTGATGCCGCAGACCGCCTCGTCCAGCGTTTCCTGCACCACTTCGGTGTCGGTTTCGCCACTCTCCAGCAGGGCGATGACCTTCTGAAGCTCGTCCTTTACCTTGTCCACCAGAAAAGCAGGATAGTAATCGTCCTGATACATCTCGTCCAGCAGCTTGTAATTGGGGTCAAATGCTTTCATAGGGATTGCTCCTTTCCTCGTGTATGTCAGTCACGCTCAGCTCTCATGTGTGATACAGAAAATCTCCTTGTTCAAATCAAAGTAGATTACCATCAGTTCGTCGGTAATCTCCGGGTTAAAGGACAGATCCAGAATGAAACTTGCTGGTTCATCTCACTATCCACCAGACTGCCGAACCGCTTGAGCTTCAAAAAGTCAACCATCTCAGCAAAGGACAGCTTGGCCGGGTCGGTTCCCGGAAAAAGTTCCGCCGCAATATCCGGGTCTACATCGTCCCGGTAGAACTCCATGAAAAATGTCACAACGCCAATGGTAGCGACTGTCCTCGTCCGCCAGCGCCGCTTTGATGGCGGCTTTGGCCTTCTCCGCCAATTTCTCCGCCTCATCCAGCATTTCTCCCACCGCATCCATGACAGCAGGATCGCCGGTCAGTTCTTCCTCTACATCGAAGATAAAGGGTAGTCCCGATTCCTCGGGAAAGTTGAAGATTTCCTCACCGGGTGTATATGTAAAATCAATGCGTTTACAATTCAGTTTCATAGATATACCTCTTATTTCAATTTCAGCACAAATCCCCAGATGCTCACCACGATCAAAAGGACGCCCAGCAGGAAGAACACCACCCGCCGGTATCCTCTGCTGTGGCGGTGGGCATCCCGCGTACCAGTGGGGTCGCAGAGCCAGTTCCAGTTGCGGATCGCCCCAATTAAAATCACGACCCCGATGAGCACCGAGGCAATGTACCAATACTCTTGCAAAAATGCTGTGATCTGTTCGCTGTTCATTCTACTCCCTCCTCACGCAAATACCTGCTGGTATTTCTCTTTCAGTTCCTTCGGTGCTGTCTTGATGACCTTGCTACCACCATTTTCGGAATTCTTTCCCCAGATGGCCCAGAGCAGGCTCTGCCAAGCGATGGCCCGGAATTTCGGGTCTTTGTTTTCTTCCGGCAGGAGATAAGCGGAAAAGCGGCGCTTGACTGCCAGCAGTGCATCCAGGCTTTCCCCATTGGCTATCAGGCTGCGGAATTCCTTGGCAGGCTTCAGCCACTGCATAGATAATGCGCCCCGTACCAATACGCCCAGTGTCCATGTTTGAAAACCAAACTTCCGGATCAAGGCATGAAGGAATTTCTCTTGCAGGGAGGAGTGCTCGTCGTCACAGAGATCCAAATACTCTGCTACCAGCGGTGCCCACTGTTCTCCCTCCAGTCCCAGGGCGAACACGGCAAAGGTGCCAGGCATAGCACAGGCTTCGTCCGCAAGGTTTTGGTACCACTCAAACTCCCGCATAGCCAGACGAGCGTATCGCTCCATAGCTGGATGCAGATTGGGGTGCTGCACAGCGCAGGCAAAGAGCTGATTGACTCCCTTCTTGGGCAGGCCGGGAATAGCAGATAGAGTTTTTCCTTCCCACGGAACTCCACCGAGTAACTGCGGGGAAATTCCTCCTGCTCCAACACCGCACACAGGTAGTCCAGGATTTCAGCATAGCACTCCTCGGTGGAGTCCCTGGCGGTGATGCGGATGGCAGCAAACGCATCATTGGCCGATGCGGTGAAATGCTCTGTCTTACGCTGCTGGATGTCCTTTGGTAATTTGCCGCTGCCGGCTGTTTTCAGTTGCTTCACCATATCTGGGCGAAGCTGGGAAACCAGGCCAAGGATGTGTTCAGTGGTGAGGGATTCAAAACTCTGCCCGTACACGGTATGGCAGATAGCCACATAGCAGGCAAAGCGCAGCAGACCTTCATCCACATCCTCCGGCCGCAGCTCCGGCCACACAGTACAAGGCGGGTAAGGCGTAAAATCATCCTCTTTTTCTCCAGTCTCAAAATACCTTTCCTGCACCTGCTTTTCTATGTATTTCTCCAATGTATAGCGGATCTCCTGCCAGCCCACCAACCGCCGCAGGGCATCGCAGAATGTAACAGCTTCCTCATAGGGGAATCCCTTCAAAGGCAGTTTGGACAGATACCGCTCCAGGAGCTGGTTGGGAAGAAAGGGTGTCCCGTTGTGATTTCGCACCACGGTCGGGTAGGCGGAGTGATTTTCACGAGCGGTTCCGTTCAGCACATCCTGAATGCAGAGATCCGCCTCCGCCAGCAACTCCGGGGAAGTGTCCGGCTTGTGGATCAGATAGTAGCGGTCATGTACGCCGTCGCGTTTTGGCAAACTCATGCTTGATCACCTCTTTTCAAACAATAAAAAAGCCCCACGCCGCACTGTCATAAAGACAGGCTGACGCAGGACATGAAGAAGCCGCGTTGAAGGAGCCGCATCCACCAGCAGATGTAGTTTCTTCAACAACCA
>ENA-OQBJ01000846-OQBJ01000846.1-human-gut-metagenome-genome-assembly--contig:-NODE-846-length-14465-cov-4.605803_pt1 | contig 14465 bp, 19 predicted proteins | sample MGYA00242743_ERZ504545 | MGnify/ENA primary metagenome ERZ504545 (study PRJEB26092, sample SAMD00036252) | human gut metagenome | host: Homo sapiens | study: EMG produced TPA metagenomics assembly of...
CAACAGCGCTCCGAGCAATGGTCCGGCACGTGGTGGCCGCGGCCGCGGCGGCGCTGCAGGCGCGTTCGGACGTCAGGGAGGCAAGTCCTCGAAGGCGCGTAAGAACCGTCTGGCGAAGCGTCAGGAATTCCAGGAGATGAAGGCTCCGGTCATCGGCGGCGTGCGCATTCCGACCGGCAACGGACAGGAAGTCCGTCTGCGTCAGGGTGCGTCCCTCGCCGATCTGGCCGAGAAGATCAACGTCAATCCGGCGGCGCTGGTCACCGTGCTGTTCCACCTTGGTGAAATGGCCACGGCCACCCAGTCCCTGGATGAGGCCACGTTCCAGATCCTCGGCGAGGAAATCGGCTGGAACATCAAGATCGTGTCCGCCGAAGAGGAAGACAAGGAGCTGCTGCAGCAGTTCGACATCAACCTGGACGAAGAGGAACTGCAGGAGGACGAGGATTTGAAGCCGCGTCCGCCGGTCGTCACCGTCATGGGCCATGTCGACCACGGTAAGACCCGACTGCTCGACACCATCCGCCGCACCAACGTCATCGAAGGCGAAGCCGGCGGCATCACCCAGCGCATCGGCGCATACCAGGTGACCGTCAACCTTGAGGGCGAGCCGCGCAAGATCACGTTCCTTGATACCCCGGGCCACGAAGCCTTCACCGCAATGCGTGCCCGTGGCGCCGAACTCACCGACGTCGCGATCCTCGTGGTCGCCGCCGACGACGGCGTCATGCCGCAGACCGTGGAAGCCATCAACCACGCCCAGGCCGCGCATGTGCCGATCGTGGTGGCCGTCAACAAGATCGATAAGCCGGGCGCCAACCCGGACAAGGTCCGCGGCCAGCTTACCGAATACGGTCTGGTTCCGGAAGAATACGGCGGCAACACCATGTTCGTCGACATCTCCGCGAAGCAGGGCACCAACGTCGACAAGCTGCTCGAAGCGGTGCTGCTCACTGCCGACGCCGAGCTCGACCTGCGCGCCAACCCGGATATGGACGCCCGTGGCGCCACCGTCGAAGCCCGACTTGACAAGGGCCGTGGCGCCGTGGCTACCGTGCTGGTGCAGTCCGGTACCCTCCACATCGGCGATGCCATCGTTGCCGGCACCTCCTACGGTCGTGTCCGCGCCATGCTCGACGAAAACGGCAACCACATGCAGGAAGCCGGTCCGTCCACCCCGGTGCAGGTGCTGGGTCTGACCTCCGTGCCGACCGCAGGCGACCTGTTCCTGGTGGCCTCCGACGACCGTACCGCACGTCAGATCGCCGAGAAGCGTCAGGCCACCGAGCGTGCGGCCCAGCTGGCCAAGCGTCGCAAGGTCGTTTCCCTCGAAAGCCTCAAGGAGCAGTTCGCCAAGTCCGAGGTGGATATGCTCAACATCGTCATCAAGGGCGATTCCTCCGGTTCCGTCGAGGCTCTGGAAGATTCCTTGATGAAGATCGAGGTGTCCGACGAGGTCGCATCCAGGTGATCCACCGCGCGTCGGCGCATCACCCAGAACGACGTCAACCTGGCCACCGTCGACAAGGCCGTCATCATCGGCTTCAACGTCCGTCCGAACCGCCAGGTGGCGGATCTGGCCGAACGCGAAGGTGTGGAGATCAAGTACTACTCGATCATCTACAAGGCCATCGAGGACATCGAAGCATCCCTCAAGGGCATGCTCAAGCCGGAATACGAAGAGGTCGTCACCTCCCACTCCGAGATCCGCGAGATCTTCCGCTCCTCCAAGTTCGGCAACATCGCCGGCGTCATGGTTCAGGACGGCGAAGTCAAGCGTGGTACGAAGTGCCGTATCCTGCGCAACGGCATCGCCACCGTCAACGACCTCGAGATCTCCTCGCTGCGTCGTTTCAAGGACGACGTCAACTCCGTCAAGGAAGGCTACGAGGCTGGCATCAACCTCGGCACCTTCAACGACATCGAGATCGGCGATATCATCGAGACCTTCGAAATGCAGGAAATCGAGCGTAAGTAGCTGAGTGCTTCGAGCTTCGTATCGATAACCAGGTAAGGAACGCCCACAGCCGGTTCACGACTGCGGGCGTTCCGTGATACAACAAGAACTTTTCACCAAAAGGACAGCAATGGCAGGAACCAATCCCCGCGCCGCGCGCATCGCGGCGTTGATTCAGCGTGTGATCGCATCGTCCATGGAGGCGCAGCTGCACGACAAGCGACTGGCCAACGTGACCATCACCGAAGTGCGCGTCACCAACGATCTGCAGATCGCGAAAGTCTACTGGACCCAGCTCGGCCATGAAGGACACGAGCAGGGCGAACGCCGCCGCGCGCAGCAGGCCCTGAACCAGGCCAAAGGACGCCTGCGTTCCCTGGTAGCACCAAGCCGGACTGCGACTCACCCCGCAACTGGAATTCATCTTCGACGAAGTGCCGGGCGAGGCCCATGAGATCGAGGACATCCTCGCGCTCGCACACAAGCGCGACGAAGAACTCGCCAAGTCCCGCGCCAACGCGCAATACGCCGGCGACGCCGATCCGTACAAGCACGACGAGCCCGATGATGACGACTTCGACGATGATGACGATGTCGAGGTCGAGGATTGGGACGATGACGACGAAGCCTGACAACTCCGGTCTGCTGGTCATCGACAAGCCGCAGGGCGTCACCAGCCACGATGTGGTCGCGGCGGTGCGTGGCGCCCTGCACATGAAACGCGTCGGCCATGCCGGCACGCTCGACCCGATGGCCACCGGCGTGCTGGTGGTCGGCTTCGGCAACGCCACACTCTGCTCAACTACATCTCGACCACGACAAAACCTACCTGCCACCATCAGACTCGGCCAGCGCACCACCACGGACGACGCCGACGGCGAACTGCTGCCGGGGGAGGGAACTATCGCCGAATTCCCCTCACGACAGACCGTTGAAGACGCCATCGCCCATCATTTCACCGGGCGCATCGAGCAGGTGCCGAACTCCTATTCAGCCATCAAAATCAACGGCCAGCGCGCCTATGATCTGGCCCGAGAAGGCAAGGATGTGGACCTCAAGGCCCGTCCTGTGACCATCTCGGAATTCAGTGTTTCGGCAGTGCGATACGGCTATGCTTCGACCACATGCGCGGGATCACCTCTTGCCGATGCCATCGAAATCGCCCCGGAGGAATCCTGGCATGCCGAAACGACGGGCAAAACGAACCGAACATGCAGCCAGTCATGGAACTCGACGTGACCGTGACCTGCTCGGCCGGCACCTACATCCGCGCACTCGGCCGCGATCTGGGCTCCGAACTCGGCCTCGGCGGCCATCTGACCATGCTGCGCCGCATCCGCGTCGGGCGTTTCTCGGTGGACATGCCGAACGTCATGACCGCCCATACGGAAGCTAAGACCTTCACCAACCGCGAAGGCATCGAAGTGACACGCAACCGTGCGGTGCTTGACGATGCCGAGCATGCCGTTGACCACGCACTCGACCTGGTCGCCAGCGCGGCCGCTTCCATGGACATGCTTCCCGTCACCGAACAGGAGGCGACGGACCTGCGGTTCGGCCGTAGAATCGCCCACGACATCCATACGACCATGGCCGCGTACGTTCCCGAAACCAACGATCTGGTGGCGATCGTGGAACGCGCCAAACGTGGCGAGACCAAGCCGGTCGCGGTCTTCAACTGAAACAATCAAGACCGGCCGGCACGCAATACGAACACGACAAACACACGGACAATACGCAAAGAAGGACACATGAAGACGATCACGCTTACCCCCGATGCCAGCGGCATGGTGGATTGGCCGACCCTGAGCAACGACAAGAAGTCCGTGGTGACCATCGGCTCATTCGACGGCATGCATCAGGGACATCAGGCGGTCATCCGCCGTGTGGCCGAACTCGCCGAACAGGAGCAGGCGTTCTCCGTGGTGGTGCTGTTCGACCCGCGTCCCGCGCTGGTGCACGCTTACGCCGCCAAACATGACGGTCAGGAACCGCCCGCAGGCACGCCTGACACGCAGGCGCTGACCAGTGTGGACGAACGGCTGCGCGCCATCGACGCCATCGGCGTGGACTACACGCTCATCGTGCGCTACACCATGCATTCTCCGCGAAATCATACCGCTTCTTCCTTGGCCAGATGGTCGGCAAACTCGGCATGCGCACGCTGGTGCTCGGCTCCGACGCCGCCATGGGTGCGAACCGCGCCGGAAACGTGAAGGCCATTGAGAATCTGGCGCTCGCCACCGGCGTGTTCCAGCTGGAGGTCGTGGACGATTTCGGTCCGGGGCTGACCCGAGTGCCGGTCAATGCGAAGCCGGTGATGCCGTCCGAACCCGGCGAGCTTCCGACCCTCTGGAGGGGGCTTCCAAGGCCGAACGACGCGCATGGAGCAAGAAGCATCAGGCCAAGGAAGTGCGCACGTGGAGCTCCACCAATGTGCGCTATCTGCTGAGCCAAGGCCGTATCAAGGACGCAGACGCGATACTCGGCCACGCGCATGCCGTGGAAGGCACCGTGGTGCATGGCGAGGAACGCGGCCGCACCATCGGATTCCCGACCGCCAATCTGAGCGAGAACGTCGCCGGATACCTGCCGGTGGACGGCGTGTACGCCGGCTGGCTGGTCGATTTGGGGGAGAAGTCCGCCGACGGTGGCGAAGAAGCCGGGGAGAAGCCGGCCGACGGCGTATCGCAGCAGTATGATGCTTCGTCCGTCAACGCGCGCGTGGCCATGCAGTCGCCACACCGCTGGCCGGCGGCCATCTCCATCGGCACCAAGCCGACGTTCAACGAGGACGGTGACGCCGAACGCGTGGTGGAAGCCTACGCCATCACCGATGACTGGTTGGACCTGTACGGCCATCAGGCGCGCGTGGAATTCGCTGGATTCCTGCGCCCGCAGATCAAATTCGATTCGGCCGACGATCTGGTGGTCGAGCTGAAACGCAACGTCGAGGAGACGAAGCGCCTCACCGCTTGAGACGGATCGGTTCGATTGATTTGATTGGTTCGATTGACGCGAATCATTGACGCCATCTGTGTTTTGTTACCCAAACGGGCTTTCCCGGGTTGCAAAATGCGGATGGCGATGCCGTTTGGGCATCGGCGACCTATCGCAGAATCGCGGCCAGCGCGTCCTGCAACGTATCCGCCTGCACCACGCCCATTCCCGGCACGGCGACGTTCTTGCGCAGCGTCGGCACAACGGCGGTGGTGAAACCAAGACGCGCCGCCTCACGAAGCCGATATTCCAGTCTCGGCACCGGACGCACCTGTCCGGTCAACGAAATCTCGCCGATCGCGCACGTCGTGCGGGGAATCGGTTTCGATTTCGCAGCGCTCGCCAACGCGGCCACAATCGCCAGATCGCAACCCGGCTCACGCGCCTGACCGCCGGCGATTGTGGAAATGTACAGGTCGTTGGCCAGCAGATTGATGCCACCGTGACGATATAACACCGCCACCAGCATGGCGATACGGTTGGAGTCCACACCGTTCGCCGCACGACGTGGCGTCGGCAGCACCGACCTGGTGACCAGCGCCTGCACTTCAATCGGCAGACTGCGATGCCCATCCAACGTGAACGTCACGCACGTGCCATCCACCTGCGTCGCCGCAGAACCATTGCCGGTTGATAGGAACAGGCCGGACGGATCGGTCACCTCCTCAATGCCCTCGCCGCTCATATCGAAACAGCCGACCTCATCGGTCGGTCCGAAACGGTTCTTCACTGCACGCAGCATACGCAACGCGGTTTCGGCATCGCCTTCGAACTGACAGACCACATCCACCAGATGCTCCAACGTACGCGGACCTGCGATCGAACCATCCTTGGTGACATGACCCACCAAAAGCACTGGAATATCAAGGGTTTTGGCGGTGTCAATCAGCGCGCTCGCCACTTCGCGCACCTGCGTGGATCCGCCGGAGATGCCATCGACGTCCTGCGAGACGATGGTCTGCGCCGAATCGACGATGGCCAACGCCGGCTTGAACTGTTCGATAAGCCCCAACACCGTGGACAGATCCGTGGTGGAGGCGAGTAGTAGATTCGGCTCCATGGCGCGATGCGCGACGCGCGCATGCGGACCTGCGCCTGCGATTCCTCGCCGGAAATATACAGTACGGTATTGCGCTCGGTGGCGAACGCCGTCAGCCTCGCCACATTGCCGGCGGTTTCCAGCAGCAATGTCGATTTGCCGATGCCCGGCTCTCCTGCGATCAGCGTGACCGATCCCGGCACGATGCCACCGCCGAGCACGCGGTCGAATTCCGAAAATCCTGTGGCGATTCTGGAGATGTTCTCCGTGCCTATGTCGGTGATCGGCCTCGCCGCGGACGATGCGACCGGATGCGATTGCGTGCGCGAGGTCCGTCCCGGAGCCGCGGTACGCGAGCCTGCCGCGGGACGGGCTTCATGGAATTCCTCAATGGTGCCCCATTGACCGCATTCGGGGCAGCGGCCGAGCCACTTCGGGCCGCTCCAGCCGCATTCGGAACAGAGGAATTGCGAGGACGTCTTTGCCATATCGCCGACAATACGGAGGTTTTGGGACAAGACGTTCGCGGGTGGCGTACTCGTTGCACAGACATTGCGCTGAAAACCGTTTCGGGAACTGGATTCCATGACTTTGAGGGGATGGTTGCGCGTCTTATGGCTGTGAAAGAATGACAAGCATGTCTGATACGCAGAATTCCTCTTCGCATGGCAAATTGATTGCCGCCGTCGTAGCAGCCGCGCTTGTGGTTGTGCTTGCTCTGATTTCCGCATTTGTGTGGCCTGGTTGGGCCTTGAACAAGAACGGACAGGCCGGACAGGCCGGTCAGACGAGCCAGCAGGCTTCCACTTCGAACGGTACGGACGGCGACAAGACGGAGCCCACCAAACCGTCGATCGATGCCGTGGCATTGCCCGACGGGGCCAGCGAGCTGCTCAAGGCCATGCCGGATTCCGTATTGAATTACGCGCGTACCAAGGCTGACGCCAGCACGACGTGTCCAGCACCTCTCCCGTCGAGGAATACGCGTTGACGTATTCCACCGGCAAGAAAGGACAGGACGTCACGCTGGAAGTGGGCCAGTGGAACGACGGCGACAAGGCGAAATCCCAGTACGACACGCTGGCTGAAGCCATGACCGGCAAGGAGCTGGGAAGCGGCAACGTGAAGGTCTCCGGCAAGACGACCGGCGCCTACAGCGCCAAAGCCGATCCGGACGACGATACCAAGGCCGTTGCCGTGTGGCGCAACGATACGGTGGTTTTCTATGCCACCGGCGCGAAGAACGACATCCAGCGTTTCTACCAGCAGTTCCCCCTGTAACGTCGACGGAATCGTCTCGATGGCGAATCGCGGCCGGCTGATGGAATATCACGCGGAAAACGAAACGTGATTTTCCACCATATGAATGCCTGCGCGCGTATTCGTCCCCGAAGCAGTGTAGTATTGGGCAAGTTGCAAACTTTTACCCTTTGAGTTTAAGGAACGGAGGCTGAGATGGGCTCGGTCATCAAGAAGCGCCGCAAGCGCATGAGCAAGAAGAAGCATCGTAAACTGCTTCGTAAGACTCGCCACCAGCGCAAGTAGTCTTCAGGCGCGTGTGAAGCGTCCGCTCAAACAAAATCCCGCGATTCCTTTCGGAGTCGCGGGATTTTTGCTATCTGCGCGGCGGTGTCGGCCGGTATATTCCACACCAGCCGACACGCCTGCCTGTCAAGATCTCACTTGTTGGGGTTGTCCATCACGCGCGGGCCGTTCGGATCGCCGACGATGACCTGGTCCACCATGTTCAGGAACAGGCCGTGCTCGACCACGCCGACCGTGGTGATGAGGTCCTGCGCGAGCTCCTGCGGGTGGTCGATGCGCTCGAGGTGCAGATCCACCACATAGTTGTTCTCATCGGTGCGCACCGGCTCGCCGTTCGCGTCGAGACGCAGCACCGGCTTGTAGCCCTTGGCCTCGAACTTCTTGACGACCTGGCCTGCGCCGAACGGAATCACCTCGACCGGCAGCGGGAACTTGCCGATGGTGTCCACGACCTTGGACTCGTCCACGATCCACACGATCTTGTTGGAGTTGGTGGCCACGATCTTCTCCCACAGGAGAGCCGCACCGCCGCCCTTGATGCCGTTGAAGTTCTTGTCCACCTCGTCGGCGCCGTCGATGGTCACGTCGATATGGTCGACGTCATCGATGTTGACGATCTTGATGCCGTAGCCTTCGGCCTGCTCCTGGGTGCGGCGGGAGGTGGTGACGCCCGTGAACTCGAGGCCTTCCTCCTTGACGCGACGACCGAGCTCGTCGACCAGGAAACGCACGGTCGAGCCGGTGCCCAGACCTGCGATCATGCCGTTCTGAATCAGCTTTGCAGCCTCGATGCCGGCCGCCTTCTTCAGCGCGTCCTGCTGTGCCTTGTCCATGATCCTCCTTCGATATGGGGTTAAGACCGTCTCCATACTATCGGATGCGTTGATTTTCAAGGCGCGAATGGTCGGTTGCGGGAGCAGGTGTCTGTTTTGGACTGCGGAAAAGTTTTCACGGAATGTTTCACGGTCCTGCGTGAGGTGGCGTGCAAAAAAGACGCGCATGAAATGACATGTGGGGAGCGGCTTGCGTAAAGCGGCTCCCCACATGTCTCGCTCAGCTATGTTTGACCGCGAACGGCGCCTCGTCCAATACCAGCGTGCCGTCACCCATCACATAGCCTTCCACGGCGATATACCCACGGATGAGACGTGGATTGCCGTCGAAGGTCGGGCTGGATTCCGGTGGGGGAGTGAACCGCACCGTACCCGACACCGACAGGCCCGATGGGCTTGGACGATGCGGCAGTTTCGGCAGATCCTGCGATTGCGATGAAGCTGTCTGTTCCGGTGCCGATTCTTCGTCGTCTTGCGATTCGCTGCGCGATTCGTTCGCATTCTGCGGTACGGCCGTGCTGTCCGTGTCCGTGCCGTCCGCGTTGCCAGTCACCGGCTTGTCGTTCTCGTCGCCTTCACGGGGAAAATAGTCGGGTTTGACCAGCATCTGCGCATAGGATTGATGCGGTTCACCGGATTCGTCCGTTTTCCCGGATTCGTCTGTTTCTCCGGATTCGTCCGGTTCGGCTGGACCGCCCGCGTCCGGGAAGCTGGATTCGGGTATGACCTTCGTCGCTTCGGTCTCAAGCATTGTGGTGGTTTCCGCCGGTTCGGTCTCGAGCACGGTCGTTTCCACCGCATCATCTGCGTCGTCATCGGTTGTCTGTCCGAAATCCGCAAGGTCGTGGGAAACGCCTTCCGGCTCCGCCAGCATGCTGGCGATCGAACGCGGCTTCGTGCTGTTGCTGGAATTGGCGGTATCGGCACCGGAATCGCCGGTGCCGGTCGTGGCGGAATCGCCTTGTCCGCGTCCCATGTGGTATTCGGCGGCGCTGATCGCACCATCCATCAGCATCCTCGCATCCTCGGGAACATCGGTGCCACGCGAATACTCGGAAGCCAGCAGCGACCGCCATCCTTCCAACGGCAGATAGCCTTCGCGCACATGCGAACGGCAATCGCCCGCATACGTGCGTGCCAGCTCGTCCACTTTCTCGTTGCCCGCGTTGCCGGCATGACCCTTGACCCACACGAATCGCACCGACCCCGCCCTATGCGCGATCTCATTGTCGATGGCGCGGATCAAATCGGCGTTCTTCACCGGTTTCTTCTGCGAATTCTTCCAGCCGTTGCGCTTCCAACCCTGCACCCACTTGGTGGAGCAGTTGATCGCATACTGCGAGTCGGTCTCGATCACCAGGTCTTCGGAACCGGGATGCGCTCGCAACGCCTCCAGCACGGCGCATAATTCGCCGATCTGGTTGGTGCCGTTCGTCGCGCCGCCGGCATCGCAATCGCCGGCATGCTCGTGCCCCGGCCTGCCGCCTGCCGCGGGCTCGTGGTCGGCCCAAGCCCAACCCATCGGACCATTCGGATTGCCAAGCGCGGAACCGTCTGTTGAAACCGTAATCGTCATGCTTCTACCCTACGAAAGCCGCGCGACTCGCCGCTTGCCCGTCATACCGCATCGCCCGCCATGCCGTATCGCCCGCCATGCCGTATCGCCTATCGATACCGCATGGCAACGGCATATGCGATTAGTCGCCGAGACACAGCATGACGGAGGCGCGGAACATGCCGTCACTGTGCTCGAAGGAGGCCGTGCCATGGTGCCGTTCGGCCGTCTCTCGTACGGTGGCGGTGCCCAGCCCCGTGCCACCATGTTTGGTCGAGACGAGATCGCCGTCGATCCGTTCGATGCTGGTATCGGCTTCGCCGTACGTGTTGTCCACCGTGATGAACAGGGCCGCCGGAGGGCCGGAACGATACCGGATGCGCACTTTGAGCCGCCTCTCGCCCTGCGTTTGCTGGGTGATGGCCTCCGTGGCGTTCTCCAGCAGATTGCCGACCATGGAGCATAATTCCGCGTTGTTGATGTTGATGTATTGCGGCACCGCCGCTTTGACGTCCACATCCGCACCCAAATGCCGGACCCAATCGCAATAGTAGACAAGCACCGCGTTCAGCGACGCATGCTCGCAATACTGCATTGGTGCCGTTTGCAGCAGCCGGTGTTTGGACATCTCATCCAGATATGAGCGGATGCCATCCATGTCTTCAGCCGCGGCCAACGCCTGCAGTGAGTGGATGTGGTGACGCACGTTGTGCTTGATCTGACGCGCCTCACGGATCCGCTCGTTCATGTGTTGCAGCTGCAACGTCTGCAAAGCCTCATAATGCTGTCGCCTGCGGGCCGCGAGCAGACGGTCCGACTGCTGAATCATGTACCAGATGAGGAAATACGCCAACACCATGAAACAGGAATAGACCACCGCCACGGTGAACGCGATTTCCAGCATATGCGAGTCCAACAGCGTGGAATTGTCCGCCGGCATGCACCACACCACAATCGCGGACGAAACGAACGGAAACAGCCAGATAAGCTGCCAGAAGCCTTTGCTGATGGATGGGGAATCGAATGTGGCTGGAATCGAATCATGCAGCGGATGCCAAAGCGAGACCAGTACGACGACGTCAAGCAGCAGCAGATTGACCAGTCCCGGCCAGCCGACGCGGAGATTGGCTGAATCCGCGCCAAGAACGGCCACATCGATGACGAGCGACAGATAGTAGACGATCGCCACCATGTAGGAAGCCGTGGCCACAATCAGCAACAGTTGCCGCCATGGCAGTTCGGTCAGCCATCGCAGGACCAGCAGCACAAGCGGCGCGGTCGGAATGACCGTCCACAGTGATGGGATGCCCAGAGTGCCGCACAGCACGCCGCATAGCAGGAACCAGACCAGTCCGATGGACATGAACAGTGTGCCGTTACGGCGTGGATTGTCCATGTGATCCATGCATGATGAGGCACAATGCCAGGCCGGACAACGCGTTGAGCTGCTCTCCGATGGCGAAGAACAGACCTGACGGGGTGGTTTGGGCGATGCGTTCCGGATGATTTCGCCGAGTGGTGCGAACATGTCAGTCCTCCGTACGCATGCGGGTGAACGTGTATTCCGCGTATGCGCGGCAGGTGGTGGTCACCGCCGTTTTCGTGATGGGAATGCGTTTGCCGCCTTTCATGACGAACTGCGCGTTGGTGATGCCGGACACGTAGTCGAAGTTGACGAGCACGCCTCGCGCGGTGCGGTAGAAGTTGTCGAACACGGTGAGCCGTTGGTCCACGTCGGAGAAATTGGTGCGGATTTTGGTCTGGGTGCCGTCCGCGAACGTGAATTCACGTAGTGCGCGTTGGACAGGGCGTATGCGATGAGCCGCCGGTCCATGGTCACGGCCGGATTGCCGAACGCCACATGCCAGCTGGAATCCACCGTGCCGGGCGACTGCGCCTTTGCCAGATGGGTGACCGGCGGTTTTGCCTTCAGCTGCTCTTCGACGCGTTCCATGGTGGCTTCGAAGGTTTTGCGATTGACGGGCTTGAGCAGATAACCGCTCGCCTGCACCTCGTAGCCGAGCACCGCGAAATCGGTGCTGGACGTGATGAAGACGATCGCGCAGTCGTCGTTCTGATTGCGCAGCAGCCGCGCTATGTCCAATCCGGTGGTGGCATGCGGCAGATTCTCGTCGCTGAGATAACAGTCGAGCAGCAGCAGGTCGTAACGGCTGTTCTTCCAGCTTTCGATGAACGATTTCGCGTCGGGGAAAACGTCACAGACCGTTTGCATGGCATTCCTGCCGGCGGTTGCGCCGACGTTCCGGCCGTTGAAGTATTCCGCGCACATGGTGGCGATCAGTTCGCGTTCGGCAGGGTGATCCTCGACGATGGCGATGCGCACGTTCCCTCCTTGCTGTGCCGTGATTGCGCGGATGACGTTCCGGCTCTGCTTCCAAGCGTACCGGGAGAGGGAAATACGGGGTGCCGCGGAGCTTGCGTTTCATGCCAGAAAAGCACGTTTCGTGCCATACGGCGGATATCGACAACGAAAAAGACCCGCTCCATACGGAACGGGTCTTTTTCGCGCTACGCCTTGATTACTTGGCGGAACGCCGTATCACTCGGCCAGAGCCTTGTCCACGACCTCGGTGGCCTCGGCGAGCACCTTGTCCAGAGCCTCAGGGGATTCGAAGCTCTCGGCGTACACCTTGTAGATGTTCTCGGTGCCGGACGGACGGGCGGCGAACCAGTTGTCCTTGGTGGTGACCTTCAGACCGCCGATCTTGGCGTGGTTGCCCGGAGCCTCGGTGAGCTTGGCGGTGATGTCCTCGCCGGCCAGCTGGGTGGCCTCGACGTCGTCGCCGGTGAGCTTGGCGAACTTCTGCTTCTGCTCGAGGGTGGTCGGGGTGTCGACGCGCTTGTACCAGCTTTCGCCGAAACGCTCCACCTGCTCCTGGTGCAGCTGGGCCGGGTTCTTGCCGGTCTTCGCGGTGATCTCAGCGGCCAGCAGGTCCGGAATCAGGCCGTCCTTGTCGGTGGTCCACACGCGGCCGTCCTTACGCAGGAAGGACATGCCGGAGCTTTCCTCGCCGCCGAACGCGACCTCGCCCTTGAACAGCGGGTCCACGAACCACTTGAAGCCGACCGGAACCTCGACGAGCTTGGCGTTGATGGAGGCGGCCACGCGGTCGATCAGGGAGGAAGACACGAGGGTCTTGCCGATGCCGGCGTTCTCCGGCCAATCCGGACGGTTGCCGCCGAACAGGTATTCCACGCACACTGCGATGTAGTGGTTCGGGTTCATGACGCCCCAGTTCGGGCAGACGATGCATGGCGGTCGGCATCCGGATCGGTGCCGCCGACCAGATCGTACTTGTCCCAAGCGCCGTTGTTGAGGGAATCGACCAGACCCTTCATCGCGTACGGGGAGCTCGGATCCATGCGGATCTTGCCATCATGGTCGATGGTCATGAAGCTCCAGGTCGGGTCGACCTGCGGACGCACCACGTCGATGGTCAGGTTGTACTTCTCGTTCATCAGCGGCCAGTAGTTGACCGAAGCGCCGCCGAGCGGGTCGATGCCCAGGCGTACGCCGGAGGAGCGGATCACGTCGAAGTCGATGACGTTCTCCAGATCGGCCACATAGTGCTCACGGAAGTCGAAACGCTCAACCAGATCGGACTTGACGGCCTGCTCGAACGGCACGCGCTTGACGTTCCTGAAATCGCCGAGCAGCTCGTTGGCGCGGTCGGCGATGGCGTTGGTGACGTCCGCCGGAGCCGGGCCGCCGGTGACCGGATCGTACTTGAAGCCGCCATCGGTCGGCGGGTTGTGCGACGGGGTCACCACGATGCCGTCGGCCAGGCCTTCGCCGGTGAAGCGCTGGGTGCCATCCGCTGCGCGGTTGTGGGTCAGGATGGCCTGGGACACAACCGGGGTCGGGGTGAAGTCGTCGCGGGAATCGATGCGCACGGTCACGCCGTTGGCGACGAGCACTTCGATGGCGGTCTTCCAAGCCGGCTCGGACAGAGCATGAGTGTCGCGGCCGATGTACAGCGGGCCGGTCACGCCGGCCTTCTTGCGGTATTCGGCGATGGCCTGGGTGATGGCGACGATATGGGCCTCGTTGAACGAGGTCTTCAGAGACGATCCGCGGTGGCCGGAGGTGCCGAAGGAGACACGCTGTTCCGGAACGTTGGGGTCGGGGACGACGTCATAGTACTTGCCGATGACCTCGTCGACATTGATCAGATCTGCTGGGGTAGCGGGCATTCCCGCATTGTTTGCAACCATGGTCACTATTCTGCCACGCTTTTGCGTCAGATGTGCGTAATTGTCCCATTATGCGCGATGAATACGTTGTCTGTTTAGTGCATGTTCGGATGTGTGTACATGAATTTTCGAAAATGGCGGATTCTGCGCTTAGCCGAGTTGCGCAATGTCAAACGATGGTGTATAGTTCTATGCTATTCGACTGATGCAGGGTTGCTAGTCAACATAAAGACGCAAGACCTGAGATGTGGCTGAACTATAGCCATATCTCAGGTCTTTTTTGTTGCCCGAAGCGGTGTTGCTCGGATCGAATCGGTTGTA
>ENA-OQBJ01000847-OQBJ01000847.1-human-gut-metagenome-genome-assembly--contig:-NODE-847-length-14416-cov-2.197705_pt1 | contig 14416 bp, 14 predicted proteins | sample MGYA00242743_ERZ504545 | MGnify/ENA primary metagenome ERZ504545 (study PRJEB26092, sample SAMD00036252) | human gut metagenome | host: Homo sapiens | study: EMG produced TPA metagenomics assembly of...
TTTATTAAACACAGGACGCATATTCAGGATGTATGCATTCTTTTTCCGCCTGGTTCAGTGACAGATTTGTTAATTTCTTCTTTAAAGTCATGGTATGCCGTAAGAGAACTCTTGAAATCACCATCAATTCCGGTAATTTCAACTTCTTTTCCGGTAATTCCTTCTTTTCACTAAATATGTTTTTCAGTTTTTTCTGTGTTAACCTTTTCTGCTTTTCTGGTAATACTTTCTTCATATATTTTCTGTTTCTGCTCTACAGATATCTTTTCTCCATCCAAACGCAGATTATTTAATTCATTTAAAACTTCGTATTTGCTGTACAGCAGAGAATACTTTGGTAAAACATCTTCACTTGGCAGATAAGTACATTTATTCGTCATTCTTCGAATAAACTGCTCTGCACTTGCTTCCAAATCTACCATCTCATCGAAGTTCCATGGATATATTTTGCCTTCTTTTCGTACCGCCCAGTTACTCTTCTCCCCTTTTTTTCGAATTCCGTTTAAGGGTCCTACGTAGTACGGAATGCGGAATGTGAAAATCTTTTGAATCTTCTCTCCATTCTCTTTCAGTAGCGGAACTTTATCTTCCAGATTTTTCAGGATTGCATTTAATTCATATAAATGAATCTGATATGGAATGACACTGTTGTCTTTTACAGTCTGTTTCGGAAGAAACGTTCCCATTTCCATTTCCTTCTGCATGCAGGATGCTTTCGTCACATCTGATATCTTGCCCAGAATATTCTTTTTCAGATAACCGTAAAAGTCTTCCTGACTACATTGTTTTGGTGCCTTGATATACGCATAATAATTAGCTTTTCATCCTTTTTGTCAAACAGTCTCTGATATTCTTCCCTTGAAAGATTCTCTCTGACCAGCTTTTTCAGATCTTTCAGATCTTTTTTATGCTTTTCATAAAGTGCCACTTTTTGCCTCTGAAAGAGAAGAATAGTTCTGCAAAATATCAGCCAGAACAGCCCAATCGTACACTGCTTTTGCGTGTTCAATTAATACATATTTTTCTCCCAGCTCTGCTTCGATCTCTCCAGCGTATTCTTCATAACCTGCATCTGCGAAGCAAAGTTTTGGCCGTTCCAGTGTATCCATCTGTTTTTCCCCAAACAGATTTCCCAGTTTTGCTGTTCCACCGGTAATCAATCCCAGCCACTCTTTTTCACAGGATGTTTCTGCCCGCATTGCTTTTACTGCTTTTGTCTTTTTCGCAGATTTGGTCAATGTTCGGTCTTTTAAAATTGCCTCTATTTCCTTGCTTCTTTCCACTCCAATCTCGGAAGAAAAGCCAAGTTCTTCTGCCCGCACTGCTTCAAGGAACTGTTCAAATGTTGTCTGAAATTCTCTTACCTGTTCGATATTTCCGTTTAATAGAAAATGGCCTCTGTGTTTCATCATATGATGCAGAGCAAGATATATCAGGCGAATATCAGGCGTTTCGTCAGTTTCCATTAACCATTTTCTCAGATGATAGATGATTGGAAACTGTTTATGATATTCTTTGTCTGTGTAATCATCATCCGCAAACAATGCATAGGGAAGTTCCGGACACTTTCCCTGCCTGTCATGCTTATCCTCTGGCCAGTAACGACTCTCTTTCATTCTGCGAAAAAATCCATCATCTATCTTTTCTACTTCTTCCGCAAAAATTTCTGCAGCAATTCTATTCTCCAATTACGACGATCCAATCTTCGTTTTGCTGTCCGAAACCCTCTTCTCTCTTCTGCAGTCTGTGCACTGTCAAATAGCCGTACACCCCAAAGTGTTTTTCCATGTGCGCGCAAAATTTCGTACTTCTCATTTGTCACAGCCCATCCAACCGAACTGCTTCCCATATCAAGTCCGAGATAATATTCCCCTTTCATCTGTTCTTTCCTCCATTTTCTACATTTTATCTAATTTTACCATATATTTTGATTTTTTACATCTTTTCTTTCCTATTTTCAACAATTCTACTTCCTGGTTCTTGCTGTTCTCACAGTACTGAATCATAACCATGTTTCATTTCTAATTTTAGACAACAAAAAACTGCTGTCTATGAAGACAACAGTTTTCGTTCCACACACTGTGGACCATCTAACGATGGCGTTTTCGATAAATCGTTATTTGAACTTATGATGTAAAATTTAGTATGGTACTAAACTATTTACACTATACTTCTATTTTTTCCTTTCGTCAATCTTTTTTAGAAAGTTTTTATGATAATTATTCCATTTTTTTCTCTTGCGTCCTTCTTGTTTTTATGGTAAAATATATCTTGTTCTGATTACGAACACTGCCGCTGTGGCGGAATTGGTAGACGCACTTGACTCAAAATCAAGCGGTGAATAACCGTGCCGGTTCGAGTCCGGCCAGCGGCATAGCTAAAAAAGATCTGCAAAAACGAACGTTGATGCAGATCTTTTTTTTATTGTCTCCCTTCAAAAAAACAGCTTTTGAAAGAAAGAAAACCCCTTTCGAAGAACCGGCCATCTGCCGCATGGTTCTTTTTGAAAGGGGTTTTACTGTTGTTATCTCTTATTTATTTCCAAACATCTTCTCATACTCCGGTGTTCCATCCAGTGTAGCGAAGTAGTCTTTCGGGGTTTCTGCGCGGCGGATGACTTCAAAGCTGCCGTCCTCTTTTAACAGAACCTCTGCAGATTTTAATTTTCCGTTGTAGTTGTATCCCATGGAAAATCCATGTGCGCCGGTATCGTGGATAAAGAGAAGATCTCCGACCTCTACTTCCGGCAGCATTCTGTCGATAGCGAATTTATCATTGTTTTCGCATAAGGAACCCGTTACGTCATATTTGTGATCGCACGGCTGATCTTCTTTTCCCATCACGGTGATGTGGTGGTAAGCGCCGTACATAGCCGGTCTCATCAGGTTGACCGCGCAGGCGTCGCAGCCGATGTACTCTTTGTAGATGTGTTTCTGATGGATGGCGCGGGTAACGAGTCCGCCGTACGGTCCCATCATAAAACGGCCCATTTCCGTGTAAATTGCAACATCGCCCATGCCGGCCGGAACAAGAACTTCATCGTACACTTTATGTACACCCTCGCCAATCACGCGGATGTCATTGCCTTCCTGATCCGGTTTGTACGGAATTCCGACGCCGCCGGAAAGATTGATGAATTTAATCTTCACGCCCGTCTCTTCCTGCAGCTTTACAGCCAGCTCAAACAGTGTTTTTGCCAGAACCGGGTAGTAATCATTGGTTACGGTATTACTTGCAAGGAAGGAATGGATGCCGAACTCTTCTGCCCCTTTTGCCTTCAGAATGCGGAATGCCTCAAAAATCTGCTCGGTTGTCATACCGTATTTGGCATCTCCCGGATTATCCATGATGTCGGTGCTGATTTTAAACAGTCCGCCCGGGTTATAACGGCAGCAGATTTTCTTCGGAATGTAGCCTAATGTTTTCTCAAGAAAATCAATATGTGTAATATCATCAAGGTTAATGATCGCACCAAGCTCTGCAGCCAGTTGATACTCTGCAGCCGGTGTTACGTTGGATGAAAACATGATTTTATCTTTCTCAAATCCCATCGCATCGGAAAGCATCAGCTCCGTGTAAGAAGAGCAGTCGCATCCGCAGTCATATTCACCCAGCATTTTGATCAGTGTCGGGTTTGGGTTCGCTTTCACAGCAAAATACTCACGAAATCCCGGATTCCAGGAAAAAGCTTCCTTTACCGCTTTCGCATTCTCACGAATTCCTTTTTCATCGTAAATGTGAAACGGAGTTGGTACTGCTGCTGCGATTTCTTCCAGTTTTTCTTTTGTTACAAAAGGCTTCTTCGTCATTCTCTTTTGTCTCCTTCTTCTGCTTATTTTGCCTGAATAATGTGAAGCATGTTTGTCATATATCCTTCACCCGTCACCTCGTTGGTGGCAGGGTCTCCGGCCGTAAAAATAACCATATCACCGCGTTCTACAAGCTCCTCACGGCGCACCATATACATGGCATGCGAAATGATGTTCTCCGTAGAATCTTCCTCGTATCCGGTCACCGGACGAACGCCCCAGTAGAGCTGCATTTTTCTTCTTGCCCATTCATATGGGGTAACGCCGTAAATCGGTACGCTCGGACGAAGGTTGGAGATCAGTCTTGCGGTCTGACCGGACATCGTCGGGGTCACAATGCAGGCTGCTTTGATGTGTTCTACCATAGAAACGGCTGCACTTCCGACTGCTGCGGAAACATTCAGCTTTCCTTCCAGCGCTTTTCCATCGCGGTAATCTTCGAATTTCAGATAACGCTCCGTCTGCTCGGCAATCTCTCCCATCATGGTAACTGCCTCGACCGGATATTTTCCGGCTGCTGTTTCGCCGGAGAGCATGATCGCATCCGTTCCATCATAAATTGCATTTGCAACATCGGCTACCTCTGCACGGGTCGGGCGCGGATTCCGGATCATGGAATCCAGCATCTGGGTTGCTGTGATAACCGGTTTGTATTTATGATTGCATTTTTCAATGATGATTTTCTGTACATGCGGTACCTGGCACGCCGGAATCTCTACACCAAGGTCTCCCCTTGCAACCATCACACCATCTGCCGCATCGATGATGCTGTCGATGTTCTGCACACCCTCCGCATTTTCGATCTTGGCAATGATATCAATACGCTCTCCTCCGTTTGCCACAAGGAACTCACGGATTTCGTTAATTGCCTCTGCATTCCGGATAAAAGAAGCCGCTACAAAATCAATATCCTGTTCAATACCAAAGAGAAGATCTCCTTTGTCTTTCTCCGTCAGGTTCGGAAGATTGATCGAAACGTTTGGTACATTCACACCCTTTTTTTCTCCGAGCTCGCCGCCATTTACTACGGTACAGACAATTTCCGGTGCATTTACTTTTTCTACGCGCAGGCCGATCAGACCATCATCGATCAGAATTGTGTCTCCCTCTTTGATATCTTCCGTAAGGCCTGTGTAGCTGACAGAACAGTGATTTTCATCTCCGGTCTCCTGAACGGTTGTCAGGGTGAAGGTCTGTCCGGTTACCAGATTTACTTTTTTGCCATCTTTCAAAACGCCGGTACGGATTTCCGGTCCTTTGGTATCCAGAAGGATTGCCACAGGAGTTTTCAGCTCTTTTCGAAGCTCTTTCAGCATATCCATACGCATTTTCTGCTCTTCGTGGTCTCCATGAGAAAAATTAAAACGAGCAACATCCATTCCGGTTTCAATCAGTTTTTTCATCAGGTCACGGGAGTTGGTATTTGGTCCCATGGTGCAGACAATTTTCGTTCTTCTCATACTTTCTCTCCTTCTTTATTTTACATGTTCATGCGTAAACAGGTGATCCTGGCAGTATTCATAATTTCCGTTGCATCTGGAGCAGAAACGGAACTCCAGATTCGGATCATCCTTTTCAGTCCGCCCGCAAATCGCACATTTGTGTTTTGTGATTCCATTTGGATTGCGGTATTCGGCTTCTCCTCTTGATACGGCTTTTTTAAATTCTTTCCTGCGTCTGTTCTGCCGGAAAGAGTTATGTTTTCCTTTTCTTGTCATCAGGAAAAACACCAGGACGTTTGCCAAGGAACACAAAATAACAACACATCCTGCCCAGTTTCCGCTCAGAATGCTGGTAATCATGCTATAAGCAAGAAGCGCTACATCAAGATACGCCAGCCATTTGATCTTGATCGGGATAATAAAGTACAGAAGCACCTGCATATCCGGAAAACTGATCGCAAAGCCAAGGAAAATAGAAAGGCTGATATAATAGGTGCTGAATGCAGTTCCCATCAGCGCCGGATACCCATTCACTGCGTACTCGATTCCATACAGCAGGAAGGAACCGAGGATCGTCATCAGAATACCCGAAAAGATATAAACGTTATATTTGAAATCTCCCCAGGCTCTTTCAAGACTCGTTCCGATTGAGTAGTAGAAAAACAGCATAATGATCGTAAAGATGTCGAGACTGCTCGGCGGAATCAGAATCCAGCTCACCAGACGCCAGATCTGGCCATGCAGAATATAGTATGGTTCCAGCGTCAGATACTGTCTCATGATGGGAGCCGCAAGCGCAATGATATATCCCGCAATGTACGTTACGATAATGTACATCGTCAGATGGCTTAACGCATATCTCCCATATTTTCGCTCCATTTTGTCTAAAAAATTCATGCACACTCTTCCTTTTTGTTTGTTTTATTTCACCGGCTTTCACTGCCCGAAAATACATTCTCATTATACGTGCTGCCTTTTCGTTTGTCAAACGGTATAACGGTGAATTTCGTCTCTGAAAAAGAGCTTTACGAATGTTTTACTTTCCGGTATAATTTATTAGAAATCTTTTCCAGTTATTTTATAAATATACGAAAAAATTCAGGAGGACTTTATATATGGCAGGATCATCATTTGGTACCATCTTCAGACTGACCACCTGGGGAGAGTCTCATGGAAAAGGCGTGGGCGTTGTTGTGGACGGAGTGCCGGCCGGCCTTTCGCTTTCCGAGGAGGATATTCAGGTTTACCTCGACCGCAGGAAGCCGGGACAGAACCGCTTTACCACAAAACGGAAAGAATCCGATACCGTTCAGCTTTTATCCGGCACTTTCGAAGGAAAAACGACCGGTACCCCGATTTCCATGGTGGTATGGAATGAGGATCAGCATTCCAAAGATTACAGCGACATTGCTTCCTATTACAGACCGGGCCACGCCGACTATACGTTTGATGCAAAATACGGTTTCCGCGACTACCGCGGCGGCGGACGCTCCTCAGGACGCGAGACGATCGCACGCGTGGCTGCAGGTGCCATTGCCTTAAAAATGCTCTCTGAGCTTGGCATCACCGTTTCCGCCTACACCCGCTCCATCGGTGACGTGGAAATCCAGTCTTTTGATGCCGCTGAAATCGCGAATAACGCCCTGAATATGCCGGATGCAGAGGCTGCCGAAAAGGCTTCCGAGCTTTTAACAAAAGCCATGGCGGAAAAAAATTCCGTCGGCGGTGTGGTCGAATGTGTCGTTCACCATATGCGGCCGGTGTCGGCGATCCGGTGTTTGAAAAGCTCGATGCCAACCTTGCAAAAGCACTCGTCTCCATCGGCGCCGTAAAAGGCGTGGAAATCGGAGACGGTTTCTCGGTCTGCACAGCTACCGGGCTTACCAATAACGATGCCTTCCATGTAAATGCGGACGGCTCCATTGTCAAGCTGACCAACCACGCCGGCGGTATTTTAGGCGGTATCAGCGACGGAAGCGATATCGTTGTCCGGGCTGGTTTCAAACCGACCCCGTCCGTTGCTGCTTCCCAGCAGACCATCAACAAAGATGGTGAAAACATTGCCATCGAAATCAAAGGCCGCCACGACCCGATCGTCGTTGCACGCGCCGTTGTTGTCGTGGAATGCATGACCGCTCTTGTCCTGGCGGACGCACTGCTCGTCGGCATGAGCGCCAAACTGGACAATGTAAAGAAAGTCTGGGCTCTGGACGAGAAATAAAGGCCGGACTGCTTCTTTCTGGCTTCAACACAAAAATGCCTGCGGGATACAGTTCTTCCTGCAGGCATTTTTGCGTTTATTTTTTTAGTGAACGCCTTTTTTCGTAATCAGAATACAGTTCGGCGTCTCCACTTTCATCGGGCGGCCTTTCTGAACCAGCACGTTTTTCTCATAATCAACAGTAAATGTTGTGATCGTGTTGGACTCATGGTTTGCCACTGCGATATGTTTTCCGTCCGGGAACATTGCAATATCCTTTGGATATTCGCCGCTGATCGGAAGTGCAAACTTCTTCTCCAGGCAGCCGGTCTCCGGGTCGATATGGAACATTGCTACGGTATTGTCTCCGGCTGTAGAAGTAAACAGGTAGTGGTGATCCGGGGAAAGGCACATGCCGGATGCAGCGTCGTGCGCCTGGTCCACGTTCGCGGATGTGGTGCTGATCGACTGCAATTTTTCAAATTCCGGTCCGTTTCCCGTATCACGGTAGCTGAATACATCGACTTTGTTCATCAGCTCGTAAATGACATACGCGTATTTTCCGGATTCACTGAAAACGATCTCTCTCGGACCGGATTCACGCTCACAGCGCAGGATATCCACCAGTTTCAGGCGGTCACGCTGTGTGTTCAGCTTGTACATTTTGATCTGGTCAATGCCGTTGTCGACTGCGCAGACATATTTGTTGTCCGGTGTAGGAACGACACAGCTGACATGCGGGCGGAAGTTACGCTCTGCCACACTGCCAAGGCCCTTGTGGAACACGCCGTCCATCAGACTTCCGAGGCGGCCGTCCTTATGGGTATGTACAACGGTTACTTTTCCGTCATGATAGCCTGCCACGAACAGGTATCTTCCGGTTTTGTCCACCGACAGATAGCAGCCGCGCATGCCGTCGATGTCTACTTTGTTGATCGGGGTCAGGTCTCCGTCATCCTCCACTGCAAACACTGCAACGCCTTCATCTGCAATCGAATACAGGTATTTGCCGTTTAAGGAACGGGCAATGTGGGAAGAGTTGTTGACCGGTATGACTTTTCGCTCTGTCAGAGTGCCTTCTTCTACATTTACATCATATAAATGAATACCAATGCTGCTTCCATGGGTATAAGTGCCTACATAGGCTACGTACTCATCCTTCATGTTGTTTTCATCCTTTCTGCCTTCTCGCACATCGTGTGAATTTTCTAAAAATATTTTAACACAATTTCCGCGCCACGACAACGAGGAAAACGGATTTTTGATATGTAAACGGTAACACTTTATTTTTAGACACAGGATATTCTCCTGCAGAGAATTTTTTAGATATTTCTATTGTTTTTAGATTGTAAGAGTTGAGGTTTCCGCTGCATACCATTTTCATTTTCTACGCTCTCGTCAGACTGATTTCCTGACTCATCATTCCCTGCAGTTTCTTGATTGCGCGGCTGTACTGGCACTGCAGCGCCTGCTCGCTTTTCTTGCAGAATCCGCTGAGCTCTTTGTAGCTGAATCCATATGCTCTCCCCCAGAAAATGCGCTGATCCATCGGATTCAGGTTCTGGATGCAGTTCTGCATCACCATTCGTTCCTCAATCTCGCTGTCGCGCCCGCCTCCCCTTCATTTCTGTTCTCTTTCTGATACTGTGTATAGGAAACTTCATTCTGATAATAATGTTTTCTGCGCTGATTCTTGATCTTGTTTTTTGCCACACAGAACAGCCATTTCGTCATCTCTTCTCCTTCGAGATCGGCAACGGTTTCAAATTTTACCACCAATACCTCCCATACATCGTTCAGCACATCCTTCGCCGTCTCCCGGTCATTGTTCAACTGACCGCAGATATAACGGAACAGCACATGACTGTTTTTCTCGAATATGATCTGAAAAAATCGTTCCTCCTCTTGTCTCATACACTTCTTTCTCCCTCCTGTTATTTCGCTGTCCTTCTCTTCCGGGCCCGTCATATATGTAATGTGTTGAGACTATCGAAATCTTTCGTTTTTTCAGAATATTTCTACTACTTGACCTTATTACTTTTGTTAATAAAGCAAAATATTGCGTTATAACTGCACCGCGGCGCATAATCAAATTTTTTCTTTCGAAACCAGAAATTACTGTTCTGACAAAAAAATTCCCGCAGAAAGGAGCTTTCTTCCTCTCTGCGGGAATCTTCTATTTTGGTTTTATTTTATTTAAAGTAAGCAACACCGGACTCAAAGATCTTCAGATCCTGCTCTCCGTAGATGTTGACTGCTACGCCGTTGTCGCGGCGCTCTGCGTGTGCCATCTTACCAAAGACACGGCCGTCCGGGCTGGTGATACCCTCGATTCCGCAGTAGGAACCGTTGACATTCCAGTACTCGTCGTTGGTCAGGTTTCCGTTGACATCGCAGTAGCGGGTTGCAATCTGGCCGTTTGCCATCAGCTTGTCGATCCACTCTTTCGATGCTACGAAACGTCCCTCGCCGTGGGATGCCGGGTTGGTGTAAACACCGCCAAGCTCGGCGCCTGCCAGCCATGGGGATTTGTTGGTCACAACCTTCGTGTAAACCATCTTGGAAATATGGCGTCCGATGGTGTTGAAGGTCAGAGTCGGGGAATCCTCCGTCTGTCCGAGAATCTCACCGTACGGAACGAGTCCCAATTTGATCAGTGCCTGGAATCCGTTGCAGATACCAAGGGCAAGTCCGTCTCTCTCATTCAGCAGTTTGGTAACAGCTTCTTTGATCTTCGCATTCTGGAATGCGGTTGCAAAGAATTTTGCTGATCCATCCGGCTCATCACCTGCGGAGAATCCGCCAGGGAACATGATGATCTGCGCCTGGTTGATGGCTTTTTCAAAGGCATCGACAGAACCGCGGATGTCTTCTGCGGAAAGGTTGCTGAATACCTGAGTGATAACTTTTGCACCGGCACGCTCGAAAGCTCTGGTGCTGTCATACTCACAGTTCGTTCCCGGGAAGACCGGAATGAATACGGTCGGCTGTGCCAGCTTGTGGAAGCATACGTGGATGTTCTTTGCCTGATAGCAGCTGTCTGCAACAATTCCGTTTTCGTCTGCTGCTGCCACATTCAGGGCATCTACATCCGGAAGCTCTGCACCGGATACGGTCTTGAATACTTTTTCCAGCGGTTTGTTCCATGCGGAAACGGCCTCGCGGATGGTGATTTCGGTGTCTTTATAGGAAAGAACCGGTTTGTCTGTCACTTCACCGATGACGGTGTAGGTGCTTGCCAGCTCTCCGACTTTTTCAGCCGGAACTTCGCAGATCAGATCTGCAATATATGGAGTAAAGAGATCTCTCTCGTCTACATTGTGCTCGATGGTTACGCCGAGAGCATTACCGAATGCCATCTTGGATACAGCTGCTGCGATACCCTGACGTCTACGACATAAGCGGCTTTCACACGGCCGTTCTGCATATCCTCATGCAGTTTTCTGTAGGTTTCCATTGACGCCTTCGTACTCTGGAAGCAGATGTGCGTCGACTGGAAGGTGGATCCACACGAGTTTGTCTCCTGTGTTTTCAGCTCCGGAGATACTACATCTTTTAATTTTGCAACGTCAACCGCGAAGGATACGAGTGTCGGCGGTACATCGATATGGTTGAAGGTACCGGACATACTGTCTTTTCCTCCGATAGACGGCAGGCCGTAGCCCATCTGTGCGTCGTATGCACCAAGAAGTGCTGCGAACGGCTGGCTCCAGCGGTGCGGATCCTCAGTCATTCTGCGGAAATATTCCTGGAAGGTGAAGCGGACTTTGCTGTAATCGCCGCCGACTGCCACGATGCGGGACAGGGACTCGGTTACGGCATAGACTGCTCCGTGATACGGGCTCCAGCTCGATACGTATGGATCAAAGCCGTAGCTCATCATGGTAACGGTGTTGGTTTTTCCATCCGGAACCGGCACTTTTGCAACCATGGCCTGAGTTTCAGTCAGCTGATATTTTCCACCGTACGGCATCAGCACGCTGGCTGCTCCGATGGAGGAGTCAAACATCTCGACAAGACCTTTCTGGGAGCATGCGTTGAGGTCTGACAGGGTGGACAGCCATTTTTCTTTCACGTCGGCAATGTCACCGCTTCTTTTTAACGGGGTGTCCTCTGCTTTTGGAATCTCTACGAAGACATCATTCTCCTGATGTGCTCCGTTGGTATCCAGGAATGCACGGGAAATATTGACAATCTCTTTTCCTCTCCAGGAGAGTACCAGACGCGGGTCCTCGGTTACGACTGCAACTTCGGTTGCCTCCAGGTTCTCTTCTGCGGCATATTTCAGGAACTGCTCACGGTCTTTCGGGTCGATGACAACGGCCATACGCTCCTGGGACTCGGAGATGGCGATCTCGGTTCCGTCGAGGCCGGCATATTTTTTCGGTACTTTGTCCAGATTGATCTTAAGGCCCGGTGCCAGCTCGCCGATGGCAACGGAAACTCCGCCTGCACCGAAGTCGTTGCATTTTTTAATCAGAAGGCTGACTTCCTCGCGGCGGAACAGTCTCTGCAGTTTACGCTCAGTCGGCGCGTTTCCTTTCTGTACCTCTGCACCGCAGGTCTCGATGGATTCTGTCGTATGTACTTTGGAGGAACCGGTTGCACCGCCGCAGCCGTCTCTTCCAGTACGGCCGCCGAGCAGGATGATGATATCGCCCGGATCGGAATTTTCACGGACAACGGCACGGCGCGGTGCTGCTCCAAGGACAGCTCCGATCTCCATACGTTTTGCCACGTAGTCCGGATGGTAAACTTCTTTGACATAGCCGGTTGCAAGACCGATCTGGTTTCCATAGGAGCTGTAGCCGTGTGCTGCTTCTCTTACGAGTTTTTTCTGCGGAAGTTTTCCTTCGAGTGTCTCGCTCTGCGGACGGGTCGGATCTGCGGCTCCGGTCACACGCATTGCCTGATATACATAGGTTCTGCCAGAAAGCGGGTCACGGATTGCACCGCCAAGGCAGGTTGCTGCACCACCGAACGGCTCGATCTCGGTCGGGTGGTTGTGGGTCTCGTTTTTGAAGTTGATCAGCCACTCTTCGTCTTTTCCGTCTACATCTACCGGTACGACGATGGAGCATGCGTTGATTTCATCAGACTCTTCCTGATCTGCGAGTTTTCCTTCGGATTTCAGTTTTTTCATTGCCAGAAGGGCAAGGTCCATAAGACAGATGAATTTGTCGTCACGGCCTTTGTAGAGTACCTCACGGTCGCTTAAGTAGCGGTCGTAGCTTTTTTCATCGGCTCGTAGTAGTCGCCTTCGCCGAAGGTCACGTTGGTAAGCTCGGTGGAGAAGGTGGTATGGCGACAGTGATCGGACCAGTAGGTATCGAGTACGCGGATCTCGGTCATGGATGGATTGCGTTTTTCTTCGCCGCGGAAGTAGTTCTGGATATGCAGGAAGTCTTTGAAGGTCATGGCAAGGCCGAGGGAATCGTACAGAGCTTTTAATTCTGCCTCCGGCATGTCGATGAATCCGTCGAAGATTTTGACGTCTGCCGGCTCTTCAAATTTTGTCACGAGGGTTTCCGGTTTTTCAATTCCTGTCTCTCTGGAGTCTACCGGATTGATGCAGTGTGCTTTACTGCGTCAAACTGCTCATCAGTCATCTCTCCTTCGATAACATACGTAACGGCGGAGCGGATGATCGGCTGCTCGTCTTCTTTTAAGAACTGCACGCACTGTACGGCAGAATCGGCTCTCTGATCAAACTGTCCCGGAAGGAATTCTACGGAAAATACTCTCGCACCTTCTGCACGCGGGAAATCTTCCTGATAGCAGATATCAACCGGCGGCTCTGCAAAGACTACTTTACATGCTTTCTCATATGTCTCATCACTGATATTTTCTACATCGTACCGGATCAGCTCCCGTACGTTGGTTACGGTCTGGATGTTCAGATAGTGCTTGATTTCATGCTTCAGATCTTTCGCCTTAATCGCAAATTCCGGCTTTTTCTCCACATAAACGCGTCTGACTGTACTCATTTTTATCCTCCATTTGTCTGAATCATAGTCCCCAAAAAACGGGACAATCTTTCGTTACTTACAGAATAGCATATTTATCTTTATAAATGAAATTAATATATCTTATATGTTTTATAAGTTTTATTTCTTAATAGACGGACGCATTCCATTTTTCCTGCACTACCATCCCACTCATCACCCATTCTCTCCCGTCCTAAACCGTCAGGCCCGCGCACTTTCTGGTGCGCGGGCCGTCCGTTTCCGTTTTTACATTCTATATTTCGCTTTTTTCTCCCGTGTCCGCAGTGCATTCCCCGCCTTTGCCGGCCGGTACAGCAGCATACAGGTTCCCGCATTCATAACAAGCGCACAGCACACATCCGATACGGAGTGCTGTTTTAAAAACATGGTCGAAAACACAATCAGCACCGTCAGGCCCAGGCAGACGTTTCGGAATACCGGGCGGTTTTTGAGCTGCTCGCTGTGTTCTACGGCAACAGCTACGGCTACGGAATTATATACGTGAATACTTGGGAATACGTTGGTCGGTGTGTCTGTCAGGTAAAGGCCTCTGACCAGATCCGTGAAAATGTTCTCCCGTGGGAATACCGTCGGGCGCAGGTTCTGGCCGTTCGGGTACAGATAGGAGATCACGAGGAACGCCGTCATTCCGATTCCCAGGTTGATAATCAGCTGATAATATTCTCTGCGGTTCTTGTTGCAGAAGCCGAAATAAAGGACAGACCATGCAATATATCCAAACCACATAAAATAAGGAATCACAAAAAACTCACAGAACGGAATCATATCATCAAACGGAGTATGAATCAGATGATAACCTTTCGTAATGTGAGTTTCCAGATATTGAAAACATTTCAGATAGAAAATACCATAAACCACTACCGGAAGAAAATGCTTATATTTTTTTATTATCTTCATAGTTTCCCTCCACTTTTCTGACGAGGTTTTTCTCTTCAACCTGCTGAAATTATAGCACAC
>ENA-OQBJ01000848-OQBJ01000848.1-human-gut-metagenome-genome-assembly--contig:-NODE-848-length-14415-cov-6.431481_pt1 | contig 14415 bp, 21 predicted proteins | sample MGYA00242743_ERZ504545 | MGnify/ENA primary metagenome ERZ504545 (study PRJEB26092, sample SAMD00036252) | human gut metagenome | host: Homo sapiens | study: EMG produced TPA metagenomics assembly of...
GAATCCAAAGGGGCCGCCCGGCACACGACCGCGCGAGCGCTCGCCAGCATGTCGCCCGTTACCACGCGCCAACGCGCACGGTCACGGCAGAGCGATCGATATTCTTGGTAATGAGCCGCGCGGCATTCCGTTCGATCTCGACGTCGTGAGCGAGCGGGCGCCACGTGAGAGCATCTCTAACCCTAAGGCGCCGGAGCCGCCAAAGGCGTCCAGCACGCGGACCTCGTCCAGATCGAAGTCAAATGCCGACATGACCATAGATGCGCATGCCTCGCGCACGCGATCGGTCGTGGGGCGGGTGACATCGCGACCACGGGGCTCCTCGATCTTACGACCGCGCCATTCGCCGCCGATGATTCTCATCCTCCGCTGACCTCCTTAAAAATGTGTCGATATCGCATGGCGACCGCATCGCGCAGGGGGCGCGTCGCCACGGAGTCAAGGTTGCAAGCATACCGCAAGAGCTCGACCGCGTCCAAATGGGCCCACTCGATCAGCTCCTCGTCGGCATCCAGGTCGACAAAACGCAGAGTCACACCGCCATGCTGGCGGTACCCCAGGATTTCGCCCTCGTGGCGCAGACGAAGGTCCATCTGGCGAGCGTAAAGCCGTCCGAGGTCTTCTCGAGCGATTGCAGCGGTCTTGTGCCGCCGACGCGCCGCCGTTGCCCTTGGAGTGCGTCATGACCAGGCAGGTGCCCGACACGCTGCCGCGGCCTACACGCCCGCGCAGCTGGTGCAAGGCCGCCAACCCAAAGCGCTCACCGTTCTCGATGACCATGACGGTGGCGTTAGGCACGTCGACGCCCACCTCGACCACCGTAGTCGAGACGAGCACATCGATCTCGCGACGCTTGAAGGCATCGATAACCTGGTCCTTCTCCCCCGCTGGCATGCGGCCGTGAAGGCGCTCGATGGCAAGACCCGGCAACGCCAGACGCAGGCGGTCGAGCTCGGTCGCCGTATCGTGCAGCGGCACGGGGACCGTCACGCGGCCTCATCGTCGCGGGCGATACCGGGCACGTCCTCCAACTCATCGGCCGAGTCACTCGGCTCCACGAGCGGGCAAATCACGTAGGCCTGCTGACCCTTTTCATGCGCCTTACGGATGGCGCCATAGGCGAGGTCACGGCTCGACTCGGTGAGAACACGCGTCGTCACGCCAGCACCCGGACGGGACGATGGCGGATGATGCTCGTATCCAGGTCGCCATAGACCGAGAGCGCCAGCGTGCGCGGAATGGGAGTCGCCGTCATGACGAGCAGGTCCGCGCCGGGACCCTTCGCACGCAGGGCGTTGCGTTGGCCGACGCCAAACCGGTGCTGCTCATCGATGACCACGAGTGACAGATGCTTGAACGCAACGTTATCCGAAAGGACCGCGTGGGTGCCAAAGAGGACATCGAGCTCGCCCGATTCCAGCTGGGCATGGATCCGCTCGCGCTCGGCCGCCGGCGTGGCGCCCGTCAGGAGCGCCCAGGTCATACCAGCCTGCGAGAGCAAGGGGCCGGTCTTATCGGCATATTGACGCGCCAGCACGCCCGTGGGCGCCATAACGCAGGCCTGCGTGCCGCTATCGGCAGCCACAGCCAGCGCGCAGGCGGCAACAGCGTCTTGCCGGTACCGACATCGCCCAGCAGCAGGCGGTTCATCACGCGCCCGCCATCGCACATATCGCGCAGGATATCTTGGAACGCGGCCTGTTGCTCGTCGCTCAGCGAAAACGGCAGGGCCTGCTTAAGCGCGGCCAGGTGCTCGCCCGCGGCGTGGGCATAGGGCACCACATCGACCAGGCCGCCGTCGTTGCGCAGGCGCAGCGCCAGTTGCAGGTAGAGGCACTCCTCGTAGGCAAGCCGTGCGCGCGCGATATCGCGCTCAGCCATGCTCGAGGGAAAATGGATCGATCGAAGCGCACGGGCATTGCTCATCAGGCGGCGCTTGACGCGTAAGCGTGCGGGAATCGGATCGAAGGGATTGCCGACGACCTCGAGCGCGCCACTTACGATACGGCGCATCCATGCCTGACTCACGCCGTCACTCACGTAATGGACCGGCAGGATAGTGCCCGCGGCGCGCCCTTCCTCAAGCTTTTCAAAGTGCGGCGAGGCCATCTGCTTAAAGCCGTAGGCAAACTCGACCTTACCCATTACGGCCAGGCGGTCGCCCTGCTTAAGCTGCTGGGCAATCCAGGCTGGCGGAAAAAGGCGACCTGCAGCACGCCCGTCTCGTCAACGAGTGAGACCTCGGTCACCTGCATGCGCGGACGCGGCTGCTTTTGGACGATACGATCGACCGTGGCGATGATGGTACACACGGTACCGATGGGCGCCATCTCGATGGACCAGGAGCGCGTAAAGTCCAGGTATCGATGAGGGATATGGAGAAGGAGGTCCCCCACCGTCCGAATTCCCAGACGGCGAAGGGCCTCCTCACGTTTACCCGAAACATATTTGAGTCGCGCGATATCCTCGTCGAGCGCATTGCTCTGGGCAAAGCGCTCCGAGACGCGCGGCACGGAGCACAGTTCAGACATGGGCAGTTGCCTACTCGATCGAGAAGATCACGGGATAGAGCGGCTGCTCGCCACGATGGGCGTCGATCTCCAGATCGGGCTGAGCCTCCTCGATAGCGTCGACGATCTCCTGGAAGGCCTCATCGGACAGCTCCTCGCCGGCCAGAATCGTCAGCGCGTCACCCTCCTCTTCCTCCTGCATACGGTTGATGCAGTCGAGCGTGACCTGCTTCACGTCGGAGCCGACCACATCGATGGAGCCGGCGATGATGCCCATGACGTCACCGGAGTGAATCGGCGAGCCGTCGGAGGCACTGGAATCGCGCACGGCACGGGTGACCTCGCCATCACGAACCTCACTGATGGCGTCGACCATAGCGGCGACGGCATCCTCGAGCTCGGAATCGGGCAGGACCGCGAACAGCGCGGAGAAGGCCTGCGGAACGGTCTTGGTGGGAACGACGGCGACCTTCTTGTCGGTGCAGGCAGAGGCAGCGGCCTCGGCGGCCATGCGGATGTTGCCGTTGTTGGGCAGAATGATGACCGAGGTCGCGTTGACCTGGTCGACGGCGCCCAGCAGGTCTGCAGTCGAGGGATTCATGGTCTGGCCACCGGACACGATCACGTCAACGCCGAGGGACTTGAGGATGTCGGCCTCGCCGGAACCGGCGGCAACGGCGACAAAGCCAGGGCCTTCGCGGGCTCGGCGGCCTTCTCCTGGTCCTCGTGGATCTTGGCGGTACGGTCGTGGGCCTCCATCTCCATGTTGTGGATAAAGACCTCGTAGATCTGGCCAAGCTGCAGCATGTGCTCGAGCACCAGGTTCGGGGTGTTGGAGTGCACGTGGATCTTGTAGTCGGGATATGCGCCCACGAGCAGCTCACAGTCGCCCATGGAACCCAGGAACTTAAGGCACTCGTCCTCGTCAAACGGGGCGTCGGCCTTAAACAGGAACTCATTGCAGTAACGGAATTCCGAGCCCTCCCAGTCGTCGTTAGCCTCGATCTCAACGCGGCCAAGAGCGGCATCACGGGCAGAGCCGGCGGAGTCAAACGTAGCGGAGAAATCCTCGACAACGGTGCTGCGGCCAAGAGCGGCAGCTACGAAGTTCTCGAGGAAGATGGCAAAGCCAAAGGCGCCGGAGTCGACCACGCCGTTCTCCTTCAGAACGGGCAGCAGGTCGGGCGTGCGAGCGACGGACTGGTAGGCCTCGACGACGATGGCATCGAGCGCGTCCTCGGCCGAGAACTTCTTCTTCTCGCACTCGTCGGCCTTGGTCGAGACATCGCGCAGCACCGTGAGAATCGTGCCCTCGATGGGCTTACGGACGGCCTGGAAGGCGACCTTGACGGCGCGGCGGAACGCATAGGCGATGTTGGCGGACGTGATGGCTCATCAGCAGAGACGAGACCCTCGGCCACGCCGCGCAGGATCTGAGAGGTGATGACGCCGGAGTTGCCGCGGGCACCCATCAGGGAGCCGTGGGTAATGGCGCCGGCGATGGCCTCCATATCGGCATCGGCGGGAAGGGCGGAAAGCTCCTTGGTCACCGAGGCGAGCGTGAGCGACATGTTGGTACCGGTGTCGCCGTCGGGTACGGGGAAGACATTGAGCTTGTTGATCTCCTCGGCCTTGTCGGAAACAGCAGCCGCAGCGATCGGAAAACAGGTGCGAATGGTCTTTGCAATCATGGGTATTTGAATCTCCGTTTTCGGATGCTAGTTCAGACGGCTCTTGAGCGCGTCGATGTGAATGCCGATCTTAAGGCTGGCGGGATCGATCTGGGCGATCTCCTGCAGAGTGAAGGCAACGGAGCTCGAAAGATTGTGGCAGACGGACTTCATGTTGACGCCGTTCTCGAGCACGACGTGAAGATCGACCGTAAGGCCGTTCTCGTCGGCGGAGACAAGCACGCCCTTGCGGAGGCGCTGACCGGCAAGCAGGCGCACGCTCTCGGCACCCTGGAGCTGCTCAGCCATACCGACAACGCCATAGCACGTCATCGCGGCATAACCGGCAATATCGGCAATAACGTCGTTCGAGACGCTCAGGCTGCCGTTAATGGTCTCAGACACAAGAATCTCCTTATCTGGTGCTCGCGGCACCATCTCGTGGGAGCAATCATTGCAATATTCTACAACGAGCGCGCCATGTTGAGGTGGTGGGTCGCGGGATTACATCCTCGACACGAAATGTTGATATGGTAACGTTCGCGCCAGGCGATCGCGGTATGAAAAAACCCGCCACATAAGCGACGGGTTTTACAACCTGGCTCCCCGGGTAGGACTCGAACCTACAACAGCGCGGTTAACAGCCGCGTGCTCTACCATTGAGCTACCGAGGAATTTAAAAGCCCAACGGAAAGGGCTGGAAAATTCTGGCTCCCCGGGTAGGACTCGAACCTACAACAGCGCGGTTAACAGCCGCGTGCTCTACCATTGAGCTACCGAGGAATAGGTGCGTGCTCTCAAGCAACGAAGTTTATTATACGGACGAATCAGCTCAGGGCAAGAACTTTTTTAAGAAATTTTCCGCCCTAGTCATTGGGAACGTTCTTAAACGACTAGTCATTCAAGAACGTCCCCAATGACTACATGAAAGCGCCCCCAAGCGAATGTGCTTGAGGGCGCCTCTTGCTTGACTAGCTTTCGATATAGTCCTTTAGCTTGCTCGAACGGCTCGGGTGGCGGAGCTTGGCCAAGGTCTTGGACTCGATCTGGCGGATACGCTCGCGCGTGACGCCAAACTCGCGGCCGACTTCCTCGAGCGTGCGGGGATGCCCGTCGACAAGGCCAAAGCGCAGCTCGATAACCTTGCGCTCACGATCGGCAAGCGAGTCGAGCACCTGAGTGAGCTGCTCCTGCAGCATGGAGAAGCTGGCGGCATCGGGCGGAACGATAGCCTGGGAGTCCTCGATAAAATCGCCCAGCTGGGAATCCTCTTCCTCGCCGATGGGGGTCTCAAGCGACACGGGCTCCTGCGAGATCTTCTGGATCTCGCGGACGCGGTCGGCGCTCATGTCCATCTCGGCACCGATCTCCTCGGGGGTCGGTCGCGACCCAGGTCCTGAAGGAGCTGGCGCTGCACGCGGACGAGCTTGTTGATAGTCTCGACCATATGCACGGGAATACGGATGGTACGGGCCTGGTCGGCGATAGCGCGCGTAATGGCCTGACGGATCCACCACGTGGCGTACGTGGAGAACTTGAAGCCCTTCTGGTAGTCGAACTTCTCGACGGCGCGAATCAGACCGAGGTTACCCTCCTGGATCAGGTCAAGGAACAGCATGCCGCGGCCGACATAGCGCTTGGCGATGGAGACGACCAGACGCAGGTTTGCGCTGATGAGTGCCTGCTTAGCTTCGAGGCCGACGTTCTCAATGCGCGTAAGACGACGCATCTCGCACGCGTGAGCTCGAGCTCACCGGCATCGGCGGCCTCGAGCTTCTCGGTGGCCTCAAGACCGGCCTCGATCTTCATGGCCAGATCGACTCTTCGGAGGCGGTCAGCAGGTCGACCTTGCCGATCTCCTTGAGGTACATACGAACAGGATCGCCGGTCAGCATCACCGTGGAGGCATCGATGCCACGCACGCGCGAGCGTGAACGGGACGTGCGCACGGTGCGCTTCTTCTTGCTCTTGGAAGAACCCATCTCGGCATCGGCCTGACGGGCCATCTTGAGCTCGTGATCGTCGAGCGAGCCGGAATCGTGCTCGTCGTCGTCATCGAAATCGTCGGTATCGGTATCGTTATCGTCATCGTCGACGTCCATGGGGGCGTCGTCGTTACCGCTCGCGGAGATAATCTGGATGCCGCTGTTGCGCAGCGCGGAATACACCGCGGTGAGCTGCTCGTCAGAAACATCGATATCCTTCAGGGCGACCTGAATCTCGTCCTCGGTTACCGAAGTCCTGTTTGAGCCGTTGCCCATGAGCTTTGCAACGTAGGATTCCAGCCCAGTACCCGTGCTCTCAGTCTTTTTTGGCACAGATTCTCCCTTCATAGTCCACAGGACTCAATACTTTAGCACACACATCGACGTCTATACCCAAAAAGAGGACAGGATATAGGCGAGAATACGCTGGTTGACCACAACATCTAGGCTTGTTCGGTGCCCGCGGCCTCCAGGCCGATCAAACGGAACGGGTCCGCCACGCCGCCGATCGACTTTTGCAGCTCGCGTTGACGCTGTGAATCCTGCGCGGCCTGCACGGTCAGCGCGCGACGGGCTCATCGTCGAGCGAACGGTCCTGGCGCAGCTTGGCCTGTGCGGCACGCATACGGCGCTTGATGGTGTAGAGCTCGAGCGTATCGAGCATAAACACGATGTTCGTCTCGGTGGGGTGCTTGCTCGTCGCCGAGATGCGCCCGGCACTCACAAGCGTTGCCGCCTCGGGACACACCGAGCGCGCCGCATCCATGCAGGCTGCAGGATCGGTTCCCGGCGGCGTTGCCAGAACGGCCCATGCGATGGACTCGTGACGCGGGTCAACCCACTCGATAGAGCAGATGCGGTCGGCATACGTGCGGAACAGGTCGGGGTAGCTCGTGAGCATGGTCAGCAGCTCACGCTCCCCTGCCAAGGACTTACGCTCAAGATCAGTAAGAACCATCGGCGCCGCCGCAGCCGGAGCACCCGAACCATCAGTCGCAGGTACAGCACCCATACCATCAGGCGCGTCGATCGGCGGCAGGTCGTCGACGACCTCCACGGGCGCGGCGCCGTAGGCATCGAGCGGGACGTAGTCATACGGCTCTTCTTCGACCGGCGCGGACACCGGCGGCGTCGCGCCCGATGCCCAAGCACCGCTAGATGCCCCCTGCGAACCAGACGTCCGACCGCCCGCGCTACCAGAGCGCTCAGCCTGTGCCCGCTGGCGCTCATAGTTCTGCTCACGACGTCGTTCCGCATCCTCGCGCTTGGCGACATCGCGAAACACACGGCCCGAGCTCGCACGCACTGTCTCCAGATCCAAACCCAACAGGTCGGCAATTTGAATAAAGTACGTGTCGATCATATAGCTGTCGCGCAGCGGATAGATAAGCGTCAGCGCATCCTCCAGCGCTTGGCGCGACCGCCCGGCGTGGAGATGTCGCTCGACTCCTGCAGCGAACGGTACACGAAGTCCATGAGCGGCTCGGCGGCGTCAATGCGTTTCTGCAGCTCCCCTCCGCCGTGCGCCGTGATGAACTCCATGGGATCGTTACCGTCGGGCAGCACCACGCAGCGCAGGTCCATAGAATCCTGCTCGATAAACTGAATCGCACGGCGAGCGGCCTTTTGACCGGCGGCATCGCCGTCAAACATATACACGATGCGCTTGGCAAAGCGGGTGAGCGTCTTGACGTGATGCTCCGTGAGCGCGGTGCCCAGCGTGGCGACGACGTTTTTAATCCCCGCCTCCCAACAGGCGATGCAGTCGGTATAGCCCTCTACCACGATGGCGGTATCCTGCGCGACGATAAACTCCTTGGCCCAATTAAAGCCGTAGAGGTTTCGCTTTTTATGAAACACGCTCGTCTCGGCGGTGTTGAGGTACTTGGGTTGGCCGTCTCCCATGATGCGACCGCCAAAGGCGATGTTGTGACCCTGCTCATCAAAAATGGGGAACATCACGCGGTCGTAGAAGCGGTCGGCAAGCTGCCCGCGCCCGCGGCTCACGGCAACGTTGGCATCGATCATCTCCTGCGGGGTAAAACCCGCCTGGGACAGGTGCGACACCAGCGCGTTGCGGCCAGGCGCAAAGCCCAGGCAGTAGCGGCGGCAGACGTCGCCACCCATGCCGCGGCTGGCAAAGTACTCGCGCGGACGGCCGTCCTTACCGCGCATAAGCATGGTGTGATAGAACTGGGCGGTCTCGGCGCACAGATCGTAGATGCGGGCACGCTTGGTACCGCGCTCGCGGCGGTCTCCGGTGTCGTGCAGCTCAATACCCGCGCGATCGGCCAAATAACGGATTGACTCGGGAAAGCTCAGGTTCTCGCGCTTCATGATATAGGTGAAGACGTCGCCACCCTCGCCGCAGCCAAAGCAATGCCACACCTGCGTGGCGGGAATAATGTGGAAGGACGGAGTCTTTTCGCCATGAAAAGGGCAGCAACCCCAAAACTCATGACCGCGGGGCTTGAGCTCAACCGTTTCCTGCACGATGGCGACTAAGTCGGACGCAGCGCGTACCTGGTCTTTTTCCTCATCGCTAATCACGGACACTCACCCCCTGCTCGCCCAAGTTGTGACGAATATCTTCGATATTACCCTCGACGGTCGCGATCAACTCATCCAGCGAATCGAACACGCGCGACGGACGCAGCCAGCGCGTAAACGCCAGCGAAACGGAAGCGCCGTACAGGTCGCCCGTATAACCAATTAAATTAGCCTCGAGATGCGCAGATGCCGCATCGTCGGCATACGTCGGCGGCAGTCCGACGTTAACGGCAGCGGGCCACACGATGTCGTTTACCAGCAACAGGCCCTCATACACGCCATCGGCAGGCACCTGAATGCCGTCGGGAACCTGTAGGTTTGCCGTGGGAAAGCCCATGCCAGAGCCTCGTGACGGCCGCGAATAACACCGCCGCGCACCATATACGGGCGTCCGAGTAACCCAGCAGCAAGCCCCACATGGCCCTGTCTCAGCTCGTGACGAATGCGGGTGGCGCAAATGGCCTCACCGCCCTCGCAAAGCAAGTCGTGCCCGTATACGTCAACGCCGCGCTCGGCACCCCAGGCGCGCATCTCGGCAACACCAGAAGCACCGCCGCGACCCAGCCTAAAGTCGCTGCCAACGCGAATCGAGCGAATGTCGACCACACGTGACAACAGTGCGAGAAAACCGACATGGTCGAGCGCCGCGACCTCAGGCGTAAAGGGAACGGCCACCACTGCATCGACCCCGGTTTGAGCCAGGGCATGCAGACGGTCGGCCGTCGTCATCAATTTTTGAGCGGGCGAAGGGCTCACCACGACGTCCGGGTCGGGATCGAAAGTGACCACGACCGCCTTGCAGCCATGGGCACGGGCATCACGGACAAGCGCTTCGATGAGTTCCTGGTGTCCACGGTGCACACCATCGAACACGCCGATGGCAATCGATGCGGCACCCAAGTGCTCGCACTCATCAAACGCATCGGCAGTAACGATGCGAGCCTCGTCCGACTCGCCCTCGAAAAAGATACGCGCGAGCTCGCGAGCGGACAACATCATCGAACACCGCCGATTGCCTGCGGAAACACGTGCTCCATGACAAAGCGGCCACTCTCAATGCGGGCGAGCGCCTTGAGTCCCCCATCGAGCACCAACGCAAAAGGCGCCTTCGCGGTATCGAAATCGGCAAGCGCACGCTCAACGGGAATGCGTCGGCCACAGAGCAGGTCGTCGGCAAGATTGCCCGGCAAGTCAACACGCGTGGCGCCCAGGGCCGCAATGGGATCCAGGGCAAAGGCAGGCGCGGACTCGGGAGAAAGCTCCTCGACCGCATGACAAGCGCCAATGGAAACAACACCGGAGGCCGTGCGGCGCAGCGCGGAAATGTGCGCGGCGCTCTCGCAGGCGCGGCCCAAGTCGCGAGCGAGCGCACGGATATAGGTACCCTTGCTCACTGAGAACGCCACGGTCCACACACACGTATCACCTTCGCCTCCCACGGCGATCAGGTCGGCGGCATAGACCTCGACGGGGCGCGGAGGTAGGTCCACCGCATTGCCCTCGCGAGCAGACTTGTAGGCGCGAACGCCATTGACCGAGATAGCCGAAAACGCCGGCGGCACCTGCATCTGCGGACCCAGCATGGCGGCCAAGCGCTCACGGGCATAGGCAGGATCGCGGAGCTCGTTGGCAACAGCCACGGTGCGGACCGCCTCGCCTCCGCATCATCGGTATTGGTCTCGGCGCCAAACGAGATGTCGGCGACATAGCTTTTGGTATCGAGGGTTAGCATGCCCAGCAGACGGGTGGCCTGGCCAACACCCACCACCATGACACCCGATGCCATGGGGTCGAGCGTGCCGGCATGGCCGACGCGACGCTCATGGAGGGCGCGCCGACATTGCGAGACCACATCGTGGGACGTGCAGCCACCGGCTTATCGACGGCGAGCAGCATATTCAGTTGAGAAGGCGTACGACGAGCCATGTACCATCCAAAAAGTTAAAGCTCGACGGTCACCGAAGCGGGATCCTCCCCCACCAGCTCGGCCAGCATGGGAAGTGCCACGGTAAGCGTCTCGAGAATCGTTCCGTTGTTGGAGAAACCGGCGGCAGCGGGATGTCCGCCTCCGCCAAAGGCAGCAGCGATCTCGGACACGTTGAGGTCGCCCTTGGAGCGCAGGTTGCCGCGCACCTTGGTATCGCCCTCAATGCCCTTCAGGAACAGACAGACCTCGACGCCCATCACCGAGCGCACCACGTCAACCAGACCGTCGCACTCGTCCGAGGTGACACCGCAGGCCTCAAGGTCACTCTGGTACGCGTAGCTATACGCGACGCGCCCGTGGGCCACCGTCTTAATGCGGCCCATAACGATGGACTTGAGGTGCAAAAACTCAACGCGCATGCTCTGGTATACCTCGAGCGCAACGCGCGCCGGATCGGCACCGTGTGCAACCAGACGCGAGGCCGCATGGAACGCGGCGGCATCGGCGTTTTGGTACTGAAAACGGCCGGTATCGGTAACCAAGCCACAAAGCAGGCAGGTCGCAACGCCATCACGTGCGACAATGCCGCAATTGTCCAAGAAGCGGTCGATGATCATGGCGCAGGCCGCAGCTTCGACGCGCCTCAGGCTCAGCTCGGCAAACTCCTCGCGCGCCGGATGGTGATCGAAGCACACCACATGCTTGGAGCGACGAAGCACCTCGGCGGAATTATTGAGACGCTCGACGACCGGTACGTCCACCGAGATGAACAGGTCCGGATTGCCGGTGTACGCAGATGCCGGCACCAGGCGATCGGAGCCTTCCATAAAGCGGTAGATGCGCGGAACCGGGTCATCGTCTGCCAGCAGCAGCGCAATGTCCTTGTTGGGGAAAAACTTCATGAGCGAAAGGCCCAGACCCAATACGGAGCCCAAGGCATCGCCATCGGGAGAAGTATGTCCCGAAATCGCAATGGAGGACGCACCCTCGATGAGCTCGAGGATGCGTCGCTGAATATCTGCAGACTCGCACGAGGCGAGGTCGGCGGAATTAGTCATCTAAAGCTGCCTCCTGGGCGGCATCCGCTATCGGATAGCCGTCCTCGTCCTTTTCGATCGCAAGCGTGGCGGGAACGTTTTCCAGCGCACGCGTGATGCGTTCGGCCTCATCGGTCGAGCGATCGATGCGAAAATCGAGCTCGGGCGTGACACGCCAATCGAGCGAGCAAGCCAACAGGCTGCGAATACGGCCCTTGGCGCTTGCGAGCGCCTCCATGACCTCGTCGTAGCGGCTCGCATCGCACGACACGTACACACGCGCGAACGAACGGTCCACCGCGACCTCGACCGCGGTCAAAGTAACTAGGTCGAGACGCGGATCGGAAACCTCAAAGAGCAGGATATAACCGAGCTTCTCGCGAAGCTGCTCGCCCAGACGGCGGGTTGCCTGCGTTTGCTTCATAGCGCTACCCCCTACTCGGTACGGGCAACCTGGTCGATGCGGTAACCCTCGATCTGGTCGCCGGGCTTGATGTCCTGGAAGTTCTCCAGGCCAATGCCGCCCTCGGAACCGCTCTTGAGGCTCTTGGCCTCGTCCTTGTAGTGGCGCATCGAGGCGATCTTGCCGTTGAAGACCACGATGCCGTCGCGCACCAGGCGCACGGAATCGGTCGCGGCGATCTCGCCCTCCTCGACGCGGACACCGGCGGCGATACCGACTTTGGGCACCTTGAAGGTGTCCAGGACGGTCGCGGTACCCGTGGCGACCTCGACCTCGGTGGGCTTGAGCATGCCGATACGGGCGGCGTCGAGCTCCTCGAGGCACTTGTAGATGACGTCGTAGCAACGGATCTCGACGCCTCGCGCTCGGCGGCGGAGCGGGCCTTACCGTCGGGACGGACGCCAAAGCCGATGATGATGGCGTTGGAGGCGTCGGCCAGGACGACGTCGGTCTCGTTGATGGCACCAACGGCGGAGTGGATCGTGTTGATACGAACCTCGGACTGATCCATCTTGTCGAGCGAGTCCTGAAGGGCCTCGATGGAACCCTGGACGTCGGCTTGATGATGAGGTTGAGCTCCTTGACCTCGGCGTCGGCAATGGTCTCGAAGAGGTTCTCGAGCGTGACGTGCTTGACGCGGCTCTGCTCCTCGATACGGGCCTTGAGCGAACGCTCGTCGGCAAGGGCGCGAGCCTCGCGCTCGTCCTCAAACACGCGGAACTCGTCGCCGGCGTTGGGCACGGACTGCAAGCCCAGGATCTCGACGGCGTCGGAAGGACCGGCCTCGGTGACGGCGTTGCCCTTGGGATCGAGCATGGCGCGGACGCGACCGTAGGTAAGGCCGGCGACCAGCGTATCGCCCACGTGCAGGGTACCGCGGGTCACGAGCACCGTGGCAACCGAACCGCGGCCCTTGTCGAGCTTAGCCTCGAGGACGTTGCCGGAGGCAAAAGTGTCGGGGTTGGCCTTGAGCTCGAGCACGTCGGCCTGGAGCAGCACGGTCTCGAGCAGATCGTCGATACCGATCTTCTGCTTGGCCGAAATGTTGACGAACATGTTCTGTCCGCCCCACTCCTCGGGGATGACACCGTACTCGGTGAGCTCCTGGCGCACGCGGTCGGGGTTGGCGCCCGGCTTATCGATCTTGTTGACGGCGACGACGATGGGTACGCCGGCGCTTGGCGTGGTTGATCGACTCGACGGTCTGGGGCATGACGCCGTCGTCGGCAGCCACGATCAGAATGACGATGTCGGTCACCTTGGCACCACGGGCACGCATGGCCGTAAAGGTGGCATGGCCCGGGGTATCGATGAAGGTGATCTTGCGGTCGTTGATCATAACCTGCGAAGCGCCGATTGCTGGGTAATGCCGCCCGCCTCGCCGGCAGCGACACCGGTGTGACGGATGGCGTCGAGGAGGCTCGTCTTGCCGTGGTCGACGTGGCCCATGACGGTGACGACCGGGGCGCGCGGCTTAAGGTCGGCGGGATCGTCGTAGAACGAGAAGGTATTCTCCTCCTCGGGGGTAATGATCTTGATCTGACGAACCAGGTCGTCGGCAACGAGCTCGACGAGGTCGTCGGACATGGACTGCGTCATGGTGAGCGGCGTACCCAGCAGGAACAGGCGCTTGATGATATCGTTGGCCGGAACGTCGAGCGCCTCGGCGAGCTCCTGGACCGTAACGCCCTGGGAGACCTTGATGGCATCGAGCTCCTCGGGGTTCACGCCCTGGGCCAGCGCCTCCTCTATCTTGCGCTCCTCCTGAGCCTTGGCAGCTTCGCGCTCGCGCTTCTCCTTGCGCTTCTTGCGGCGACCGGTGGACTCGCGAGAGGCCTCCTCGACGGCGGCACGAGCCTCCTCGAGTACCTTCTCGCGGCTGTACTCCTCGGCCTCGCGAGCCATGCGGCTGTAGTGGTCCTCTTCGTTGTTGTGACCGCCCTTGCGCTTCTTGCCCTTGCCCTGCTTGTCGGGGTTGGGGAAGTCCATGCCGGCAGCAACGTTGTTGCTGGCGTTGGTGCGATGGCTGTGCGGACGGCTCTCGGAGGCGTTGCGCTCGGAATTGTTGTCGGAGGCATTACGATCGTTACGACGGCCACCGCGGCGGTCGTTGTTACCGCCACGACGGTTACCGCGCTCGGCGGCGCGCTCGGCCTTGGCCTTGTCCTCGGCGTCCTTCTTCTCCTTGAGCACGGTCTCCTGTGCGGCGATCTGGTCGAGCAGCGAGCGGAAGCGCGAACCGGAGTCGGAAGCGGGAACGGCGCGGCGCTGGG
>ENA-OQBJ01000849-OQBJ01000849.1-human-gut-metagenome-genome-assembly--contig:-NODE-849-length-14396-cov-3.234705_pt1 | contig 14396 bp, 13 predicted proteins | sample MGYA00242743_ERZ504545 | MGnify/ENA primary metagenome ERZ504545 (study PRJEB26092, sample SAMD00036252) | human gut metagenome | host: Homo sapiens | study: EMG produced TPA metagenomics assembly of...
TCACAATCATTCCAGAAATCGATCATAATGGATACACCGGGAGTTTGCTGGAGCAAGATGCGAATTTGTCAAGATATTTCTTCTCTTTTGAAACCGATTATGGTAAATTCGGATTCGGGTCTGAGGGACTCCGTAATCATATGCATTGAGTACATTCACTTTTGAATAATAACCAGCTTGCTTTATTCGATTTAGAATATACTCAAGTGCTTTTGCATTTCTTGGATCAGCCAAACCTTTTACATTCTCAAAAATAAAAGCTTTAGGTCGTACTTTATTGAGGAGATATAGAGTGTCATTCCATAATTGTCCACGGTCATCGTCAAATCCAAGGTTTTTCCCTGCAATAGACCAACTTTGACAGGGTACTCCGGCAGTCATGAAATCGTGTTCCGGAAGCGTTTTCAACTTGGTAATATCTCCAAAATTGGCACTTGTGTCCTCTTTAAAATTTTGACAATATGTATTGATGGCATCTGGGGCGATTTCACTAAAGCCAATACAAGTACCACCTACACTTTGAAGTGCAAGCCGAAATCCACCAATACCAGCGAAAAGATCTATAAATGAAAAATTAGCCATGAAATTATCTTAGTATATCAACGTCAAATCCCTCAGGAGGTTCAATGCCAAGGTATTCTCTGTATATTCTTTCTTTATAATGTTTGCCTAACTTGTTGACTTCGTTGATGAAGAGCTGGTATGTTCCTTCTCCACCGATTAAATTCCAAGTTTCTTCTCCAATCAGTACGCATGGATCATGCTTCATATCAAACCAGCGTGTAGGAAGAGTCCATGAGTAGTTTTCCTTTATGCGATATGGATTATATGGAAGAGCAAAATATGCTTCTTCGATTGGACGACCTTGCATTGCAAGCAACTTGAACATTTTTTCCTTACTGACTTTGGTTTGGTCACTGTTGGGAAGAGGACCTTTTAATTCAAAAGCATAAGTTTTACCTGTTGTGTTGTTGGTTGCGAGGATATCACAAATAACGGTCACAGGAATAGCTGACCACCGCCTTCAAGAATATATTTCAACTCTTCATTCCAATTGGGAGATAATTCACGTGTCTCTAGTTTATTTAGGACTTCTTGTATTCTCCGCAAGCTTTCTTTACCAACAAGGCCTTCTACTTTTACCTCTTGTCCGCATTGGCCATGGTAGGTTTTACCTACTGCAACAGCCAGAGACTGCCAAGCTTTCCAAAAGGAGTAGTGAAACGTCTTTCAAAATGAGATCCCTTCCAAATTTCGTTAGGCACAAGAGCTGCATATAATGGTTTGTCTTTACTAAAGTCTTCTACAATAAAAGGATGCTTGAACAATACGTTATTCATCACTCCATCCATTAACTTTTTGATTACGGAGAGAATAGCCTCTGAAACATTATTGTGGTCTGGCTTATTGCTGTTATCATCAAAGAAGAAGAAAAACATGCTTATTCCTTTTTAGAAGTTTTGGATACTTTGATTGCAGCATTTAAGCGAACTATTTTTTCCCATTCAATGTCACCATTAGCATTGCAGTAATTTTGTACAAATTCTTGGGTAAACTTATTGATCATGCGGCTATACTCAATGAAGTATGCTTCATTTTTTTCCTTGGCTTTGGAGCCAAGAGGTTCGATAATATCTACAAATAGAGTTGGCTCTCCTGATATTAGAGTCCAAAACTTTTCACCGCAGTATTTTTCGTGATCACTATCGTTATAACCTTTGTTGTCATTACCATAGCAGCAACCTTCAATACACATCGTAGGAACAGTTTTTCGGCTTGTATTGAAAACCCGTCTGGCTGTACGGAATTGTTCTTTCTGTTTTTTCATTGAAGTGGAATTGCTCCATGCCGGACCGGATTTTACAGAGACAAAATAGTGAACTCCTTCTTTATCAAACTCAAGGTCAATACCTTCTGCGGAAGACTTATAGCCACCATATACTTCGTTAGCAACAAACATGGCAACACCTTCCATCCAGTTTCCAAAAATACTTCTTCTGCTGATGACATGGTTGCGGAGGCAATACTTTCTACCATCTCTCCTGCTGTAATTATGTTCTTTGCTCTAAACATATATGGATTCTTACGAGAAAGGAGTTCCTTAAGATTGAGGGATTGTAGTTTTGCTATTCGATTGGCATGAAACTCACCTATATGTTTCTCTACATATTGAGTAATGCTGTTAATTAATTCAGTATTCATGGTTTTGGTATCAATTGGTTTGTTAAATTGTCCATTGCATGCCATATCTTGTCACGAAGTTCTTCTATCTGTTCCTTTATTATCAGCGTTTGCAAACGTTACAAGTTAATGGTCAAAAGGATTTTTGGACGATAGATGTACGTATATCTTTAATTGATTTTACAAAGATACTATTTTTTACGATACCCCTTTCTATGTCTTTTAATATTTTGCATGCAAGCACCTGCTTTGTTTCTGCAATTACGGCTTCTGCCGCTTGTTCTGCTTCCGGGGTATAGGTCTGTGTGCCGCGTTGCTGCTCCAGCCATTTCAACAGAGGAATGGCCTTTTGTGCTTCAATCATCAGGAAGGTAGGCAGCATTTTGTGGGCGGTGGCACACAAGGCTTCCATATCTTTGTTACTGATGGCAGTCTGTAACTTCTCCATATTTTTCTGTGTTTCCTGTGCAAAGGTGCGCAGAATCTCTTTGGCAGCTTCCGGGTCATCCTCCGAGAAAGCCGTCAGCGGAGAAAAGTTATAAGGCTGGTCTGTGTGTGGCGAAGTTTCGTGGGCTTCCTTCTGAACCGGCGAGGTGTCAGGTATATTGTCCGATACGGTGAGTTGGGGCAGTGCATTTTTTACCACCTTCTTCAGTTCAGACTGGTTGAAAGGTTTCTGCAACATGCCGGCAAACCCTTTCTGCAGGAAGTCATTCTCATTCATATCCCCTCGGGCTGTGATGGCAATGACCGGAATGGACTGGGCCTGGGCAAAATTCTGGTTACGAAGGTGATGAAGCAGTTCAAATCCGTTCATGGCAGGCATCTGAATGTCCGTAAATACTAGATCGAACGTGCGGTTCTTGAGTTGTTCGATAAGTTCCTCTGGTTGTTCGCAGCATACCGCTTCTACTTTGAAGCCTTTCACTTCTTCTGCGGCATTATGTAGCATGGCTTCCGTCAAATGCATTTGTATCCGGTCGTCATCGATAATGGCAATTCTCAGATGGATTTTAGGAAGAGTAATGGCCGGTTCCTTTGAGCCGGGAGCTGGTTTGGGTGAAATGGAAGGTAAAGGCATGGATACCTTGAACGTACTACCTTTTCCGGGAGCACTTTCGATGTCTATTCTTCCTAACAGAAGCTCTACCAGCTTGCGGGTGATAGATAATCCCAGTCCGAATCCTTCCTGTCCTTGTGCACTGCTCAGGCGGGTGAATTCTTTGAATATGCGTTCCTGTTCACTGGCTGTCATGCCGCATCCGGTATCGGATACGCAGAACACAAACTGATTACCGTGGTATTCTGCCTGTAGGGTAATACCTCCTGCGGCTGTAAATTTCAGGGCATTCGATAGCAGATTTTCCACAATCTGGCGTATGCGGAACGGATCACCTTCCAGGGTGAGAGTTTCCGGAAGTTTTTCCTTGAAATCCAGTTGCAGTTGCTTCTTTTCTGCTAAGGGCAGGAAACTGTTATAAATATCTGTCAGCAATTCGTGCGGATTGAAAGCTACCGGATGTAAGTCCATCTTACCTGCTTCCAGGCGGTGGTAATCCAGCAGGGAAGTGACGAGTGCCAGTAGGTGTTGTGCCGAACTTTTCATGTTCGATAAATAAAACTGCTGTCGCCGGTCGTTCACCAGGCGGATGAGTAGGTCGATGTAGCCGATGATGGAGCCGGCGGGGGCCTTGATGTCATGGGTGATGGTCAGCATCAACTTTTCGCGGGCTACCAGCAAGTTCTCGGCATACGACTTCGCTTTTTCCAGTTCCCGTCGGTAATGGTTGTTGCGGGTGATGTCGCGTGCAATGACAATGGAGAATACCAGTACCAGTACAAAAGCGGCAATGGCAATCTTGGCCATGGTTTCCGCGGCTTCTTTCCGTATCTCTTCCTCCTGCATCAGTTTGGTGCGGGCGGCTTCCTGTTCATCGTGTTCAATGTTTTCCAGCAACTGGTTGACACGCTGGCTCAGCCCGCTTCCAATGACGCGCAGGCTGCTGATGCGGGTGTTCAGCATCTCGGTTTCCTTCTGACGGGTCTGGAATACTTTGTGCTGAATACCTGTAATCATGCTGCTGATGGTATCTATCGGACTGTACACTTCATCCAGTGTATCCGTGTATTCTTCCTGAATCACGTTGCTCACCTGGGTGGAATCTTCTTTTCCAGGTGCGAATACGTCAGCCAGCCTCTTGAAGAATCCTTCTTCTTGTGATGAATGGTGTAGGAGTTATGGTGCGTAATGACTTTTCTGCGTATGTGTGGCGTACTGAGCAAGGAATCCTGCTGAGCTATCAGGCTGTCGAGCTGTTCCTGATAGATCTGGTCGGTCGGTGTATTCCGCATGGCTTCCAGCACCGCATACATATTCCATTGCTTGTTCTGTAACAAGGTCCTTACGGTGTCCAGACGGGCTTGCTGTAGAGTGTCTGTCAGAATCGTTTCCAGTGTATCAATCGAAGCGTTCACTTCTTTCATCGCTTTCAGGTAGTGATAATACTCGTTCAGCTTTCCAGTACGGAGTGTCTGCCCGATACTTTCCGCGTCATACAGCTGGCTGATGATGCGGTGAGTGATGTGGCGCCGATGGTCGAGCTGGTCTCTCAGGCTGGTAGGAGTAGTCAGCAGGTTCATCTGCTGCATGGTATAGGTGAAAGCTCCTATCAGAAGCCCCACCAGCAATATGTAGCCGATAACGATTTTGAAAGAAGTGGAGAACATGGTTTAGCGGATAGATTTCGTTTTATATCTGAATCGCAGGTAATACATGATTCCGGCACTGGTAAGTCCGAAAGGAAAAGCTGCCCAGATACCGATGGCTCCCCAGCCACAGACAAATCCGAAGAGATAGCCTGCAGGTAAGGAAATCAGGAAATAGGCGATGAACGAGAACAACATCATGGGGCGTACGTCGGCAATACCTCGCAGCGCATTGGCAAAATTGATTTGCAACCCGTCGCCAAACTGATACAGCAGGAAGGGATAATCAGTTGTGCCACCATCAGACTGACAGCTTCGTCGTTGGTAAACCAGCCGCCGATGTAGTGGCGGAGCAGGAAGATAGGTATACCTGTGATGACAATCATGGCTAGGATGATATGGAATCCGCTTTTGGCCGTGTGGCGTACATTCTCCAGGTCGTTCTGCCCGAAGAAATAGCTGATGCGTACCGATACGGCCGAGCCCATGCCGTAGTACATCATGAAGCAGACCTGCGATACTGCCATCATGATTTGATACGAGGCAAGTGCGGTACTTCCCAGCCAGCCCACCATGATAGCACTGAGCTGAAAGAGGCCGTTTCCATTCCCATTTGTCCGGCGATGGGCCATCCTAATTTGTTCAGCAAGCCGAAATCGGACTTGTTGAGGCTGCCCTGTGCAAATCCTTTTCGGAAGGTGGCATAACGTGAGGTTCCGAAAAAGAGAATCAGGTAGGTGATAACCATCAGGATGCGTGAAGTCAGGGTGGCAATTCCGGCTCCCAACAATCCTAATTCCGGAAATCCGGCCTTTCCGTAGATCAGAAGGTAGTTTCCTATGATATTCAGCACGTTGCCTCCTAGCAGAATCCACATGGAGATACGTGTGTCGGTAATTCCGTCGGTAAATTGCTTGAAACCGTTGAACCACAGCACGAAAGGAAGTGAAGCCAGCAATACGAGGTAATACGGCCGCATGGTGGGAAGCAGTTCTTTCGGTTGTCCTAATTTATCAATGTTCCAATAAAGCACCGCCATGACCAGACACACGATTGCGGCCAGCAGCGTATTGGCTGCCAGACTGTTTTTCAGGGTACGCCCGACTTCTTCACAACGGTTTTGTCCGAACAGGCTGCCCACGATAGGGGTTAGTCCGTAACTGAAACCCGTACTGAAAATAATCGCTAAATTGAACATGTTGTTCACAAAGCTGGCTGCCGCCAGTTCATGCGTACTGTGATGCCCAATCATCAATGTGTCGGCAAAGCTAAGATGATGACTCCAATCTGTCCGATGACAATGGGAATGCCCAGCCAGAGGAGTGCACGGTAATTTGAATGTCTCATGAAATAGCCTTATAGTAGAGTATGCTGCAATTTTCGGGAACGAAGCAACGGGCCGAAGTCGTCTGAATCTGTTCGGCAGTTACGGCACGGTATTTTCCTACCTCCTCGTTGATGTCTTCTGCTTTTCCTGTCAGTTCAAAGAAAGCCAGATTAGTTGCCACGTTCAGGTAGTTGATGTTGTTGAAAATCTGTTCGCTTTCGTAGCGGTTCTTTACCTTTTCCAGTTCCTGTTCGCTCACTGGTACGGTCTTCATTTTCTCTAGTTCCTTCCAGATGGCCTCTTCTGCCTGTTCCAGAGAAACACCTTCTACCGGTTTACCGGTGACATGAAGCAACCCTTCATCCAGGCTGCCTGAAATATAGGCATCGATGGAAGTAAACAGTTTCTGTTCCTGCACCAACGATTGGATGAACCGTGAAGAACGACCGTTCGACAGAATATCGGTAATCATGTCGTACACGTAATAATCCGGATGCATGCGGTTGGACATGTGGAAAGCCATGTAGATGGCATCTACCGGTACCTTCCGTTCCACCGTCTTGCGGCGTACAGCGTCTGGGGCTTTTCAGCCGGAAGCTGTCGGGGAGAAATGTTCCGTGCCGGAATCGGGCCGAACCATTTCTCTGCCAGCCGGATGGTTTCTTCGAACGAGATATGTCCCGTTACGGCCAGGATGGCATTGTTCGGTGCATAAAAACGGTAGAAAAAGTCTTTCACTTCCTCCAGTGTAGCCTGAGCGATGTGTGCAATTTCCTTTCCGATAGTCGGCCAGCGGTATGGATGCGATTCGTATGCCAGTTCACGCAACAGGTGCGATGCATCCCCGTAGGCTGGTTCAGGTTGCGCTGCTTGAACTCCTCAATCACCACCTGGCGCTGCACTTCCAGACTTTTCGGACTGAAATCCAGGCTGAGCATGCGGTCGCTTTCCAGCCAGAATCCCGTTTCTACGTTCTGGTGCGGCAGGGTGATGTAATAGTTGGTAATGTCGTTGTTGGTCCAGGCATTGTTTTCCCCTCCGGCATTCTGCACAGGAGTATCATAATCGGGGATATGAAGGGAGCCTCCGAACATCAGGTGCTCGAACAGATGGGCAAATCCCGTGTGCGACGGGTCTTCATCGCGGGCTCCCACGTCGTACAACAAGTTGAGGGCGACCATTTGTGTGGAGTCGTCCTCATTGTGTACAATCCGCAGCCCGTTAGCCAGTGTATAACGGTTTACTTGAATCATGCGGAAATCAGATTATTCAATCACGGTTGCTTTCAGAATGCGCACGTCTGTTTCCGGACGGTCGGCACGGTTGGTCTTTACAGCCTGAATCTTGTCGATGACGTCCATACCTTCTGTCACCTCTCCAAATACGGTATACGCTCCGTCCAGATGAGGCGCACCTCCTACGGTAGTATAAGCTGCAATCTGTTCACGGCTGAACTTCAGGGCCGGTTCCTTGGCTACGATGCCACGTGCCTGTGCTTCCAGGCTGTCCTGCAATTCCAACAGGCCGTCGTTATCGCCGGCTTTGCGCATCTTGTAAATTTCTTTCATGTGCTTGCGAGCCAGTTCGTTGAACACTGTTTCCAAACGCGCATCGTTCAACTGGTTCTCCATGCTGATCATCTGTGCTTCAGAGAATTTGCGTCCGGTCACAATGTAGAACTGACATCCGGAAGACTCCTTGTTCGGATTCACTTCATCACCCAAGCGGGCAGCAGCCAGCGCACCTTTCTTGTGGAAGAATTTCGGGTTGAACTCAGCTGGCAGTGTGTAACCTACATCTCCGTTACCTAATGTAGTGGTATCGGTAGCTGTCTTGCTCTGTGGGTCGCCAGCTTGAATCATAAAGTTCTTGATTACGCGGTGGAAGAGCGTACTGTCGTAAGTACCCTCTTTCGCCAGTTTGATAAAATTGTCCCTATGCTTGGGAGTTTCATTATACAGTTTGACCGTGATGTTTCCCATGGTCGTTTCCAGACGTACAAGTGTTTCGTTTCCTGTTTCCATATCGGTTGTCTTTTTCTGACCGCCCGTGCATGCCATCAGGCAGCAGGCCATCAATGTGAATAAAATAGATAATTTTTTCATGTGAAGAAGTTGGTTTTGCAAAGGTACAAAAAAACTCTTTATCTGCTGCTTTATAAAATGTTGCTCTCAGTCTTTTTCTTTAGCTGTGGCGGCTACATAGACTCTGTGTGTGCGTTGCCCCTTGGGAAGTATGCCTGTTTCAGGTGTTGTTCCCCACTTCTGAAGTTCTCTGGCCGCGGTAGTATGGCTCAAGCCGGTGAGGGCCATGTACTCTGCCACCGTCATATACGGGTGTGTGGTCAGAAAATCCTGGGCCATTTTCAGCCGTTTTTCGCTGGAGTGGCGTGAAGTTTTCAGCCTGCTGGTGCCGCTTTCTCTCTCCAGCGTGCAGTGCCCTTCCGTCTTGCGAATCAGTTCTTTGTCGGCACGGAAGTTGATGTTGCGTATTTTGATGCTTCTGGCATTACGGCGGTTTCCTCCTTCCGGCTGTTCGGCCTCTTTCCCTTCCGTTATTCCTAACGAAGGAGTAAATGTGCCGATTTCATCGAGTTTGACCGAATATCCCCGGCTCATTTCGCGGGCCATGGCATCCCTCATGGCCATAATCATGCCCCGGAGCTCTCCGGTGTTGTAGGTGGTGTGATGTGCAATGTCTTCAATCAGCTCTTCAGTAGAACATTGTCCCTTGATAATCATTCTCGGATAGAGGATGGTCTCGTTTTCGTTGTGCAGGTCTTTCATTTCCTGCATGGTGTAAGTAGCTGCCATTGGAATCAATAAATTTAAAGGGTTAGAACAATTCTTTTAAATACACTGAAGCATTCTCTGTTTCACAGTGCGGGATTTGTATTTCACAGTGTGAAATATGTATCCCACACTGTGGTTTTTGTATCCCACAGTGTGAAACAGAGAATTCTCTTTGGTGAAGGTAATTATATTTAAGGGGAAAAGCAAGAATTTGGTAGGGGAATCGGAAGAAATAATGTTGTTATAATCTCATCACCTCCTGCTCAAAGTTATCCTTATCACCTTTAGCCTTGTTACGGATTTTACTTCTATAGTTATATACCGTAGCTAATGAGTATCCCAAGAAATGAGCAATTCGGTTGGCGTCGGTTACACCCAGGCGAATCAAGGCGAAAATACGTAACTCAGTGTTTAAGATTTCTCCGGGCTTAGGTTCAATTTTTCCATCTTCATTCAACAGGTTGTTGAAATCATGGATGAAGTTGGGGAATAGTTCCAAAAACGATTTATCAAACTCATTATAAAAGTTTTTACGTTCTTCACGCAGAAAGTCTGCCGAACGGATAGCTTTAAACAAATCTTCTATGCGGGAAGCCATCGCTAATTTCTCAAGTGAGCGTCTGTATTGTTCCAGTTTGTCCAGGTAGCTGACACAACGGTCCAGATAACGGGCGATGTACACTTCTTTGATTTTTCCAGTCTGCTGCAATTGCTGGTTGAGAGCTACCAGTTCTTTGTTGCTTTTTGAGAGATTCTTTCGCATGAGAGAAAGTTTTCTCAGTCCATGGTATAGGTAAAAGGCCAGTAGGATGAGATATACAGCCAATCCGGTAATGCTAAGAGTCAGGATTCTTCCTAACCGTTTTTCTTGCGCCTTTTTGTCGGAATAAGCTTTATCGATGATGGGATAGAATTCTGTGACCTCTAAAAAACGCAGGCGTGCATTACAGGCTACAGCGTCTTTCATGGAGCAGCTTACATAATTATAAGCCCTTTCCGGGTCACCTTGCTGGTACACCATGCGAGCAAGTTTTTGAAGGGCCGTGTATTCGCGAACCGATGCATTGAGGTCAATGAGGGCTGTCTGAGCAAGGTAATAGATTTCCATGTCTGTGTCTTTCTTGGCTTCGTATGCTAATGAAAGAGTATAGTATGCGTATGCTTTTTCCTGCATGTCTAAAGGAGAAGTAAGCACTTTATTCAAGATGGGAATAGCCTGATCTGCCTGCCCGCTTAATATCATTTTTTCTGCCAATACAATGTTACGGTTGCTTCCTTGAGGAAGTATTTTCAACAGGGAGTCACGATACAGTTCCGTCTTTTTCAGATACGTTTGTTTTACGTGTAGGTCTACTGTATTATCTGCCATCCATCCATAACAGGCTCTTATGGTGAAATAATAATATTCTAAGTTGGGGGAAGACAGCTCATGAGGGTGAATTGTTTGTAATTCTGTCAAGGCCTCATTGTACATGCCCATGACACCTCTTACTTCAGCCCGATTGATAGAGATTTCGATGTCTCTCTCCGGTTGAGGCTGGAGAGAGTTGTAGTATTCTTTACGACGAATATAGTGGCAGGCAGAGTCAGCCTGATAATGTAGATACAAATTAAATAGTTCTCCACAGAGTTTATAACGCTCGGTATTGTCTGTGGCATAGTTCAGTCGTTGTTTGATTTGAGATATGACAGCTTCTCTGTCGTTTTTAAATTTCTCTTTTTGGGAAATTGCTTTATCTAATTGCTCTAAGATTCGTTGCTCGGAGTCTTGTGCGGAAATGGAGATGAACCAGCCTTCTGCAATAAACAATATAAGGAAAAGTATAGATCTCATAGTGTTAAAGTTGAATATCTGATGTTATATCATTTATATTTTAGTTGTTTAAAATTTTGTTAACTTGTTGTAAACCTTCTGTTTACTTCTTTTATATGTTTATATTTTATTTCCAAAGATAAGAAATCTTTTGTCATGAATCTACTTTTGCGTTGAAAAACATTTCAACCTCAATATCATGAAACATACATTAATTTTATTGATTGTGTTCCTTTTCTCGTGGGGAGGAGGACAGGCTGCTCGGGCAATGGAGATAAAGAAAGTGGCTCCTTCTTTCTGGTGGGCAGGAATGAAAAATCCAGAACTCCAGATTTTGTTGTATGGAGAGAATTTGGCTTTGTCGGATGTGAGTGTATCCGGCGAAGGAATTTTTCTGAAAGAAACAGTTAGGCAGGACAATCCGAATTATTTGTTGCTCTACCTTGATTTATCGGAAGCAAAGGCACAGACTTTTCAAATCCTGTTGAAAAACGGAAAAAAGAAATTGCAGATTCCATACGAGCTGAAATCGCGTGTGCGGAGAGGAGAAGATGTAAAAGGTTTTACTTCAGAAGATGTGCTTTACCTGATTATGCCCGATCGTTTCGCCAACGGTAATCCTGAAAATGACGTGATAGACGGTATGCGTGAAAAGAAGATGGATCGTGCTGATTCGTTTGCACGCCATGGTGGTGATATTCAAGGTATATCAAATCATTTGGATTATATTGCCGATTTGGGAGTCACAGCAATCTGGCTGAATCCTACTCAGGAAAATGATATGGAAAGCGGTTCCTATCATGGATATGCCATTACAGACTATTATCAGATTGACAGACGGTTTGGAAGTAATGAAGATTTCTGTGCATTGGTAGAGAAAGCGCATGAAAAGAATCTGAAAGTAGTGATGGATATGATTTTTAATCATTGCGGAAGTGAAAATTACCTGTTTAAAGACAAACCTTCCAAAGATTGGTTTAATTACCGTTCCAATTATGTTCAAACCTCATTTAAAACGGCCAGTGTAATGGATATTCACGCCAGTGCATACGAAAAAAAAGATTGCCACTGACGGGTGGTTTACTTCTGTGATGCCTGATTTTAACCAGCGTAACCGCCATGTGGCACGTTATCTGCTACAAAGCAGTATCTGGTGGATTGAATATGCAGGAATCAATGGTATTCGTCAGGATACACATCCCTATGCGGATTTTGATTTTATGAGTCAATGGTGTAAAGAGGTGTTGGATGAATATCCTTATTTCAATATTGTAGGAGAAACCTGGTTGAACAGTAATGTGCTGGTTTCATATTGGCAAAAAGACAGTAAACTGGCTGCTCCGCAGAACTCTAACTTGCCTACGGTGATGGATTTTCCTTTGCAGGCTTTGATGAATCAGGCATTTGATGAAGAAACCGGTGAGTGGGGAGGAGGATTATATAAGCTTTATGATTATCAGACACAGGATTTGGTATATGCCAATCCGATGAATCTGCTGACTTTTTTAGATAACCATGATACTTCCCGCTTTGCACAGACCGATGAAATGGCGAAGAACCTGAAACGTTATAAACAGGCCATGGTCTTTCTGCTCACTACCAGAGGTATTCCGCAGATTTATTATGGTACGGAAATACTGATGACCGGTGATAAAGGTAAGGGTGATGGTGATTTGCGTAAGGATTTTCCGGGAGGCTGGCAAGGAGATACGCGCAACTGCTTTGTAGAAAATGGGCGAATGGCACTGGAAAATGAAGCATTTGAGTTTACCCGTCAATTGCTAAATTGGAGAAAAGGAAATCAGGTGATAGGTAAAGGTAGTCTGAAGCATTATTCTATTCAAAACGGAGTGTATGTATATCAGCGTGAGTTTAATGGTAAATCGGTGGTAGTTATCATGAACGGAACGGACGATTCAAAAGAACTAGACCTGACTCCTTATCAGGAAATTCTTCCAAGAGAAAATGCTTTCGACGTATTGACTGGAAAAAATGTGGATTTAAGTAAGAGACTTCGCTTGGATGGAAGAGAAAACCTCATTTTGAACTTCTAAAACGTTTCTATTTTTAAACCGTGTAAAACTGCTTAATCGGCTTATTATAAGATGATTATTGTTTCTTTTGATTTATATTTTCCTTTTTGTGAAAATAAGATGAGAAAGTGACGCATAATTTTGCTTTCAGTAATTGAAAAACATAAAATCTAATCAATATTAATACCACGAAGAACTTATGAATACAAGAAAAACTTTTGCCTTTGTAGCTTTGTGTTGCTGTGCATTGTGGGCTAATGCACAGAAATTAACTTCACCGGATGGAAATCTGGTAATGGACTTTAGCTTGAACCAAAAAGGTGCTCCTGTTTATGAGTTAACTTTTAAGAACAAGACCTGTGATAAACCCAGTACATTGGGGGTGGAATTAAAACGGGAAGATCCGGAAAAAAGGATTGGTTTTGAATGGACGGAACGTAAGGACAAGGAACGTGTGGATGAAAAGACCAATTTGATGACTGGTTTTAAAGTAAGAGAAACGCATACATCTACTTTCGATGAAACTTGGCGTCCGGTATGGGGAGAAGAAAGTGAAATACGCAATCATTACAATGAACTGGAAGTGACACTTGATCAGCCGGAAAATGACCGTTACATAGTGATTCGTTTCCGCTTGTTTAATGATGGGCTGGGATTTCGCTATGAGTTTCCGCAGCAACCTAATTTGAATTATTTCGTAATTAAGGAAGAACATACTCAGTTTGCCATGACCGGTGACCATACGGCATTCTGGATTCCGGGAGATTATGACACGCAGGAATATGACTACACGACTTCACGACTCTCTGAGATTCGTGAGAAAATGAAAACGGCGGTGACGGAAAATTCTTCGCAGTTCGTGTTTTCACCTACGGGAGTACAGACGGCTTTGATGATGAAGACGGATGATGGCCTTTATATCAATCTGCATGAAGCCGCTTTGGTGGACTATGCTTGCATGAGCTTGAACTTGGATGATAAGAATATGATATTTGAATCATGGCTGACTCCGGATGCAAAAGGAGATAAAGGTTATATGCAAACTCCTTGCAACTCGCCTTGGCGTACCGTAATCGTGAGTGACGATGCCCGTAATATCTTGGCTTCACGCATTACCCTGAATTTGAATGAACCCTGCAAGATTGAAGATACTTCCTGGATTCATCCGGTAAAATACATTGGTGTCTGGTGGGATATGATTACCAACAAAGGAACTTGGGCTTATACTGATGAGTTGCCCAGTGTGAAGCTTGGGATGACTGACTATTCACAGACAAAGCCGAATGGCAAGCACTCAGCCAATACAGCCAATGTGAAACGTTACATCGATTTTGCGGCAAAACATGGTTTTAATGCGGTACTCGTAGAAGGATGGAATCAGGGTTGGGAAGACTGGTTTGGCAAGAGCAAAGACTATGTGTTTGACTTTGTAACTCCTTATCCGGACTTTGATGTGCAGGAAATTCATCGTTATGCGGCAAGTAAAGTATTGAATGATGATGCATCATGAAACTTCAGACTTCTGTCCGTGAATTCATATAACG
>ENA-OQBJ01000850-OQBJ01000850.1-human-gut-metagenome-genome-assembly--contig:-NODE-850-length-14396-cov-3.140234_pt1 | contig 14396 bp, 18 predicted proteins | sample MGYA00242743_ERZ504545 | MGnify/ENA primary metagenome ERZ504545 (study PRJEB26092, sample SAMD00036252) | human gut metagenome | host: Homo sapiens | study: EMG produced TPA metagenomics assembly of...
AGAGAATTTATGGAAATGTTATTGTACCTTGTTCCGGTATTTGGAATTCTTGGACTTCTTTTTGCAGCTTATCTGGCAGCAAGAGTAGGAAGACAGGACGCCGGAAACGACAGAATGAAAGAAATTGCCGCTGCTATCAGTGACGGTGCGCAGGCATTTCTGACAGCAGAGTATAAGATTCTGATCATCTTCGTTGCTGTATTATTTATACTCATCGGAGTAGGAATCGGGAACTGGATCACTGCTGTATGCTTCGTAGTAGGAGCTCTGTTCTCTACGCTTGCAGGTTACTGTGGAATGAAAGTAGCTACTAAGGCAAATGTAAGAACTGCAAATGCAGCAAAAGAAAAAGGAATGAATAAAGCACTCTCAATTGCATTCTCCGGTGGAGCTGTAATGGGTATGTGTGTAGCTGGTTTTGGCGTGTTTGGTGTCAGCATGATTTACATTCTGACTAAAAACGTTGATATTATTACAGGATTTAGTTTAGGAGCTTCTTCAATCGCTCTGTTTGCCCGTGTTGGTGGTGGTATCTATACAAAAGCTGCTGACGTAGGAGCTGACCTTGTAGGTAAAGTGGAAGCTGGTATTCCGGAAGATGACCCGCGTAACCCGGCCGTTATTGCTGACAATGTAGGAGATAACGTAGGTGACGTTGCAGGTATGGGAGCAGACCTTTTTTGAGTCTTATGTAGGAGCACTCGTTTCTGCACTGACACTTGGAATCGTGTATTATAAAGCTGAGGGAGCAATCTTCCCGCTTCTGATCGCAGGACTCGGACTGGTTGCATCTATCCTTGGAACATTCTTTGTAAAAGGTGATGAGAATTCAAACCCACACAAAGCATTAAAGACTGGTTCTTATGTAGCAAGTGCACTGGTACTGATCGTATCCTGTGTACTCAGTAAAGTATTCTTCGGAGACTTTAAGGCAGCAATCGCTATCGTAGCTGGTCTGATCGTAGGACTTCTGATCGGTATCATTACAGAAGTATATACGTCCGGAGATTACAAATCAGTAAAAGAAATCGCAGAACAGTCAGAGACTGGATCTGCAACAACCATCATCAGTGGTCTCGCAGTAGGTATGAAATCTACAGCAATCCCGATCCTTTTGATCTGCGTTGGTATCTTTATTGCTTACCAGACATGCGGACTTTACGGTATCGCGCTTGCCGCTGTAGGAATGCTTTCTACAACAGCCATCACAGTAGCTGTAGATGCTTATGGACCGATCGCTGACAATGCCGGTGGTATTGCAGAGATGTCCGAGCTTGATCCACACGTTCGTCAGATCACTGACAAACTGGATGCCGTTGGTAACACAACAGCAGCTATGGGTAAAGGTTTTGCTATCGGATCTGCAGCCCTGACAGCACTTGCTCTGTTCGTATCTTACGCAGAAGCAGTACATCTTAAGTCAATTGATATCCTTGACTCACGTGTAATCATCGGAATGCTGATCGGTGGAATGCTTCCGTTCTTGTTCTCAGCTATGACAATGTCATCTGTATCAAGAGCAGCATACCAGATGATCGAAGAAGTAAGACGTCAGTTCAAGACAATGCCTGGAATCATGAAGGGTACAGAAAAACCAGATTACAAGTCATGCGTTGCAATCTCAACAACAGCAGCATTAAAAGAAATGCTGGTTCCTGGTGTCATGGCAGTACTTGCACCGCTGGTAGTCGGAATCCTTCTTGGACCTTCTGCGCTTGGCGGACTTCTTGCAGGAGCACTTGTAACAGGTGTTATGATGGCAATCTTCATGTCTAATGCAGGTGGAGCATGGGATAACGCTAAGAAATACATTGAAGATGGAAACCACGGTGGAAAAGGAAGCGAGGCTCATAAAGCAGCTGTAGTTGGAGACACTGTAGGTGATCCGTTCAAAGATACATCAGGACCATCTATCAACATCCTGATCAAACTGATGACAGTTGTATCACTGGTATTTGCACCACTGTTCCTGTCAATCGGCGGATTATTATAAGAACATTTTTAGAATAATCATAAAAAGCAGACGATATCTGTACCATCCGGTACAGATATCGTTTTTTACTCTACTATGTGTACAAGAAGAAATTGTCTGCAATCAAAATATCTATAATGAGCAGCAGAGTTTGCGGGTGATTTATAAAAAGTTGAGAAAAATATTAGAATTGGGGGACTGGCAACCACCCGCTGTTTGTGATAATATATGTGTCGGGACTTTTATTAATTTTGAAAATAGATAGAAAAGAGGCAATAAACATGACAAAAGTAGATATTATTTCAGGATTCCTCGGAGCAGGAAAAAACTACATTTATCAAAAAGCTGCTCAGTGATGTATGGGCAGGAGAGAAACTTGTGCTGATCGAGAATGAATTTGGCGAGATCGGTATCGATGGCGGATTCTTAAAAGATGCAGGAATCGAGATTACAGAGATGAACTCAGGATGCATCTGCTGTACACTGGTAGGTGACTTCAGCAAAGCTCTGGTAAAAGTATTAGATGAGTATCATCCGGACCGTGTAATCATTGAGCCATCAGGAGTTGGAAAATTATCTGACGTAGCAAGAGCAATTGAAGCTGTAGAAAAAGATGCGGACATTGAAATTGACGGAAGAATCACAGTTGTAGATGGTAAAAAGGCAAAAATGTACATGAAGAACTTTGGAGAATTCTTCAAAGATCAGGTAGAGCATGCGTCAACAATCGTAGTAAGCCGTACACAGATGATGACAGATGAAAAAGTAGAAGAATGCGTACACACACTTCGTGAAGAAAATGCAGAAGCAACGATCATCTCTACACCATGGGATGAGCTTGGCAAAGAGGCAATCAGTCATGCACTGACAAAGGGTGCTGAGATTGAGAGCCTGTTTGAAGATCATGAAGATCACGATCATGATCACGACCATTGTGACCACGATCACCATGACCATCATGATCACGATCACGACCATTGTGACCATGATCACCATGACCACGATCATGATCACTGCGATCACGACCATCATGATCACTGCAATCACGATCATCATGACCACGATCATCATGACCATGATCACGATTGCTGCTGTGGACACGATCACGATCATCACCACCATCATCATGCAGATGATGTGTTTACAAGCTGGGGCAAAGAGACTGTTCATAAATATACCGAAGAAGAACTGGATTATCTGCTGAAGGCACTGTCAGAGACAACATCTTACGGAACAATTCTTCGTTCTAAAGGTATTATCCAGATGACAGACGGATCATGGAAACAGTTCGACTTAGTACCGGAAGAGTACGAAGTAAGAGAAGGACAGCCGGACTACACAGGACGTATCTGTGTAATCGGAACAGACCTGAAAGAGGACGACCTTCTGAAATTATTCCACGTATAGGATACTAATAATTGGCTCCATATTATTATGGAGCCAAAAATCACAATATAACCATAAAAGAAAGAGGTGCGAGTATGGCAACACCTATGTTTATCGTTACGGGATTCTTAGACAGTGGTAAGACAACCATGATCAAGGATACCCTGATGGAACAGGAATGGATTGAACCGGGACTTACACTGTTACTTCTCTGTGAAGAAGGAGAAGAAGAGTATCCGGAAGAATATTTAAAAGAAAAAAATATGGCAGTTCTGAAAATCGAAGAATTTGACCAGTTGAACACTGTATTTTTCAAAAACTGTGAAAGAAACTATCATCCGGCACAGATTATCATTGAGTACAATGGAATGTGGAAGCTGGAGGATCTGCTTTCAATCAGATACCCGAGAAGTTTCGAACTTCAGGAGTATACTCTACCGTAAATGGTACAACACTGGATATGTATCTGATGAATATGAGAAATATGCTGATGGAACAGCTCACAGAGTCTGAGCTGATCGTTGTTAACAGATGTGCAGATGGTGTTAACAGATCCGGATTCAGACGTGCACTGAAGGTACAGAATCCGATGGCACAGCTGATCTTCGAAGATATGCAAGGCAAGATCATCGAGCCATCCGAAGAAGATCTCCCATATGATGTAAAAGGAGATAAGATCGTACTGGATGATGTTGATTTTGGTGTGTGGTATGTGGATGCATATGATCATCCGGAATTATATCTGCATAAAGAAATCGACTTCAAAGGACAGATCTTCCGCCCGAAGGGAATGCCGGACAATATGTTCGTTCCGGTCAGAGAGATCATGACATGCTGCGCGGAAGATGTACGTTATTACGGATATCCATGCAAAGCAGAAAAGAAGATCGATGTAAAAGCAAAATCCTGGATGCAGATCCGTGCAAGGTTCGAGTACGAGGCAGTAAGTTCCTTTGGAAATAAACAGCCGGTACTGTACCTGATCGATATGGAACCAGCCGCAGAGCCGGAAGATAAGGTTGTGTATTTAGGGTAATTGGGATTTAATTCAGAAAGGCACGACGACCCGGACCTGCATAAAAAGTAGGAAGCCGTTCCTGTTCAGGTTCCGTCGGCGGGAAATACTAAAGCGTCAAAATTATGCTAAAAACGGGCTTCCGAAATTTGCAACTCGCCATTCGGCTCAAACAGGCAAATTTCGAAAACCCAACGCATAATTTTGACGCTTAACTATTTCCAACACCTTCTTCACATTCACTGGAACGGCTTCCTACTTTTTATTCCGTGGGTATCAAATGCCTTACGAATTAAATGGCAATTGCCTAACGGTTGTGGTAGCGGAAGGCTACGGTGGTCAGCTGCCAATAAGTGGATTTTCATGACTTTTTGGCAAGCTTGTGTACTGTAGTGGCTTCCACCGAGTTACACTTCCGGGCATTTCATTTATTAACATCCGCTGCCAGTCACGACTTGAAGAAAACAGTATAAAGTGGTTCTGGTGAATGTGAAATGCTCTTAGAAAAAGTTAGAGAGTCAGAATCTCCGTTAAAGGAACGAAGCGAACGTGTTTGAGGCGAATGCCGAGTTTGAGCGTAGTTCCTTTGCTTTTAGGAGATTCTAGCTCTCTTAGTTTTTCTTAGAGCGTGGAACCTGAACCAGAACCACTTTATACTGTTTTCTTCAAGGATCGAGAGGCCAACTACGTTAATAAATTAAATCCCAATTTTATGCACCTTCTCATCATCCGTAATAAATATCGCCTCCACTCCATCCATACTCTGGATCAGTTCCATTCCTTTCTCGTATCCCAGTAGAAAGCAGGTTGTGCTGAGTGCATCTGCTTTTGTAGAAGAGTCTGTGATGATCGATACGCTGTAAAGATTGTTCTCGCACGGATATCCGGTTCGTGGATCCAGGATGTGATGATATAGTTTTCCGTTTTTCTTAAAATACCGTTCATAGATTCCGGAAGTTACAACTGTCTGGTCTTTTAACTGTACAGAGGTGATAGCTTCACCGGATTCATCGAAAGGTTCTGGATTCCGATGTTGTATTTGCTTCCGTCGGGTTTGGTGCCGATGACATCACGTTTCCTCCAAGATTGATGATCGCATGTTTTATCCCTTGCTTTTTGAGATATGTTTTCACCTGGTCGGCAATGTATCCTTTGGCGATGGCTCCCAGATCGATGCCGGCTTCGGGATCTTCCAGTGTAACGGTGTTATCCTGAATGTCGACCTTTGTGTAATCAACGTGGCTTACGGCTGGGCAATGGCATCGGAAGATGGAACCGTTGGTTTATCTGCCTTGAAATCCCAGAGAGCCGATACCGGTTCAATGGTGAGATCAAAGGCACCGCCGGAAAGTTCGCTGTAATGGATACCCTCCTGAATAAGATTGGCCGTTTCGGAAGAGACAGTGAAGGGCTGACCGTTTGCGTGGTTTAATTTATAAAGTTCACTGTCTGTATTGGTGGTGGAGAACATTGTGTCATATTTTTCGCAAAGTTTCTTCAGACCATCCAGAATACTTTCATCTGCAGGATCAAGGATCTGGATCTTGATGACAGTGTCAAAGAGCATGTCGGTATAAGTAAGATCCTGATCGGTCTGTGTACTGCTTTTTGCGCCGGAGCATCCGGTCAAGAGAAGAGCAGAGGCAGTGAGAACCGCACTGAGTTTTTTTATGATATTATTTTTTTTACATTTCATAATACTAATAACCTCGTAGTTGATGATTTTCTATCATGTATTTACATAACTTGTAGTATAACATGAAAAAAAACAGATGCAAACCAAACATATTTTCTTTTTTGTTGAATGGGACAATTTCTTGTGATAGAATAGTACCGTTAGTAGACAAGGAGAGAACGTATGAATTGGAAGAAAAAAGATGCGGTTCTTATATTGACAGTTCTTTTGATTGCCGGTGCAGCTTTCGGTGTACATGAATTTGCCGGTGGGGATGGAGCTGATACCGTGACTGTGAAGGTGGATGGTAAGGTGACAGGAACCTATCCGCTCGCAAAGGATCAGAAGATTAGGATCAATGGCGGTACGAATATACTTACGATAAAGAACGGAAAAGCGAAGATGACAGATGCAGACTGTCCGGATCAGTTGTGTGTACATCAGAAAGCAGCTTCAAAGAATCATGAGAGCATTATCTGTCTGCCGAATAAAGTAGTGGTTGAGGTAGACGGAAGTGAAGAAAGTGAATTCGATGCAGTGGCAAATTAGGAGGGACATTGTGAAGAATAGAGTGGCATATTTTGGAGTGTTTACGGCACTGGCGCTGATATTCAGCTATGTGGAGACGCTGATCCCTATCAATTTCGGAATCCCGGGAGTGAAGCTCGGGCTTGCGAATCTGGTGATCGTGATCGCGTTATATAAGATGAAGCTGACGGAGGTATATCTGTTGTCTGTGGTCAGAGTACTACTGTCAGGATTCATATTTGGGAATTATTTCAGTATTATTTACAGCCTGGCCGGTGGATTGTTAAGTCTGACGGTAATGGCACTCTTGAAGAAGAGCAAAGGATTCAGTGTGATGGGAATCAGTGTGGCGGGCGGAGTGTTCCACAATGTGGGACAGCTGATCGTTGCAATGCTTGTGGTGGAGACATTCAGTGTCGGTTATTATTTCCCGGTGCTTCTGGTTGCAGGACTGATCACCGGACTGGTGATCGGGATCGTGTCGGCGGAAATGTTGAAGAGAATTAAGAATATACAGTTTTGATGGAGGAACTATGATTACATATATACGTGGAATTCTGGAAGGAATGGAAGAAGACAAGGTCATTGTAGATGTCGGCGGTGTCGGATATGGAATCTACATGGCAGGAACCGCAATGGGCAGGCTTCCGGCTCTTGGAAAAGAAGTAAAGATCCACACCTATCTGCATGTAAAGGAAGATCTGATGCAGTTATATGGCTTTCTTACAAGGGATGAACTCCGTGTATTCCGGCTTCTAATCGGTGTCAGCGGGATCGGACCGAAAGGCGGTCTTGGGATTCTTTCGGCACTCGGACCCGATGATCTGAGATTTGCGGTTGCGTCGAATGATGTAAAGGCAATACAGGCGGCACCGGGAATCGGTAAAAAGACGGCGGAGAAGCTGATTCTGGAATTAAAAGACAAGTTGAAGCTGGAGGATGCGCTTGAGAATGCCGCGAATGCAGTGCAGAACACGGCAGATACATCTGCAGGCATGGCAAATGAGATGACAGGAGAAGCGGTACAGGCACTGGTTGCACTCGGGTATGGCAATACCGAGGCATTAAAAGCAGTCAGACAGGTAGAGATTACGGAAGAAATGAGTGTGGAAGATGTTCTCCGTCAGTCTCTGAAATATATGTTGTAGAAGGTAAGGCAGACAGATGAGCAGAAGAATTATGACGACTGAGAATCTGGAAGAAGATGTCAGGATCGAGAATCATTTAAGACCTCAACTTCTGGAAGATTACATTGGTCAGACAAAAGCAAAAGAAATGCTGAAGATTTATATTGAAGCGGCAAAGGCGAGGGGCGAGGCACTGGATCATCTTTTGTTCTATGGACCTCCGGGACTTGGAAAGACGACACTTGCAGGAATCATTGCCAATGAGATGAATGTAAATATGAAGATCACATCAGGACCGGCGATCGAAAAGCGGGAGAGATGGCGGCAATCCTGAATAACCTGCAGGAAGGGGATGTCCTTTTTGTAGATGAGATCCACCGCCTGAACCGTCAGGTGGAGGAAGTGCTGTATCCGGCAATGGAAGACTATGCGATCGATATTATGATCGGAAAGGGCGCTTCGGCAAGATCGATCCGTCTGGATCTCCCCAAATTCACCCTGGTAGGGGCAACGACAAGGCAGGTATGCTGACAGCGCCTTTGCGGGACCGCTTCGGTGTGGTGACCAGGATGGAATATTATACGGTCGAAGAACTGAAGATGATCATTTTACGTTCGGCAAAGGTTCTGGAAGTCGGGATTGATGAAAATGGTGCATATGCGATGGCGAGACGTTCGCGGGGGACTCCGAGACTTGCCAATCGTCTGTTAAAGCGTGTCCGGGATTTTGCCAGGTGAAATATAACGGCTACATCACAGAAGAAGTGGCGGATTATGCACTGGATCTTCTGGATGTGGATAAGGAAGGTCTGGATCAGACGGACAGAGGGATCCTTCTGGCTATGATCGGGAAATTCGGCGGCGGCCCGGTCGGATTGGAGACGCTTGCGGCATCGATCGGAGAAGATCCGGGTACGATTGAGGATGTATATGAACCATATCTGTTGAAGAATGGGTTTATTCAGAGAACTCCAAGAGGAAGAGTCGTGACGGATGCGGCATATGCCATCTGGGAATTTGTAAGGAAAATGAATAAAATAGTTGGTTTTTCTTACAGATTAGTTTATAATAGTTATCAGAAATTATGAAAGTTCGAGGAGGCTTCTTATGGCATCATCAAAAAACTATACAGAAGTATTAATAGGAGGAAAGGTTTTTACTTTAAGTGGATTTGAAAGTGAAGACTATTTACAGAAAGTTTCTACATATCTGAACCATAAGCTGGACGAATGCAGCAATAGTGAGGGATATCGCAAGCAGAGCGCAGAGACCAGAAGTATTCTGTTGGCGCTGAACATTGCGGATGATTACTTTAAGGCGAAGAAGCAGGGCGGTACACTGGAAAGTGATATCGAGGCAAAAGATAAAGAGATGTATGACTTAAAGCATGAACTGATATCCGTTCAGATCAAGCTGGAGAATGCAGAGAAAGCGATGGACAAGCTGAAGGAAGAGAATAAGGAACTTCAGATGAAGATCGTACAGCTGGAAACAGAGATTAAGAATAATAAGTAAGAATTAGGCTGTCATATGACAGCCTTTTTTACAAGTTTGGAATAAAAAGAAAGAGTTGAAAAAGACAGGATAGGATACTATGAACAGAGATGTAGAGATATTAGCTCCGGCAGGTCGATGGAGTGTCTGCGGGCAGCGGTGGCCGCAGGTGCGGATGCAATATACCTTGGCGGTACAAAATTTGGGGCGAGAGCATATGCACAGAATCTTTCGGAAGAAGATCTGGTGCAGGCAATTGAATATGTGCATATTCATGGAAGAAAGATTTATATGACGGTGAATACACTCCTGAAAGACAGGGAACTGAATGAACTGTATGCGTACCTGCTTCCTTATTACAAGGCAGGACTGGATGGAGTGATTGTACAGGATATCGGTGCGGTTAAGTTTATAGGAGAATATTTTCCTGAAATGCCGGTGCATGCCAGTACACAGATGACGATCACCAATACACTTGGAGCAGACTTCTTAAAAAGATACGGAATTACGAGAGTTGTACCGGCAAGAGAACTTTCTTTAAAGGAAATCCGTGATATGAAGAAACAGACAGGACTGGAGATGGAATGTTTTGTACACGGAGCCCTTTGCTATTGTTATTCCGGACAGTGTCTGCTAAGCAGCATGATTGGTGGACGAAGTGGCAATAGGGGACAGTGTGCGCAGCCATGTCGTCTGCCTTATCAGACAGAAGGAAAGAAACCGGCGGATCTTATGAGTCTGAAAGACTTGTGCACAATTGACATTTTACCGGAACTGATCGATGCCGGGATTGATTCGTTTAAAATTGAAGGAAGAATGAAACAGCCGGAATATGTATATACGGTTGTAAAAATGTATCGTAAATATGCAGATCAGTATCTGAAACTTCAGAAAGAGGGCAAAGGAAAATCCTCGTATCATGTATCAGAGGCAGACAAAAGAGAGTTACTTGCAACTTATCAGAGACGTGGTTATTGTGAAGGCTACTATTATCAGCATAACGGCAAGGACATGGTATCTTTGAAGCGTCCAAAGAATGGAAGAGATGGAAGTGCAGAGGAAAAGCCATGGCAGGATATAAAAGTACAAGAAAAAATTAATGGTATTTTAACACTTTCTGTCGGAAACCGTGCTAAACTAACAGTATCATGCGGTGATGTTACTGTAGAATGTATCGGACAGGAAGTGCAGGCGGCACAGAAACAACCGTTAGATCCGGCAAGAATCGAAAAGCAGATGCGCAAAACCGGTAATACAGAGTTTACATTTGATAATCTGGAGATTCTGATTGAAGGAAATGTATTCCTCCCGATGCAGGCATTGAATGAACTGCGAAGAGAAGGTATTGAAGAACTGACGGAACAGATACAGATGCAGTATAGACGGGAAGAAGCCGGTTGTGGAATGAAAACAGCAACAGCGGGATTCGATAGCGATGCGGATGGTGTAACAGAAACAGCAGGCAAAAAAGAATGCTGTATATCTGCAAGTGTACAGAACAAAGCTCAGCTTGATACAGCGGTAAACGGCAAAATCCGGTACATCTATCTGGAAGAGGATGTAGAATTTGAACGGGAAGACGGTGTACAGTATTTCCTTGCCATGCCATATATTTTCAGAGAGAATACGATCAAAAGATATGAAAAAAATGTATACAGAGATCGAGAAAAAATATGATGGTATTCTGATCCGGAACTGGGAAAGCTATGCGTGGCTGAAACGGCATGAATATCAGAAAGAAATCCGCAGTGATTATAACCTTTATATATTTAATCGGAAGACAAAAGAGGAATTGAGACGATTGGGAATTGCCCGGGGAACGGCATCAGTGGAATTGAATGACCGTGAACTGGCAAGAATTGGAATAGAGGAGCAGGTGTTTATCGCATATGGTTATCAGCCGGTGATGATCAGTGCAGGGTGTATCCAGAAGACCAGTGCTTCCTGTGATGGAAAAGGCGGTGTACTTTCGATTTCGGATCGTTATCAGAAGAAGTTTGTAGTCAGACGATATTGCAGAGACTGCTATAATGTGATGTATAATTCGGCTCCGCTGTTCCTAGCCGATAAGGCAGAAGAGGTACATGCATTGGCACCCGCAGAATTACGTCTGGACTTTACGACAGAAAGCAGCGGACAGGTGAAAGAGATCTGTCATGCATATACGCTCGCATTCGAAAAAGGGTGTAAGACAGAACCTCCGATGCAGGACTATACAAGAGGACATTTTAAAAGAGGAGTAAAGTAGGTGAAGAGTTGGTAAATATAATTGTACAGTTATCAAAATATCTGATGATTCTGATGATCACAGTGTATACATATCTGTGCTTCAGCATTTTCGGGTATTATGATCCGGATAAAAAGAAACGGTGTCTCAGAAAGCAGAATGTGTTGATGTTCGTGATGCATCTGACAGCATTTCTCGTGATGTATCTGGAAAAAAAGGACACAAAGATTCTGGCGTTATATCTGATGCAGGTAACGCTTCTTGGAGGAACCATCCTGTTATATAGTTTTATTTATCCCAAAAGTATCGCGTCTGGTTGTAAATAATATGTGCATGCTTTTGAGTATTGGATTTATCATGATTACCAGATTAAATTATGATAAAGCGGCGAAGCAGTATCTGATCGCAGCAGCGGGAATTGTGCTTTGTCTTGTAATTCCGATCATCATCCGGAAGGTCCGCTTCTTATCAGAATGGAGAATCCTTTATGGAATTGTCGGAATTGTATCGCTGGCGGTGGTTGTGGTTGTCGGAAGAGTATCTTATGGTGCGATGCTTGGTTTTACGGTTGCGGGAATCAATATTCAGCCGTCGGAGCTGGTGAAGATCGTATTTGTGTTCTTTGTAGCATCCAGTTTTAAGCGTTCGACGGAATTTAAAGATCTCGTAGTGACGACGGTCGTAGCTGCTTTTCACGTGCTGATCCTGGTGGTATCGAAAGACCTTGGTGCGGCACTGATCATATTTGTGGTATATCTGGTTATGTTGTATGTGGCAACCCATCAACCACTGTATATTCTTGCCGGACTTGGCGCAGGAAGCTTAGGAGCAGTTGCGGCATATCATTTGTTTACGCACGTTAAGACGCGTGTCAATGTGTGGAGAGATCCATTCGGGACTTATGATAATGGCGGCTATCAGGTGCACAGTCATTATTTGCCATTGGAATCGGTGGATGGTTTGGTGCGGGACTCTATCAGGGACAGCCGGATACGATTCCGGTATCTGCAGAAGACTTTATCTTTTCTGCGATTTCGGAAGAGATGGGACTGATCTATGCAATGTGCCTGATTCTGATCTGTGTAAGCTGCTATGTAATGTTTTTAAATATTGCAATGCAGCTGCATAATCTGTTTTATAAGATGGTAGCACTGGGACTTGGTACCTGTTACATATTCCAGGTGTTCTTGACAATCGGAGGGGCAACGAAGTTCATTCCGTCAACAGGTGTAACACTTCCGCTTGTAAGTTATGGTGGAAGTTCGCTGATCAGTACACTGATCATGTTTGCAATTATCCAGGGACTGTATATTTTAAGAGAAGACGAGGAAGAGGATATTGAGAGAAGGAAGAAAGAAAGGTTACGAGCAAAGAGAAGCCGACAGGAGAATGCGGCAAGATATCGAGAGACAGAATATGACCCGCAAAGAGCGAAAAGAAGCCAAAAAGCGCGAAAAGAAGCGGCTCAAGGCAAAGCGCGCAAGAAACAAAGAATTCGCTAGAGTTACTTATGTATTTGTGGGACTGTTTCTGGTGCTGCTTGGATATATCGGATATTTTCAGGTGAAAAAAGTCAGGATATCATACGCAGTCCATATAATGCGAGACAGAATTCCAATGCAAAGCGCGTGACCAGAGGAACGATCGTAGACAAGAATGGAAATGTGCTTGCGAAGACAGATACGGCTGCAGATGGAAGTGAGACAAGAGAGTATCCATACGGAAACGCATTTGCACATGTAGTTGGTTACAATGTGCAGGGAAAATCAGGAATCGAATCGTTGGGAAATTATGATCTTCTGACATCGGATGAGAATTTTCTGATTAAGCTTAAGAATGAATTCCAGGATAAAAAGAATATGGGAAACACGGTTGTGACTACATTGGATGCGGATCTTCAGGAAGCAGCATATCAGGCACTGGGAGATAAAAAAGGTGCGGTCGTAGCTATGGAACCAAAGACAGGAAAGATCCTTGCCATGGTATCCAAGCCGGATTTCGATCCGAATACAGTGGAAGAGAACTGGAACAGCTTAAGTTCAGATACGAACAGTGTGCTGCTGAATCGTGCGACGCAGGGACAGTATGCACCGGGATCAACATTTAAAGTTGTAACACTTCTGGAATTTATGCGGGAGATCCGGATTACAGCTCTTATTCTTATAACTGTACGGGTTCGATCGAGAACAGCGGAATTAAGATTCATTGTTATAATGGACATGTTCACGGACAGGTAAATCTGCAGGACAGTCTGGCATATTCGTGTAATACATCATTTTCTAATATTGGTCTTTCGTTAGACCCGTCGAAGTTTAAAAAGACGGCAGAGGAAGTTCTGTTTGATTCTAAACTGCCTTCGGATCTTCCATACAGTAAGAGCAGCTTCACACTGGATGGTTCAGCCGGGAATGGCACGAAGATGATGACGGCAATGGGACAGGGAGAGACGCAAGTGAGTCCGTATCATATGGCGTTGATTACATCTGCAATCGCAAATGGTGGAAAGCTGATGAAACCGTATCTGGTTGACAAGGTAACGAATGCATCGGGTGCAGTTATGAAAGAGACGGATCAGGAAGAGTATAAGCAGCTTATGACCGAAGAAGAAGCGTCTCAGATCAAAGAGTATATGAAGAGTGTAGTAGATTACGGTACGGCATCTGTATTAAGTGGACAGAGTTATACGGCGGCAGGAAAGACAGGTACCGCAGAATACAGTTCGGATAAAGAAAAAGATCACTCCTGGTTCATTGGAATGTCGAATGTAGAAGATCCGGAACTGGTTGTCAGCGTGATTATTGAATCTTCGGATGGAACTGCCAAAGCGGTAAATGTTGCAAAAGAGATTTTTGATTCGTATTATCGTTAGAGTTAGGATCTGGTATCGGTCAGATATCATGAGAGATATAGTTAAAAAAGAAATGTATAGAAGGACGGAAAAATATGCGATACTATAAGCATCTGTACCTGACA
>ENA-OQBJ01000852-OQBJ01000852.1-human-gut-metagenome-genome-assembly--contig:-NODE-852-length-14381-cov-3.016276_pt1 | contig 14381 bp, 11 predicted proteins | sample MGYA00242743_ERZ504545 | MGnify/ENA primary metagenome ERZ504545 (study PRJEB26092, sample SAMD00036252) | human gut metagenome | host: Homo sapiens | study: EMG produced TPA metagenomics assembly of...
TTTGCAATTTTGTGATGCAAGATAGTAATGATGAAACAACGTTTCATGTCCGTTTGGATCTAATCAGTGTAATTAGAATTATGGTTTTTATTACATTTTCATATATGCAGTCAGATATTCATCGAGAAGAATATTGGCCAAAGCTAACGGAGTGTTTAAAACAAATTGGCGCTGGTGAGTATGAGAAAAATCGTAAAGATATGTATGAAATCTTACATCCGTATATGGAATATGCAATAGGAAATGCAAAAAGATTGAATGCGTCAAATGAGGGAAAATTACCATCTAAAGCAGCACCTGGAACAAAAGTTTATGAATTGATTGAAATATTAAAACCGTATTTGGCAGAAGAGTAGTAAGGGAAAATATCCATGGGGAAATCTTAGTTTGATTTGCTCATGGATATTTTTATGTGTGTCTGGCGGTCGCAAAATTTTTATTTTACGCTGGCAAGATAAAAAGCATACTTCAATACAGAGCCACTATAGAATATCTATTTGATTTGAATTATTAAAAATGCACAAAAACAAGGGCTTAAATCCATGAAAAACAACTTTAAAATTGTTGAAAAATTACAAAAAACAAGGAAATATACTAAAAAATAAATATTTAAGAAGCTTGAAAAAGTGATAAATCTATAAAAAATAGACAAAAACAGGGCTGCAAAATACGATGAAAAACAGACCGTTCACGTAAGAAATCGTTACTGTTCGCGAAAAAATGGTATGATTCAGCCATGGAAAAGGAAAGGACGTAAGAAGAAATGAGAAAGATTGCATTTAATGACGGCTGGACATGCAGACACGCCGGAGATTCGGGAAAGGGAAAACCGGTTACGATCCCTCATGATGCAATGCTGGATGAAAAGCGGACGCAGGAGAGCCTGGGAGGCATTAACATCGGCTGGTTTGAAGGATTTGACTATGTGTATGAGAAAGAATTTTCTGTACCGCAGGAATATGAGGATTTCAGACTTGTCTTTGAATTTGAGGGAGTCTACCGCAATGCAGAAGTGTATCTCAACGGGAAAAGAGCAGGATTTCGTCCGTATGGATATACAAATTTTTACGTAGAGGCAAATGAGTTTCTTCATTTTGGAATGAAAAATCAGATACAGGTCATTGCCCGCAATGCAGATCAGCCAAACAGCAGATGGTATTCGGGAGCAGGAATATACCGGCCTGTATCGTTATATATGCTGCCAAAGAAGCATATCGGCATCAATGGGGTAAAGATTTCCACAGTCAGTATCCATCCGGCAGTGATCGATGTAAAGGTTGAGACATCTGCATCGGGAGAACTGGAACTGGAAATTTTCGAAGGGGAGTCTTTGGTATCCGGTCAGGAGCCGGTCGCAAGCGTGAAGAAGTCTGCGGATGGAAATTTTCAGATGCAGCTGGAAATTCCGGATGCGAAATTGTGGAGTACTGAGTTTCCGTTTTTATACACATGCAGGGTGCGGTTTGAAGAAGATGAAGCAGAGGAAATATTCGGAATCCGTACGATTGAGTGGAGCGCAGAGAACGGATTTTTGATGAACGGTGAACGGGTGATCCTGAGGGGTGCGTGTATCCACATGACAACGGTGTGCTGGGAGCCTGCTGTTATCCGGAGGCAGAGGAACGGAAGATTCGAATTTTAAAGGAAAATGGATACAATGCCATCCGCTCTGCCCACAATCCTTGTTCCAAAGCACTTCTGGATGCCTGTGACAGGCGGGGGATGCTGGTCATGGATGAATTCGTGGATGTGTGGTATATACACAAGACGGAGTATGATTATGTAAATCACTTTGCAAAATGGTGGAAGCAGGATTTAAAAGATATGGTCGAAAAGGATTACAATCATCCTTCGGTAATCTTATATTCTACAGGAAATGAGGTTTCTGAGACGGCGCAGGAGAGAGGAATCCGTCTCACGGGACAGATGACAGAATATCTGCACAGTCTGGATGCGACAAGACCGGTAACCTGCGGGATCAATATCTTTTTTAACTTCTTAAGTTCCATTGGCTTCGGCGTTTACAGTGACAAGAAGGCGAAGAAAGAAGCAAACCGATCGGGTGGGAAGAAAAAGGCAGTAGGAAGTGAATTTTTCAATAATCTGGCAGGGATTTTCGGAAGTAAGACGATGAAAATCGGGGCAACGCTTCACGGCTGTGATGTAAAAACAAGAGATGCCTTTGCCAATATGGATATTGCAGGATACAACTATGGTATCTACCGCTATGGAAAAGATCTGAAAAAATATCCAAAGCGTTTGATCCTGGGAAGCGAAACATTCTGTTCTGACGCGTATGCCTTCTGGGAGATGGCGAAAACACATCCGAGGATCATCGGAGATTTTGTGTGGGCAGGAATGGACTATATGGGAGAAGTCGGTGTCGGTGCGTGGGAATACAGTGATTATGCGCCGGATTTCTCACATGGAGCAGGATGGATCACTGCAGGAAGTGGAAGGATCGATCTGACCGGAAAACCACTGGCCGAGGCTGCCTATACGAAGACGGCATTTGACTGATGGAAAAGCCGGTGATCGCGGTTTGCCCGGTTAATCACACCGGGGAGAAGCACTCGCCATCAGCATGGAAGATGAGCAATGCCATTGAGTCCTGGTCCTGGATGGATGTTCCGGGAAAAAGGCACAGGTGGAAGTGTATGCAAGAGCAGACAGGGTGGAGCTGTTTATCAATGGAAAGTCGGTTGGAAGTAAGAAGATGAAAAATGACTGCAGAACTTCCTTTGATGTGATCTATGAGGAAGGAATCATTGAAGCGATTTCTTATGATGCACAGAACCGGGAGATTGCGAGAAATGTGCTCTATACAGCGGGGAAGGAAACGATTTTAACCGGAATCCCGGAAGAAAAAGAGACGGAAGCAAAAAAGCTGTGTTTTGTGAGACTGCAGTATACAGATAAAACCGGGACAGTCAAACCGTTGAAGCGGGGAACGCTGGAAGTGCATGTAGAAAACGGAGAGCTTCTGGGGCTTGGAAACGGATGTCCGTACAATGAGCGGGGATATCGGACTGCGAAAACGGATACGTATTACGGAGAGGCGCTGGCAGTGATCCGGGCAGGAGAGTCCGGGACGGTTAATGTACAGGTATCGGACGGGAAATATGCGTGTGCGGTACAGATTCCGGTAAGAAATAAAGAAGAGGTGGAAGAATGCTGAAAATAAGCAGACTGACAGTAGAAAATATGGAAACAGGATGTGTGACCGATAATCCGCAGCCGAGAGTTTCCTATTGTCTGGAAAGTGACAGACAAAATGTAACATTGAAAAAAGCGGTGATTTCGATAGGAGACTGGAAGAAAGAAACAGACTGCCAGATTGCAGTCCCGTATGAGGCAGCAGATTACAGCCGTTTACAAAATATACGGTGCGGGTGGAAGCAGAGGATGACGCGGGAGAGCGTGCCTGGGCCAGCACGGAATTTGAGACGGGACGTATGGATACAATCTGGTCCGGACGGTGGATCACGGACGGAGAGTATCGGTTTAAGGAGGCGAAGATTTCTCCGAAGACGATGACATTTCGAACCAGGTTTTCCTGTGAAAAAGAAATTGCCAGTGCGAGACTGTACGTAACGGCGCTGGGAATTTATGAGCTGTTGTTAAATGGAGAGAAAGTCGGACAGGATTATTTTGCACCGGGATTTACGTCCTACCGGAATCAGCTGCAGTATCAGACTTATGATGTGACAGATACGCTGAATGATCGAAACGAGCTGCTTGCTGTGGTCGGCGGTGGCTGGGCAGTTGGCTCTTTCACCTATAAAAGACGGAACAGAGTGTATGCAAAGCGACAGGCGCTGCTTGGAGAGCTGCGGATTTTGTATACCGATGGAACGGGAGAGACAATTGGGACAAATGAAGAGTGGGAAGTAACGGAAGAAGGAAATTATAAAGAGACAGAGTTTTACAACGGGGAAGTGTATGATGCCACCGTGGATCTGGAGAAAATTTCCTGGAAAAAAGCAAGCTTCGAACAGGTAAAGATTCATCCAAAGATCATGGCACAGTATGGAGCGCCGGTACGTGCACACGAAGAGTTTCGTCCGGTACAGATTACAAGAGCAAAGAGCGGTATGCTGATTTATGATTTCGGACAGAATTTTGCAGGGGTGATACACGCGGCAATTCGTGGCAGACAGGGACAAAAAGTGGAGTTTCGTCACGCGGAGATTCTGATGGACGGAGAGTTGTATACAGAACCATTAAGAACTGCAAAGCAAGAAGCGGTTTATATTTGTAAAGATGGAGAGCAGACCTATTCTCCGAAAATGACATATATGGGCTTCCGCTATGTGGGTGTGCGTGGAATTGAAGAGGATCAACTGGAACTGACCGCGTTGGCACTCTATTCGGATGTGGAAGACAACGGAAACTTTTCCTGCTCCAATGAACTGATCAACCAGCTGCAGAACAGTATTCGCTGGGGAGCAAAGTCCAATTTTGTGGATATCCCGACAGACTGTCCGCAGAGAGATGAGAGAATGGGATGGACGGGAGATATTGCACTGTTTGCGCCTACGGCAGCTTACAATTTTAATATCAGCCGTTTTCTGGAGAAATGGCTGTTGGACGTGAAGGCAGAGCAGAATAAAGGCGGCGGGATTCCGGTTACGGTGCCGCTTGTCCGGGTACCGCTGCAGTGGGAGATCATGATCCGATGGCGGTGGATCACTGGGGCGATGTCTGTATCCTGGCGCCGTGGGCGGAATATCTGGTTCGCGGAGACAGAGGGCTTTTAGAGCGGATGTATCCGGTGATGAAAAAATATCTGAAGGCATGCAAATTCTGGGCAGAGCTGTTTTCTGCGGGAAAACACCGCAGGATCTGGAAGCTTCTGCATCATTATGGAGACTGGTGTGCACCGGGTGTCGGCATGTGGGAGTGGATGGGAAGAGGAAAATGGACCGCCACCGCATGTATGGCAAATTCCAGCCGGATTCTGGCAAAGATCGCGGATATTCTGGGGCAGGAAGAGGATGCAAAGTATTACCGGAAACTCAGTCAGGAGACCGGGGAGGCATACCGGGAAATTTTGATGAAAGCAGACTGCACGGTAAAGAAAGAGTTTCAGACAGCATATGTGCTGCCTCTGTATTATCAGATGCTCTCCGGAGAGGATAAAAAGAAGACTGCGGCAAATCTGGCGCGTCTGGTGAAAAAGGACGGGTATCACATTACGACCGGATTTCCGGGAACGCCGTACGTTCTGTTTGCGCTGGCAGACAATGGGTATGAGGAAGAGGCATTTAAAATGCTCCTTACGGATACCTGTCCATCCTGGCTCTATGAGATGAAAGTCGGAGGAACGACCATCTGGGAACGATGGGATGCACTTCGGGAGGACGGCACCTGCAACACGGGAAAAGATGACGGGACCGGAGGTATGGTTTCCTTCAATCACTATGCAAGTGGTGCAGTGGGAGACTTTTTGTACCGCAGGATTGCCGGAATCGAGGCCACAGAGGCGGATACCGCTCTTTCCGGATCCAGCCGCTGACGGGAGGAAATCTGAAATGGGCAAAGGGAAGTGTCAACACAGCCTATGGAACAGTTTCCAGTGAGTGGAAGATTGAAGATGGAATGTTTACGATCCAGGTGCAGGTTCCGGTCGGAACAACATGTACACTGGTGATGCCGGGAAATACACAGAAGGTATTGGGAAGTGGTACTTATACGTTAAAAGAAGCAATCAGGGAAAGGAATGACCGAAATGGAAAAGAATCAGTTTTTTGACAACCCGCTGATGCGGACAAAAATCACTTCGGCAAATGTAAAGCCGAAAGAAATGATACTGGGGTATTTTCTCGGTCCGTTTTGCGCATTTATTTCAAATGCAATCTTCGGGGCGTATTTAAACCGCTACTATTCGGATGTGCTTGGATGGACGGATACGGCAAAATTTGGGATTTTTTCAGCGGTTCTTCCGATGGTTTCTGTCATTTTTGTGATTCTTGGAAATCTTCTGGTAGGGCGTCTGATTGATAATACCAGAACATCTCAGGGGAAGGCGAGACCGTATATGCTGCTGTCGGCGCCCCTTGTGACAATTGCGATCGCGCTGTTGTTTTTAACACCTCAAAATGGGAGTCCATCGACTCAGATGATCTGGATCGCGCTGTCCTATAACTTTTACTATGCAGTAGCGTATCCGTTTTTCTACACAGCGCACAGCTCTATGGTGGCCCTGTCTACGAGAAACTCCGATCACCGGGGAATGTTGGCAACATTTTCCAATGCATCCGGTGTGGCTGCTGTAGGAATCGGGGCAAGTATTTTAGTGCCGATGCTGCTGCAGAGTTTTCTCTTTGTGGAAAAAGACGGCGCTATTGATACCGCACAGAGTTATCAGAACTGGCGGCTCGTGATGATCGTATTATGTGTTGTGACATTTCTGGCGATCTTGCTGGAATATTATTTCACACGGGAGCGAGTGACAGAAGAAAATATGAAGCTGGCGATCAAAGAAGAAAAGCTTCCGATGATGAAACAGCTCAAAGCCTGTGTGTCAAACGGTTACTGGTGGATCATTATCTTATATTTTCTGCTGTTCCAGTTTGGAGGTCTGGTAAAGAACGGTTCCATGAGTTATTACTCCCGCTGGATGTTTGACGGAATCACAAGTGAAGCGGCTGCGGGAACGGCAATGGGAACATTGGGCTGATCGGAGGACTTCCGACAGCAATCGGAATGGTTCTGGCGTGGCCGATCGCAAATAAACTGGGAAAACAAAAAGCAGTGACTATTGGTCTGGCAATTTCGGTTGTGGGAGGTCTGGTCAGCTTTCTGGATATTCACAATTTTACCATTGTATGTATTGGTGTGATCTTAAAAGGAATCGGTTCGATTCCTGCAATGTATGTGACACTGGCTCTTTTGTCTGATGTACTGGACCATCTGGAGGCAAAAAATGGATTTCGAAGTGATGGATTTACGATGTCTGTGTACGGAGCGATCATGGTGGGAATGACAGGACTGGGGAATGGTCTGATCAATGCATTGCTTACAGCCACCGGATATGATGCCTCTGCGTCAGTTCAGAACGGAGGCGTGCAGTCCATGCTGGCGTTGTGTTATCTGGGGGCAGAGATCATCTGTTATGCGGTGATCGTAATCCTGATGTGTTTCTTAAAAGTAGAAAAGCATATTGAGGAAGATCAGAAGACGATTCTGCAGCATCAGAAAAAAGCGGTGTTAGAAGCCGGAGGAGTGTGGATCGAACCAGCAGAAAGACTTCGCATGGAACAGGAAGAGGCGGAGCGCATGCAGAAGAGGCGAGAATCGAAGAACTCAAAGCATATTGTAAGAAAAAAGGCCTGGATTTTGAAATGCAGGAAGCAAGCTATCAGAAGAAACTGGCAGAGAAGAGAGCAAAAGCAGAAGCGAAGGCTCGAAAAAAACAAAAAAGCCAGTTCTCATAAAGAGTCAAAGAGGAGGAACGTTATGAGCGAGAAACGGGAAAAACAAACAAAATCAAAACGCCGCATCTGGCGCGGTGTAACTACGGCAACAGCATCTTTACTGACGCTGTCTATGTCAGCGACTCTGGTGATAGACGGGTTTCGTACGGACATTGACAAGTTTCTGGGCACTCAGAGTACAAAAATGGTGACTGAAGATGTAAGTGCAGAGGATTACACATTTCAGTCGGATTACAGCTCAACAACAGAGCTTCTGGATTCCATTGAAGATCTGGGAGAACGCATGAATGAAGAGGGCTCTGTTTTGTTGAAAAATGAGAATGCAGCGTTGCCGCTTTCCAAGGAGGAAACGCAGAAAATCTCTTTACTTGGATTCAGCAGTTATTATCCGGTACAAGGGGGCGATTTTGGAAGTACTCTCAGTGAAAATAAGGGAACGGATGCAGATACGGTAGATATGCTGGAAGCGTTTGAATCCAAGGGATTTGAGATGAATCCGACATTAAAAAAGATGTATCAGGGGTTAAAGGAAGAATTTAAATCAGAGGCAGTTCTTCCATGGGGTGTGACAACCTATTATCGTGCAACAGCACCGGCTACAACTGGAGTATTTACCAGTTTGGAACCTGAGACAGCAACGCTGGATGAGGCAGAACCAAATTGGAAAAAGAGTATGACGGATTACAATGTCATGATTGTGACACTTGCCCGTGCAGCAGGAGAAAATGCCAACTATACACCGGGAGAAGATGGGTGAATCCAGAACAGGATCTGAATCAGGCGGATCCGCTGGGACTCTCTGACACAGAGCGTGCAATCATCGATGAAGCAGTCAATGCAAAAAAGGAAAACAATGGAAAATTGATCGTGATGCTGAATAATGCGAGTGCCATGGAAATTGAAGAGATCAAAAACAATACAGGCGTAGATGCGATTTTGGAAGTCGGACTTCCGGGAGGTTATGGCTTCTATGGTGTAGCAGATGTACTCAGTGGAGAGGTGAATCCGTCCGGACATCTTGCGGATACTTATGCAGTGGATAACTCAAGCTCTCCTGCAGCGCAGAATTATGGGAACTATGAGTGGACAAATGCGGATTCTGCATATTCCATCAATTCCGAGATTGTAGAAGCAGAAGGGATCTATACAGGATATAAATATTACGAGACAAGATATGCGGATACAGTATTGGGACAGGGAAATGCTTCTGACAAGACCGGAAGTTCCAATGGAAAAGCATGGAACTATGAAGATGAAGTTTCGTATCCATTTGGATACGGACTGTCTTATACAACATTTTCTCAGACTCTGGACAGTCTGGATGTGAATCTGGAAGATAAGACAGTGACAGCCAAAGTAACTGTAAAAAATACTGGAGATGTGGCAGGAAAAGATGTGGTACAGTTGTATACGTCTCTTCCGTATACGGAATATGATAAAGAACATGCGGTAGAAAAAGCAGCGGTACAGCTTCTGGATTATGAAAAAACAGGTGTGCTGCAGCCGGGAGAATCTGTTACTGTCGAGATTACGGCAGATGCTCAGGATATGGCAAGCTGGGACAGCACATGTGACAATGCGGCGGGAACAAAAGGAAACTGGATCCTGGATGCAGGAGACTATTATTTTACAGTCGGAAATGGTTCTCATGAGGCAGTCAACAACGTGCTGGCAGCACAGGGTATGACAAAGGCAAACGGAATGACTGATACAGGAAATGCAGCGAATGTGAAGAAATGGATACTGGATACATTAGATTCTGAGACTTTTGCATATTCAAACAATGGAACAGCGGTAGAAAATCAGCTGCAGGATATGGATCTGAACTACTATATGCCGGATACAGTAACGTACTTATCAAGAAGTGACTGGAAAGCAACCTGGCCAAAAACATATAAAGATCTGACAGCAACAGATGAAATGATCGAAGTGATGAAAAATGACCTGGTAGAGATCAAGGAACAGGGAAATCCGGATGAAGTTACATTTGGCGAGGACAATGGGCTGACACTTGCAAGCCTGAAAGGTGAGACGGACTTGACAAATGAAAAATGGACAGATTTGATTGATCAGATCACACTGGAAGAAGCGATGATCCGTACTGGATTTGGTGGAACCAGTACAAAATCAATTGTATCGATCGTGTCTCCGGAGGCAGTACAGAATGACGGACCGAACGGATTTAATTCTTATACATTGGGACAGTACGCAAATACAGATACAGATTCCGCAGATCCGTATGTCATCGATCCGGATGACAAGAATCTGAATTACAAATTCGGAACAATGAGTAATGAAACAGTGATTGCGCAGACATTTAGTAAAGAGATGGCTGCAGAGTACGGAGCTGTGACCGGAAATTATTCCATCTGGTCAAATCTTCCAATCCTCTGGGGTGCAGGAACGAACCTTCACCGTACACCTTACAATGCAAGAAACCATGAGTATTATTCTGAAGATGCGATTTTGACAGCATATCAGGCAGCAGCTTACATTGCAGCAGGAAAAGAATACGGATGTATCATAGCGCCGAAACATTTTGCATTCAATGATACAGAGATCAACCGTTCCGGTATTGCAACATTTATGACAGAGCAGAAAGCACGTGAGAATGAACTGCGTGGAACACAGGCAAGTGTGGAAGATGCACAGACACTTGGTATGATGACAACATTTAACAGAATCGGATGTACTGCAGGGAATGCACATTATGGTCTGCTGATGAATATTCTCCGCAAAGAATGGGGATTCCAGGGGCTGATGTCAGAAGACTTTATCCAGGATGCAAACTACAGTGTGTTAAAAGAAGCGGTACACTGTGGTGTAACGATGACTTGCAATACTGGTGACAGTAATATGGAAGCTGTAACAGCAAAATGGAATTACTGGACCACAGAGGCGGTCAGCAAAGATGCGTCTATGATGCAGGATCTGAAAAATGTTATGATGTGGCAGAATTATGCGCTTGCAAATTCCAACGCAATGGATGGATTGAATGAGACTTCACAGATTAAGGATGTGCGTACATGGTATGATAATGCATTGACAGCAACATCGGCAGTGTTGGCTCTGCTTACACTGGCAGCAGCTGCGATGTATATAAGAGATGCCAAGAGACGTAAAAACAGTTAAGAGGGTATGTTATGAATTTTATCAAAAAACAGGCTGCAGGCTTTTATCTGATGCTGCTTGCACTAATTCTCGGAACAGCAGGAATCGTATTTTATGTGATCAACTGCAACACGGCATATTTTTCCAATCTTGGAATCAGCTGGGGAGTTGTAGGATGTCTTGTGGCAGGAGTGGTTCTGGAAATTCTTTTTGTGGCCGGACAGGAAAAGTCGCCGGAAATGCCGGTACTGGATATTCTTCCGATTCTGGCGGGAGTGCTTTTGATGGCAGGATTTGTATTTTTTGTCCGCCTGAGAGTGAACAGCATTGCGACTATTTTATCATTTGAAAGAAATGCGCAGACTATGGCGGATTTGTCCAGTGCGATCATCGGAATGGGATGTACTCTGGCAGCAGTTATCATGACGATTATCTCTTCATTTTTCAGAACAGTAAGAGAGGAAAAATAGAGAAGAGTGAAGGGTGTCTTATTACAGGCACCCTTATTTTGACGTTTGAAAACAGGCTTGGTATACTAAGAAAAAACAACCGATAAAAACAGTTGAGAGGAGACGAAACAATGATTCGAATTGCACTGGTAGAAGATGATCCGGCGTATGCAGAGCAGCTGCTTTCTTACTTGAAAGAATACGAGAAGGAGAGTAAAGAGAGGATCAGCGTACAGACATTTTCGGATGGGGAAGATATTGTAACAGAGTATCGGGCAGACTACGATATTATCCTTATGGATGTGGAAATGAAATTTATGGACGGCATGTCGGCTGCAGAAGAAATCCGGAAGATGGATACCGAAGTTGTGATTATTTTTATTACAAATATGCCGCAGTATGCGATACAGGGATACCGGGTGGATGCCCTGGACTATGTATTAAAACCAGTTTCTTATTTTGCGTTTACGCAGCGGATCGACCGTGCACTGACGAGACTGAAAAAGCGGGAGAAGAAATATCTGACGATTGCAGTGAAGGGCGGTATGATGAAGTTGGATCTTTCGGAGATTTGCTATGTGGAAGTGCAGGATCATGATCTGATCTATCACACAGTCGGGCAGGATTACAGAACAAAAGGCACGATGCGGGATGCAGAGGAAAGTCTGGCGGATGGTATGAAAGAGGAGCGGTTTTTCCGGTGTAACCGGTGTTATCTGGTGAATCTGGATTTTGTGGAAAATTTTCAGGGGAGTGACATCACCGTGAATGGAGACTGTATTCAGGTAAGCCGCGCAAGAAAGAAGGCATTTTTAAATGCGCTCAATGATTTTATGAACGAGGTAGGAAAATAGATGAGTGTACAGGAAATGATCAATACTCCGGGATATTATTATTCGCTGGCATACTGGCTGGCAGCATTTATTGTGACATGCACGAATGAGAAACGGATCCGGGGTGTAAAACGGTATGTGACACATCTGGTATTTCTGGCGGCGATCGTGGGATTTATGGAAGTTACGGACGGGGTGAGGACCAGTTTGTTCCTTCCGTGTATGCTGGTTTCAGTTTCCCTGTTTTTGATTTATATTTACCGGTGCTGTCAGTTTTCACTTGCTGAGCCGGATATTACTGTGCGAGGGCGTTTATCAGCGGAGAATTTGCTGCATCTTTCGGCTGGCAGATCTATTATTATACGGTGAAACGTTTCAGGTCAAGTCATGCAAAAAAGTGTACAGTGGGTGCTCCTTGTGGTCGTGTATGCGGTCATATTTGGAATTTTATATCTGCTGGAAAAGTATTTGCAAAAAGGCGGCAAAGAAATGCATATCAATCGTCGGGAGCTGTTTACGGTTCTGATTATTACAGCTGCGGTGTTTGCAGTCAGTAACCTTAGTTATATTGATAAGGACAGTCCGTTCAGCAGTCAGTTTGCAGCGGAAATGTTTATTATCCGGACCCTGGTAGATATGAGTGGAATGGCGGTTCTCTATGCGTACCACATTCAGGTGCGGGAGCTGCAGATGAAATTTGAGGTGGACACGCTGCAGAATATTTTACAGATGCAGTACAAAAATTATCAGCTTTCTCAGGAGAGCATCGAGATTGTCAATCAGAAGTATCATGATTTGAAGCATCAGATCGCACTTTTGAAATCGGAAGCGGGCAGCCGAAAATCGGTAGAGTATCTGGAGAAGATGGAAAAAGAAATCAAGATTTATGAAGCCCAGAATAAGACGGGGAACAAAGTGTTGGATGCTGTTCTGACAAGTAAAAGTCTGTATTGTCAGAATAATGGGATCGGACTGACGTGTGTGGCAGACGGAAGTGCGTTGAATTTTATGGAAGATATGGACATCAGTGCATTGTTTGGGAATATTCTGGATAATGCTATTGAAAGTGTGCAAAAGCTGAATGAACAGGAAAAACGGCTGATCCATCTGTCCGTTGCAAAGCAGAAACAGTTTCTCAGAATCCGGTGTGAGAATTATTGTGAAGAGCAGTTAAAGTTTGAAAACGGAATGCCTGTCACAACAAAGAAAGATCGCCGCTTTCATGGGTTTGGCATGAAGAGTATCAAAAGTACGGCGGCGAAATACGGTGGTTCTGTGACAACAGATTTGAAAAAGAACTGGTTTGAACTGCGGATCCTGATTCCACTTTCCTGAAAAAGTGTTTGCGGAGCAGGCAAAACAGAGCTACAATATGAAGTAAACAGGACAGGCATTGGGGAAGAGAAAAGATGCCGGACAGGAGAGCTTATGAGTATCGAAAAAACAATATTTGGAACCACAAAAGATGGAAGAGAAGTAACTGCCTATACGCTGCGCAACATTCGGGGAATGCGTGTGAAGATCAGCAGTCTCGGAGCGGCAATCGTATCCGTGGAGATGAAAGATTTTGCGGGAGAGCGCAAGGATATTGTGCTTGGATATGACAAAGTATCGGATTATGAAGAGAACGGAACTTTCTTCGGGGCAGCAGTCGGACGGGGGGCAAACCGGACAGAAGGCGCCGGATTTGTGCTGGATGGGACAGAGTATCACCTTCCGAAAAATGAGGGAGAGAATAACCTGCACAGTGGACCGGACAGTTATGCGTTCCGCCTCTGGGATTGTGTGAAAGAGGAGGAAGACAGTGTTTCTTTTCATCTGGACAGCCCGGATGGAGACCAGGGATATCCGGGGAACTTCTCGATTACCGTGACCTATACCCTGACAGATCAAAATGAGTTGAAGATCCACTATGAAGGAGAATCTGATCAGACAACGATCGTGAATATGACGAACCACACTTACTTTAACCTGAATGGACATAACTGCGGCAGCGTAAGACGTCACTGGATAAGACTGCAGGCATCTTCGTTTACACCGGTAAAAGAGACCGGTTCGATTCCGACAGGAGAGATTTGGCCGGTGGAAGGTACACCGATGGATTTCACAAAAGGAAAAGTGATCGGAGAAGAGCTGGCATCCGACTATCATCAGATGCGTCTGGTCAAGGGATATGATCACAACTTTGTCATCGATGGATGGGATCAGACACTGCGCAAGATTGCAGAGGTGGAAGGAGAGCAGTCCGGAATTACCATGAAAGTATATACGGATCTTCCGGGTGTGCAGTTCTATACCGGAAACTTCCTGGAGGGAGTCAGAGGAAAACGCAACATGATCTACCACGATAACTCCGGCTTCTGTCTGGAGACACAGTATTATCCGAATGCGGCGAATGAGGAAAGCTTCCCGTCACCGGTATTGAAAAAAGGAGAAAAATACGACACCACGACAATATATCAGTTTGGAGTGAGATAATCACATAAAAGTTCCCGGCAGAAATTTTCTGCATATTTCTCTGGACAGCGAAAAACTTGCAGATTTAATTT
>ENA-OQBJ01000853-OQBJ01000853.1-human-gut-metagenome-genome-assembly--contig:-NODE-853-length-14354-cov-2.744289_pt1 | contig 14354 bp, 14 predicted proteins | sample MGYA00242743_ERZ504545 | MGnify/ENA primary metagenome ERZ504545 (study PRJEB26092, sample SAMD00036252) | human gut metagenome | host: Homo sapiens | study: EMG produced TPA metagenomics assembly of...
CCTTCAGTTCCTGAGCAGCTTTCAGCATTTCTACTTTCTGCTTTGGTGTACCGGTTGACATCAGGATATTCTTTTCCGGAATGCGGTAACCTACTGAAAGCATTGATTTCAGTACTGCACACGAAGTATCTTCACCGATACATCCTACTTCTCCGGTTGAAGCCATGTCGACTCCCAATACAGGGTCTGCTTTCTGCAAACGGTTGAATGAGAACTGACTTGCCTTGATTCCAACGTAATCGAGTTCGAACAAGTTCTTTTCTGGTTTTTCTACCGGCAAGCCAAGCATAACCTTTGTTGCAAGTTCAATGAAGTTGATCTTCAATACTTTGCTCACAAACGGGAACGAACGGCTGGCACGCAGGTTACATTCGATTACCTTGATATCGTTTTCACGAGCAAGGAACTGAATGTTGAATGGACCAGAGATATTCAGTTCTTTAGCAATCTGACGAGAAATGCGCTTGATACGGCGAACTGTTTCTACATACAGTTTCTGTGGCGGGAACTGGATAGTTGCATCTCCTGAGTGAACTCCGGCAAACTCAATGTGTTCGCTGATAGCATATGCTACGATTTCTCCGTTTTGTGCTACAGCGTCCATTTCTACTTCTTTGGCATGTTCGATGAACTGGCTTACAACAACCGGATGTTTCTTCGATACATTGGCTGCCAGCTGCAAGAAGCGTTCCAGCTCTTCCTGATTAGAACATACGTTCATGGCTGCTCCTGAAAGCACGTACGACGGACGAACCAATACAGGGAATCCAACTTTCTGTATAAAGGCGTTGATATCTTCCATTGAAGTCAGCGCGCTCCATTCAGGCTGGTCTACACCGATGCGGTCGAGCATAGCCGAGAACTTGTCGCGGTCTTCAGCATTGTCGATGCTCTTAGCAGAAGTTCCCAGGATATTTACTTTCTGAGCATCCAGACGAAGTGCCAGGTTGTTTGGAATCTGTCCTCCGGTTGACACGATAACGCCATGAGGATTTTCCAAATCGAGGATATCCATTACACGTTCGAATGTCAGTTCGTCGAAGTACAGACGGTCGCACATATCGTAATCGGTAGATACTGTTTCAGGGTTATAGTTGATCATAACCGAACGGTATCCTTCTTTGCGGATAGTATTCAGAGCCTGAACACCGCACCAGTCAAATTCTACTGACGATCCGATACGGTAAGCACCCGAACCAAGCACAACGATACTCTTATGGTCGCCCAAATAGTGTACGTCGTTTGCCACACCGCTATAAGTCAGATACAGGTAGTTGGTCTGTGCCGGATATTCGGCAGCCAGCGTATCAATCTGTTTAACGACCGGTACGATACCTACGCTCTTACGGTGGTTACGGACATCGATGATAGCATCTTCCATTTCTCCTTCGTAACCGATAGCACGTGCAACCTGGAAATCGGAGAATCCCTGACGTTTTGCCTTGTACAGCAAATCGTTTGGAAGCTGTGACAGCAGCTTGTGGTTGTTGCCCCATTCGTGAAGTTCCTTCGAAGTCTGCATGATGTTCATCAACTTGTCGAGGAACCACTTGTCTATCTTTGTCAGTTCATGAATCTGATCTACGGTATATCCAGCACGCATTGCCTTCGAGATAACGAAGATACGCTTGTCGGTCGGTTCACGCAATGCCTTGTCGATATCGGCAATCTGCAATTCTTTGTTTTCTACAAATCCGTGCATGCCTTGACCAATCATACGAAGACCTTTCTGGATAGCTTCTTCGAATGTACGGCCGATAGCCATCACTTCGCCGACAGACTTCATGCTTGAGCCAGCTCACGGTCTACTCCGTGGAACTTACCTAAGTCCCAGCGAGGGATTTTACATACTACATAGTCCAGTGCCGGTTCGAAGAATGCAGAAGTTGTTTTAGTAACCGAGTTCTTCAAATCGAACAAACCGTAACCCAGACCCAACTTGGCAGCAACGAAAGCCAACGGATAACCGGTTGCTTTAGAAGCCAAAGCTGAAGAACGGCTCAGACGAGCGTTTACTTCGATTACACGATAGTCTTCCGATTCGGGGTCGAACGCATACTGTACGTTACATTCTCCTACGATACCGATGTGACGGATAATACGGATTGCTAGTTCACGAAGTTTGTGATATTCACTGTTTGTCAGTGTCTGTGAAGGAGCTATTACGATAGACTCACCGGTATGAATACCCAGCGGGTCGAAGTTTTCCATGTTACATACCGTAATACAGTTGTCGAAACGGTCGCGCACTACTTCGTATTCTACTTCCTTCCAACCTTTCAAGCTCTTTTCTACCAAAACCTGCGGAGAGAAAGAGAATGCCTTTTCAGCCAGTACGTTCAGTTCTTCTTCGTTATCACAAAAACCAGATCCCAGACCTCCCAGTGCATATGCCGCACGGATGATAACCGGATAACCCAGTTCCTTGGCAGCACGGCGAGCGTCTTCGATGTTTTCAACAGCTTCACTCTTGATGGTCTTTACATTGATTTCATCCAGCTTCTGAACGAACAGTTCACGGTCTTCTGTATCCATGATAGCCTGTACCGGAGTACCGAGTACACGTGCATTGTATTTCTCGAATATTCCTGCCTTGTAAAGAGCAACACCGCAGTTCAAGCTGTCTGGCCACCGAATGACAATAATACGCCATCCGGACGTTCTTTGGCAATAACTTTCTCTACGAAATACGGAGTAACAGGCAAGAAATAGATTTTGTCTGCCACACCTTCCGAAGTTTGTACGGTAGCAATGTTCGGATTTATCAGGATAGTTTCGATACCTTCTTCCTTCAACGCCTTAAGTGCCTGCGAACCTGAATAGTCGAACTCACCAGCTTCACCGATTTTCAAAGCTCCGGAACCTAACAATAATACTTCTTTATATTTTCTTTCATTGTTTTCTTTTGTTTTTAATGGATTACAGCAACTTTACAAACTCGTCGAACAGGAACTCTGTATCAGTAGGACCGCTGGCAGCTTCCGGGTGGAACTGTGCAGAGAACCAAGGGTTCTTCTTGTGGCGGATTCCTTCGTTAGAACCATCATTCATATTGATAAACAAAGGTTCCCAGTCGGCTCCTAATGTATTATTGTCTACGGCATAACCGTGGTTCTGTGAAGTAATGAAACACTTTTCTGTTCCTACCATGCGAACCGGCTGGTTATGGCTGCGGTGACCGTATTTCAATTTGTAAATTTTTGCTCCTCCTGCTTTCGAAAGCAACTGGTTACCCATACAGATTCCGAAAATAGGCAGCTTTTCATTTTGCATAGCTTTACGAATGTTCTGTACAGCAGCATCACAAGTATCAGGTCACCCGGTCCATTTGAAATGAACAGCCCGTCGAACTCAAGCGAATTGAAATCGTAGTTCCAAGGTACGCGGATATCTCTACATCACGTTTCAGCAAACAGCGGATGATATTCGATTTCACGCCACAGTCCACAAGAACGACTTCTTCTTGCCTTCACCTTCGTTGTAACGGATTACTTCCTTGCATGACACCTTATCTACGTAATTTACTCCCGCATAAGTTGCTTCAGGAACATTGTCTGGTTCATCATCGAAAACGATTTTTCCCATCATCACACCATGTTCACGCAATACCTTGGTCAGCTCACGTGTATCAATACCTGTAATACCAGGAATCTGTTCACGCTTTAACCAGTCACCCAAGCTCTCTACCGCATTCCAGTGAGAATACTTTTCACTGTAGTCGCTTACAATAATCGCTTCGGCATGAATCTTTTCACTCTCCATAAAAGTAGGCAGACCGTTTGCTTCGATTGTGAAAGGAGGAACTCCATAATTGCCCACCAGCGGATAAGTCAGCGTCATTAACTGACCTGCATACGAAGGATCGGTCAAGCTTTCCGGATAACCGGTCATTGCGGTGTTGAACACAACTTCACCGGCTACCGGCTTCTCATAACCGAACGACTTGCCATGAAAGCGGCTCCCGTCGTCGAGGATTAATGTAACATTTCTCATTTTCTATCTATATCGTTTTCTTTAATATTGTTTTTCTTCTTTATATAAAGGCACCAAAACTGCTAGCGACTTCGTTCTGTAACGTTTCAGAACTGATAAATCTCTTCTACGTAATTGATAAAGGCCTGATTGACGAGTTTCACTCCACCCGGTGTCGGATAATCACCGCTGAAGTACCAGTCACCTAAATGTGCCGGACATGCCTCGTGCAATCCATCAAGTGTCTGATATACGATTTCAACCTTTGCCTGTGTACCAGCCGGAGTCAGCAATTGTACCATCTTGCAGAAATTTCTTCGTCGGTGAATGGAGCATAAATTTCTTTCACGTAATTCACCATCTCTTCCTTCGGAAGTCCAAGCTGTGCTTTCGATTTACGGTATGCTTCTTCTATCACATGCTGCATTCCTCTCTCTTCAAGCAATGCTATCGCGGCCTTGAAAGCAATGAACTGTTCCATACTTGCCATATCAATACCGTAATAATCAGGATAGCGCACCTGTGGAGAAGAAGATACAATCACAATTTTCTTCGGATGAAGACGGTCGAGTATGCTGATAATACTCTGTTTCAAGGTAGTACCACGTACGATACTGTCGTCTATAATAACCAGATTGTCTTCATAAGGAATCAAGCTGCCATAAGTTATATCGTACACATGTGTAGCAAGGTCATTACGTGTATTTCCTTCAGCAATGAAAGTACGCAATTTGATATCCTTGATTGCAACTTTCTCACTACGTATACGCTGTGACAGAATCTGCTCCAATTCTGTATGACTCGGCTTGTGTCCCAGGGCCTCAATACGCTGCACTTTCAGTTCATTCAGATAGTTATCGAAACCTTCCAGCATTCCATAAAAGGCAACTTCTGCTGTATTCGGTATGAAAGAGAATACAGTATGTACTACATCGTAATCTATTGCCTTCAGTATCGGATTAACCAGTTTCTTACCCAACAGCTTACGTTCGCGGTAAATATCGATATCACTTCCTCGACTGAAATAAATCCGTTCGAACGAACAAGCCTTCTTTTCTTTCGGCTCATTGATTTGCGCCAGACGCATTTCTCCCTTTTTGTTTACCAGAATAGCTTGTCCGGGCAATAACTCATGAATACTGTCAGCCGGTACATTCAATGCTGTCTGTATAACCGGACGTTCGGATGCCAGCACCATGATTTCTTCATCCATATACCAGAATCCCGGACGGATACCCCATGGGTCACGTACAGCAAAACTTTCACCGCTACCAGTCAGCCCACATATCACATAACCTCCATCCCACTTCGGACTGGATGTCTTCAATACGTTAGTCAAATCAATACGGTCTTCAATAGCATGTGTAATATCCATACCCTCCAGCCCTTCAGCCTTACACTCATTGTAAAGACGCTCCACTTCACGGTCCAGGCGATGTCCCACCTGTTCCAACATAATATATGTATCGGCATATTTACGAGGATGCTGTCCGAAGGCAGTAATGTCGGCGAATATTTCATCCACATTTGTCAGATTGAAGTTTCCGCACAAAGCAAGATTCTTGGCACGCCAGTTATTGCGACGCAGAAAAGGATGCACATACGAAATACCACTCTTTCCTGTTGTAGAATAACGTAAGTGTCCCATATAGAGCTCTCCGGCAAAGGGTAAGCACTTTTTCGCATATTCAGCATCACGAAGCTGTTCGGCTGTAAGATCTTTGAAATAGCTGTGTACCGTTCCGAATATTTCAGTAATGGCTCCAGCTCCCAATCCTCTTTCGCGGAACATATATTCCTCTCCCGGATCAGCCTGAAGTTTTACACACGCAAGTCCCGCAGCTTCCTGACCGCGATTATGCTGTTTTTCCATCAGCAAATACAACTTATTAAGCCCGTACATCCACGTGCCATACTTTTCCTGATAATACTCTAGTGGTTTCAGCAAGCGAATCATCGCTACTCCACATTCATGCTTTAGCGGTTCCATATTATTTCGTATCGTTTAGTTGGCTACTCTATATATACAAAAATACCTGAACTTACTGAAAAGTAATTCCAGGTATTTTTATTATTAACGCATTTGCTTAAAATCTTACAAAAGAAAAAATCAGAATGAGTAATGCCTAATGTAGCATTATTCAGAAAAAAGGAAAGCTTCGAGGAAAACGAAATCCCGAAAAGACCTCTGTTTTCCACCACTGCCTGAATCAAATTCTGCAATCTCGAATCCGGAGTAAAACCTTTTTTCTTTACCTGTTTCACTAAACTACACATTAGGTACATCACAATTCGGGATGCAAAGATAAAGATTTATTGGCATATTTCGAATATGTTTCTTAAAATAATCTACATCTTTTTTAAAAACTTATCTCCCGACTGTAAAAAACAAGTCATACAGGTTATTCTTGCCAGCCTCCTCCAAGTGCTTTATAAAGATTTACCATACTAATCTGCTTGTCGCGTACGGCATTACTCAAACCTATCTGAGCGTCCAGATATCCACGTTGTGCATCCAGCAAATCCATATAACCGATAACTCCGTTCAGATATTGAAGCTGTGCAAGGTCAAGAGTACTTTTCGATGCCTGTTCAAGACGCAGACGAGTTTCATAGATTTCCTTTATCTTATTAAATTCGGCTATGGCATTATAAGCATCTTTAAAGGCATTCAGTACAGCTTTTTCGTATGCATAAGCTGCTTGTTCGCAAGCTGCCTTCTTTGCTTTCAGCATCGCACGATTCTTTCCCATAGCAAAAATCGGTTGCAGAATGTTAGCACTCAACAAATGGTAAGGCGATTTCAGTACATCACTCAATGCAGCACTCTCGCTGCCATAAGTAGCAGTCAACGTTATGCGAGGGAACAAATTGGTAAAAGCCACTCCTACTGCAGCATTTGCAGCAATGACAGCCTGCTCTGCCTGACGGATATCCGGCCGACGTTCCAGCAATGCTGAAGGCAAACCTACGGGTAAACTGGCAGAAAGCATAACATCTTCGGGCAACACCGAACGTTTGATATGATGTGGATATTCGCCACTTAAAAATGCGATTTCATTTTCTTTCAGAGAAATCTTACGCTCCAGGTCAGGAACCAATGTTGCTGTTCGTGCCAACTCCACCTGCGCCTGACGAAAAGCAGTTTCAGAAGTCAGTCCACCTTCGTAACGCACGCGCGCCAAATGCAAACTTTCCCGACGGGCATCTACTGTCTTTTGCACGATAGACAATTCATTATCCAACGCAACCAGTTCAAAGTAAGCCTGAGCAACCTGTGCAACCAGACTCATACGAAGCGCACGCTGATTCTCGACAGATCCCATAAATTCGGCAAGACTCTTATCGCGTGCCCAACGAAGATTTCCCCATAAATCAAGCTCCCACGAAACAGAAGCCTTGGCATCAATCTCATAATCGGACTTATAATGATTGCCTCCATAATTCTCCGCTTCCTTCTCAGCATACACCTTTGCACCGACTGCGGGAACATATTTGCATAATCAATGCGTTTCATTGCAGCCAACTCCTTAACGCGCGCTGCGGCTATCAGCATATCTTTATTATACGACAAGGTCTTACGTATCAATCCTTGCAAGGTCGTATCGGTGTAGAGCTGTTCCCACGGATAATCTCCGATGGAAACAGTGTCTACACTCATGCTGTCGAGCGTTTCGGGCAAGTCCAGTTTCGGACGAGTATAATGTTTGCCCAACTGACAACTGCCCAAAAACAACAGAGTTGTCAGCATGTATAAAAAGCGATAAGTATATTTCGTTCGTTTCATACGTTTCAGGTTTTGTTAATTAGCTTTTTTTGTTTTCAGCTTGTTTTTCGCCTTATAAATCATCACAAAGAAGAAAGGCACAAGCAAAATACCTACCGTCACGGCGACAATCATACCAAAGAATACACCCGTTCCGATAGCTTGACGGCTGGCCGAACCCGGTCCGGTTGCAATAACCATAGGAACCATACCCAGAATGAAAGCCAGTGATGTCATCAGGATAGGACGGAAACGAAGATGAGCTGCATGCAAAGCTGCTTCCACCAGGTCTTTTCCATTATCTACTTCCTCTTTGGCAAACTCAACAATCAAAATGGCATTCTTGGCTGCCAGACCAATCAACATAACCAAACCAATCTGGAAATAGGTATCATTTTCCAATCCACATAAAGCTACGCCGGCATACGCTCCAAGCACAGCTACCGGAAGTGAAATAAGCACGGCAATAGGAATACTCCAACTTTCATACAGTGCAGCAAGGAACAAAAATACAAACAAGAATACCAATGCGATAATGCTCCAGTCTGACCTCCCGCCTGCTTTTCCTGATAAGAAAGTCCACTCCACTCTACACCGATGTTACTTGGAAGTTTTTCGCGTGCAATCTGTTCCAGAATCTCCATTACCTGTCCGGAGCTGGCGCCATTGGCTGCCGTACCGCGAATAATGGAAGTATTAAACATATTGAATCGCTTAATACTACCCGGACCAGTCGTATAATCGGTTGTACCCAGTGAAGTCAGCGGAATCATATCGCCGTCACTTCCTCTCACGAAATACAAGCCGATATTGTCACGGTGCTCACGATAAGGGGCCTCAGCCTGAATATATACACGATAAATACGGTTGAACATATTAAAATCGTTCACATATACCGAACCTGTATATGCTTTCATGGTAGAGAAGACATCTGCCATCGGCACTCCCGACAATTTGACTTTATCACGGTCAACATCGAAATACAACTGAGGTATTTCAGCCTGCAACGAAGTAGAAAGTCCTGCAAACTCCTTACGTTGCGAAGCATAATACATCAATGTATCGGTAGCACGAACCAGATCATCATAAGTTGCATCTCCACGAGCCTCAAGCTGCATTTCAAAACCACCTGAAGTACCCAATCCCGGAATAACAGGAGGAGTAGACAAATAGACTTTGCACTCAGGATATTGCTTCAGTTCATCCTGAACATCCTGCATGATTTGTCCGATAGTTGTATCATCTCGCTGTTTCCATTCTTTCAGTATCACGGTAAGCTGACTGCGGGCCTGACTGGTTCCTACACGCGGACTGCTACCGGTAACGTTCTGAACATATTCTACAGACGGATCTTTCATCAGGAAAGCTACAGCTCTGTCGGTTACCTCACGGGTTCTTTCCAGTGTAGTACCTTCCGGTAGTTCAAGCTCTACGGTAAAGAATCCCTGATCTTCAGTAGGAAGGAAGCTGGTAGGAACCAGACGGTGGAACATAAATATACATATAATTACGATACCGAAACCGACTATCACCCGACGCGGATGTTTGACAACTCGCTTTATACCTGCTACATATTTAGTATTTCCAATAGCAAGCCATTTATTGATGAATGTAAACACACGATTTTTCGGCTTATTAGGATCGGTTGGCTTCAAAATGAGCGAACACATTACCGGGCTCAAAGTCAATGCTACAACAGTAGAAAGGATTACAGATACGGCAATAGTCACACTGAACTGGCGATACAGCTGGCCTGTAATACCCGACAGGAAACTTACCGGAACGAATACTGCTGCAAGAACCATTGAAGTTGCAATCAAAGCACCTGTCAGTCCGTCCATAGCTTTCTTAGTAGCTTCATATGGACTGAGCTTTTCTTCTTCCATGATACGTTCAACATTTTCTACTACCACAATGGCATCATCCACCACAATACCGATGGCAAGAATCAATCCCAGCAAAGTAAGCATATTGAGCGAGAAGCCGAATATAAGCATGAAGCCGAATGTTCCGATCAAGGAGATGGGCACAGCCACAATCGGGATAACCGTTGCACGCCAGCTTTGCAGAGAAAGGAATACCACGATAATAACCAGAACCAATGCCTCGAACAAGGTTTTATATACCTCATGAATAGATTCTGAAATATATGTCGTTATATCAAACGGTATCTCATACTGCAATCCTTCGGGGAAATTCTTACTGATTTCCTCCATCGTTTCCTTTACTTTTTCTGCTACATCCATTGCGTTTGCACCAGGCAACATGTAAATACCTAATACAGCCGCATTACCTCCGTTTATACCACTCTCCGTAGTATACGAGGAAGCTTCGAGTGAAACGCGTGCAACATCACGCATACGGATAAGCGAACCGTCGGCATTGGCACGAAGCACGATTCTTCGAACTGGCTAACCGTAGAAAGACGGCCCTGAGCCGTGATAGGAATGGTAATATCCAATCCGCTGACCGGCTGCTGTCCCAGCACACCAGCTGCCGACTCACGGTTCTGGTCTTTTAAAGCATTCTGAACATCCTGTACAGTCAGTCCGAAATTAGCCAGTTTGGCCGGATCTACCCATATCTGCATCGCGTAATAGCGGCTACCGATATTTGATACACGTCCTACTCCAGGCACACGACGAAGCAAGTCAAGCACATTGATTGTCGCAAAGTTACTCAAATAAATTTCGTCAAACTTCGGATCATCCGAACGAAGACAGATGGTCATCAACTGGCTGGCTGCCTGTTTTTCCACCGAAATACCGTTTTGGATAACTTCGGCAGGAAGACTCGATTCCGCCAGCTTGATACGGTTCTGTATTTCTACCGCAGCCAAATCAGGATCTGCTGAAATATCGAATGTCACAGTTGCCGAGAAACCTCCTGAGTTGGAGCTGTTCGACTCCATATAAAGCATACCAGGAGTACCGTTAAGTTCCTGCTCTATCGGTGTAGCAACAGCCTGCGATACAGTCACGGCACTTGCACCCGGATAAGATGCACTGATCTTCACTACCGGAGGAGTGATTTGAGGGTACTGGTCTATCGGCAACATTTGCAGTCCGATAATACCCACAATAACTATTAATATAGAGATGACAGCCGAAAAAACCGGTCTGTCGATAAAGAAACTCACTTTCATGAATCGTAAAGTTTAATGGGTTAATATGGTTAATCCTCTTTCTGCTCTTCCGACTCTGCCTTCGGAGCCTCACCTACACGGACTTTCAGTCCCGGAGTCAGTTTGTGGTAACCTTCAGTTACAATCATTTCTCCTGGTGCTAGTCCTCTTTCTACTACCATATTATTCTGGAATTCAGGTCCAAGTTCAATAAAACGCTTTTCTACAGTAGAGTCACGGCGCATTACGAAAACATAGGCTCCACCCTTTTCTATAATCAATGATTTTTGTGGAACAACGGTAGCATTTTCACGTACATCAAGCAAAAGTTTTACCTTGGTAAACTGTCCCGGCAAAAGAACATGCTCAGGATTTGCCATTTCTGCACGTACGGAGAATGTTCCGGTTTTCGGATTAACCTGAGGCTCCGCAAAATCTACTACACCTTTCTGTTCGTATACACTGTTGTCGGGCAAAGTAATAGTAACAGTAGGCTGCCATGAGCGAGTAGAATCTTTCTGTCCCAATGTAACATTACGCTCCTTACTTTTCAGATAATCGAGTGCCGTCATACTGAAATCGACAAGCACTGTATCACTTTTCACGATAGTAGCAAGCAACGATTTACCGCTTCCGCCTACTAAAGTTCCCAAATCGACGTGTCTTTCACTTATCTGACCGGAAATAGGAGAACGAACAATCGTATATCCCAATTCAAGTTCTGCCTGATCCAGATCAGCACGGCTCATACCAACACTGGCCACAGCCGTTTCGTATGCAGCTACAGCATTATCAAGGTCAAGCTGGCTGGCAGCATTCTGCTGATACAACGGCCGGATACGTTCCAGGTCACGTTCAGCCTTACGGGCCTGAGCCTCATCTTTCTTCAACTGCGCACGTACCTTATCGGCTTTGGCACGATACTGGTCTTGATTGATAACAAAAAGTACCTGATTACGTTTTACATATGTACCCTCGGCAAATAACATCTGTTCAAGGAAACCTTCCACACGGGCACGGACCTCGACGAATTGTTGCGCACGAATACGGCCTACGTATTCTCCATACAATTCTACATCCTGTTGCTGAACAGGAGCAACACAAACTATAGGAGCTTCAGGCTCAACATGCTTTTCTCGTGTGAGAAACAAATAAAGTGCAATGATAATGACGATGCCGATTGCAGCATAAATACTCTGCTTCTTTTTTAACTTTAATTCTTTCCTTGTCAAAAAACGTTTCATACTTTCTTTTTGATTTTTTTATTATTAGATGCCATAGGAACAAGGGCAATACTTGTGCCAAAGGTACGAAAATATTTTTGTATATTGAAAATCAGAGCATCATGACAAACGAATATAACAGAAGTTGAGGATTTTTCTGATAAGTTGTGGAAATTATCCACAATCAAGCCACATTTTTATTCCCCATTTTCTCTTCTCCTATCTCCCTATAAAAAGAAACATGCAAAATATTTTCCTCGTTCTTTTCTAAAAGAATCAACACCAACATTCAGATTCCCATGATGTTTTTCCTATCTTTTTCATGCTTTCAGAACGGGAAAGCTCGCCTCTGAATAATATTTTTGCTAACTTTGCATCCGAAAAAAATCTTTAAACAAAATGATATTAGAGGAACATTTAGAAACTACTGTAAAGGTTCACGACCAGCAGTTGCACCGGCGAGTTGATCTTTTGCTTCGTACAGGAAAACTTTTGGTAGAGAGTTTGGCTGATACCAATCGAATTGTGAGAAACATGAAGCGTACAGCAGCTTATTTAGGTATTCCCGAAGAAAAGTTGCACATTAACGTAAGTTTCACCATGCTGATGGTGAATGTAAGTGACGGCGATTATTCGTTTACAAAATTCCAGCGAATCGAAGGACATGGCGTAAACATGACTGCTATTTCTGAAGTGAGCAAACTCTCATGGAGAGCTATAGAAAATGACTACACGCTCGACCAGTATGAAGAAGAGCTAGAGAAAATACGTACCAAGAAGCGTAATTATACTCCCCTGCAAGTCGCTATCGGAGCAGGTTTTGCCTGTGGAGGATTCTGTATTCAGTTCGGTTGCGACTGGATGGCATTCTTATATGCGTCTATTGCCGCTATTATCGGTATGCGCGTAAGACAGAAATGTAACGAGTCGGGCTTGAATCATTATATGGGTATTGCCATTTCTGCATTCATTGCTACTATGATAGCATGGGCCTCTACCTTCCTTCCTGCCGAATGGACTAATACTCCGTGGCATCCGTTGCTGGCATGCGCATTGTTCATCGTGCCGGGGGTTCCATTGATTAACTTTGTAGACGATATGCTCGACAATTACATACAAGTAGGTATCGTACGTGCAGTCAATACCTTGTTAATGGTGGCAGCTATGGCATTCGGTATTGCCTTTGCTGTAAAATTATGTAGCATCGCCGACTTCTTCCCGACTATCAGTATGGTTCCTCACCACGCTTATTGGGAATATGCACTTGCCGCAGCTATCTCGGCCATGGGCTTCTCTATGATCTTCAATATCCAACGCCGGTTATTATGGGTAGTAGCTATAGGAGGAATACTCGCTGTATGTACCCGTAATTTCGTAAACCTTGGACCAAGCACAGACAACATTGGTCTGGATATGGGTCTGGTTATCGGTTCGTTTGCCGGTTCTGTATTGGTTAGCTTAATTGCAATTAAAGCCGTACACTGGTTCCATGTGCCCAACCATGTGCTTACCATCCCATCTGTCATCCCTATGATTCCGGGAGTATTGATGTATCGCATGCTGTTCGGTTTAATCAATATGAACGTTCAGTCAATCGATCAAGTTACCCCGCTGATGAAGGCTATCGAAAGTGGTGTAAACTCAGGACTGGTTATTATGTGTATTGCGTTAGGTGTTGCTATTCCTAATATCTTCGGACGTAAATATATCGCGTCATCAAAGAACAAACGTCTTGCAGCTATCTTGAAAGAACGTAGAGCAAGAGGTAAGTTTGTAGAATGGTAATACAGACAATATAAATAAGGAGTAAGTAAAGGGCGAAAAGTTAAGATATCCAAAATATCATAATCTTTCGCCTTTTATATTTGTTTAAAGAAAGAACTGCCTGTTTCAGGCAAATAATAATTCAATATAAATATATACAATATTATGATCAGACTAAACGTATTTATCAGAGTAAAAGAAGAAAAACGTGAAGCACTACTCGCTGCTGCTAAAGAACTTGTAACAGCATCTCAAAAAGATAAAGGCTGTATTGCTTACGATGTATTCGAAAGTGCAACTCACCACGATGTACTGATGATTTGCGAAACATGGAAAGATGCAGAAGCATTGTCAGCTCATGAACATACTCCTCACTTTATGACACTGGTTCCACAGATAGAAGAACTGGCTGAAATGAAGATAGAGAAATTCGAATTCTAAAATACAGTATACGATGTCTCTGATGAACAAATGGCCGATACTTTTTTATTTTAAAGCAAATTAC
>ENA-OQBJ01000854-OQBJ01000854.1-human-gut-metagenome-genome-assembly--contig:-NODE-854-length-14344-cov-8.834494_pt1 | contig 14344 bp, 13 predicted proteins | sample MGYA00242743_ERZ504545 | MGnify/ENA primary metagenome ERZ504545 (study PRJEB26092, sample SAMD00036252) | human gut metagenome | host: Homo sapiens | study: EMG produced TPA metagenomics assembly of...
GCGTCGTTGAGCTGCTCGCGCAGCTGGTCCATGCGCTCGCGGGCCAGGTCGACCTTGGCGCGCAGGTCGTCGGTCTTGGCGTCGACCATCGGGCCAAAGTCATTCACCGCAGCACGGGCCTCCTCGGCGCCGTGCTCGTAGGTGTCGCGCATATTGTCCCAGGCGTCGTTGGCGATATCGGCAGCATGGCGCGGGTTTCGGCGCCCGAGCGCGGGGCCAGAGCAACGCCGATAATAGCGCCAGCAGCAGCACCAAAAAGTGCGCCGGAGACAAAGCTGAAAGTCTTACCCATGATCATTCCTCTCCTGCGGGCACGTCGGTGCCCACCGTTTGAATGCTGTCCATTATACCCGCAGCGCATCACTTGCCGCTCCGCTCATCTGCGTACGGCAAAGGCGCAGGTACGTGATGGTGATAAACGCGTAGGCCTACTCCTGAGGCATAGCCGGCATGGCCACCGTGCACCCGGTCCTCGCCGGCGCCGTCCACGAGCGGCAGGCCGCCCTCATGCGCAGGTCCCGCCGGAACCGTCGCCGCACCGCCAAAGACGGCAGCGGAGGCCTCGTGGTTCTCGGCAACCGCGCCCTCGGTATCAATCGCCACCTGGGGCTCGTCGTCAAAGTTGGGGACGCCCTGGGGCTCGGTGGAAACGGGCTCGGCGGTCGCATCGGCAACGGGCTCGGCGTCAACCGGCACATCGCCCTCGTCAGCGCCCTCGTCCTCGGCAGTATCTTCGCCGTTCGCAGCGGCAACGGCCTCGTGCGGGTCCTTGCCCTCGGCCTCGGCACGCATGCCCAGCACCAGGTTGCGCAGGCCCGCGACCGTGCCGTCCACATCGGGGGCGGGCTGGTCGGCGTGCAGATAGGCCCAATCCATCATAAAGGTGGCCGACGACAGCGCACCGATGGCCAGTGCGTCGTCGGGGCACGAAAGCTCGACCTCAAAGACACGCTCGTCATGCTCGCTTACGCGTGTGCGGCCGCACGAGATGCTACCGGCAAGACCGGTCTCGTTCATGAGCTCGACCGTCACGTGCTCCAGCAGATGGCAGAGCTCGGTCTGACCCATGCAGTCCTGGAACTCGCGGCCGGAATCGCCCAGGCACAGATGCTTGGCAATCGCCGGCACCAGGTAGTACACGCGCGCCGTGGCCTCGATGTCCTCCGAAGTCATAAGCGGCATGCCGGGGTTCACCAGCACATGCGCGCAGATCTTGTCCTCGCTGACGGTGACCTTAAGGATGTTGAACAGGCCTGCCATAACTCTCCCCTACTCGTCCTTGCCCTACTCGTCGCCGTCGTGCGGGTCCGCAGAGCCCGCACCCGACGCCGCCGGCTTCTCTGCCGAAGACTCGGAATCCTTCTTATCGGTTTCGGCCGGAGCGATCACGCGAATGAGCGAGATGCGCTGGCCACGCATCGACTGCACTTTAAACTTGTACCCCGCGACCTCAAACACCTCACCGATGTCGGGCACCGAGTCGCAAAGCTCCAAGATCCAGCCGGCGATGGTCTCATAATCATCGCTTTCCTCGAGCGGCCAACCAAGCTCAATCGCGTCATCGCACGAAAAACGCCCATCAACGAGCCACTCGCGGCGCGAAAGGCGCGTGAGATACTTGTTGTCGGGATCGAACTCGTCCTCGATCTCGCCGACGATCTCCTCGACGATGTCCTCGATGGTGATGATGCCGGCCGTGCCGCCGTACTCGTCCACGACCACCACGATCTGGTCGTGCGAGGTCTGCATCTCGGACAGCAGCGGCAGGATGTCCTTGGTGTCGGGCACAAAGGTGGCGTCGCGCAAAAAGCCGGCGATGGGCTGGTCGCCCTTGCCGTCGAGCGCGGGCTGGATCAGGTCCTTGATGTGCGCGATGCCCGCGACGTTGTCGGGGTCCTCGTGATAGACGGGAATGCGGCTAAAGCCGGTCTGGCGCATGGTGGATAGCACGCTGGCGACCGTCTCGTCATCCTCGCACATGGTGGTGTCCACGCGCGGCACCATGACCTCGCGGGCAACGGTGTCGCCCAAGTCAAAGATCTCGTGGATCATACGCTTTTCCTCGTCGAGCAGGTCGTCCTGCTCCGAGACCATGTACTTGATCTCTTCCTCCGAGACGTTTTGACGGTCATCGGCGCTCTTGATGCGTAAGACTCGGGCTAGGCCATCGGAGCAAGCGCCGGTCAGCCACACGAGCGGACGGGCGATCTTTTGGAAAAACGACAACGGTCCCACGACCTGCTTGGACACGCCCTCGGCGTTAGCGAGGCCGATGCGCTTGGGCACAAGCTCGCCGATCACGATGGACACAAAGGCGACGGCGACGGTGATGATGACCGGCGCCAGGCCGCTTGCGATGGCGGAAAGCGGCGCGATGCCAAAGCTCATGAGCCACGTGGCGAGCGGGTCGGACAGGCTCGTCGAGGCGACGGCGGACGAGGCGAAGCCCACGAGCGTGATGGCGACCTGGATGGTAGCCAACAGCTGATCGGAGTCGGCGGCGAGCTGGACGGCGCGCTCGGCGCGCTTATCGCCCTCCTCGGCATCGTGCTCCAGCACGGCGCGCTTAGCCGTGGTGAGCGCCATCTCGGACATAGAGAAGTAGCCGTTGATGAGGGTCAAAACGAGGGTGGTGATAAGGGAGATGGTTATGTCCATCGGGAGTTTCTCGAACCTCCAAGATTCGGGACGTTGGGTAGTAAGCGTAGGTGACGGATAGGGCAATTGCGCCGGTCGCCGTGCGAGCGGGGCCGTGGGCGCGGTCGCTAGATTACGAAGAGGATCACCGCCATGAACTGGAAGATGCTGCCGGCGAGCACCCACAAGTGGAAAACACTGTGCAGATAGCGCACGTTTTTGGCGATATAGAACGGCACGCCCGCGGTGTAGCACACGCCGCCGACGGCGAGCAGGGCAAGTGCCACGGGGTTGAGCAGCGCCACAAGTTCGGGCAGCTTAAAGACAACGAGCCAGCCCATCAGCAGGTAGACCAGGCCGCTTACCCAGTGCGGTTGACGCTCGCGCATAAAGCACTCGAGGGCGATGCCGATAATGGCGATGGCCCATACGGCAAAGAACAGCACGGCGCCGCCGTCGTTTGCGAGCGTGATGAGGCAAAACGGCGTATAGCTGCCGGCTATGAGCAGGTAGATGCAGCTGTGGTCGATGATGCGGAACACGCGCTTGGCGCGCGCGGGTTGAATCGCATGGTAGAGCGTGGAGCTAGGTATTCGAGAATAATACTGGCGCCGTAGACGATTGCCGCGGCCATGTGGGCCGGGCCACCGCCGCGCAGTGCAGCGAATACGATCAGGAGCACCAGACCCGCGATACCCAGCAAGCAGCCGACACCATGGGTGACGGAGTTCATGATCTCCTCGCCCACCGTGTAGTGCGGAACGGCCGCGGCCTTGGGTCGCGGCTTGGAACTGTCGCTCGAATCGGACATGCCGGTTACATCCTCCAACGTAAAGAGTTCTCAACACTATATCAAAGCGTCTGGGTGCGTGCGAAATTTGCACCATACGTGACCCTTTGTTTACCCATTCTTTGCCTGTTGACGCATCAACGGCGAACGTCCATAATGCGCTTGCATTAAATGTTGATGCATTAACATCTTATAGGAGAATACCGCATGGCTCAAAACGCACATTCCCATCGAAAGCTCAAGATAGCCGGCATCGTTGCACTGGTGCTCGTTGTCGCGCTGCTGGGGTTTGCCGGCAACTTCTTGTTCGACTTTGCCCTGAATCCCCAAGCGCCCTACACCATGAAGATGATGCAGGACGGCAAGGACGCCGAAAAGGGCGAGCAGATTGACGCCGAGGAGGGCGAGGCACGGGCGTGGTTTAAGGAAAACCGCGAGAGCAGCAGCCTCACCGCGGACGACGGGACCGAGCTTGCCGCCTGGTATTTTGCTGCGTCGGAGAGCACGCACGACTACGCCGTCTGCCTGCATGGATATACCAACGAGCCCATCGGTATGGCCCGATACGTCAAGCGATTCCACGACCGCGGCATGAACGTACTCGCACCCGCCGCCCGCGCCCACGAGCGTTCCGGCGGTGACTACATCGGCATGGGCTGGCCCGAGCGACTCGATGTCGTCGCGTGGATCGGGCGGATTGTTGCGGCCGATCCCAAGGCGCGCATCCTGGTCTTTGGCGAGTCGATGGGCGCGGCGACTGCATGAACGTAGCGGGGAATCTCTGCCCGCAAATGTGAAATGCATTATCGAGGACTGCGGCTATACAAGCGTTTGGGACGAGTTTTCTCTGCAGCTCAAGGATGTATTTGGCCTGCCCAGTTTTCCCTTGCTCGATGTGGCCAACCTGGTATGCAACGTGCGCGCAGGCTACGACTTTCATAAGGCGAGCAGCGTGGAACAGCTCAAGCGCGCGACGGTTCCCATGCTTTTTATCCACGGTGACCAAGACACCTTTGTACCATACAGCATGCTCGACCAAAACTACGAGGCGTGCGCCAGCAAGGTCAAGCAAAAGCTCACTATCCACGGCGCCACCCATGCCAAGAGCGCGCAAGTCGACCCCGAGCTCTACTGGAATACGGTCGACGACTTCCTCGACGAGAATTTTTAGGCAAATAGTACGGTTTACTGGTCTATCTGACCCCTAGCACTTCCGAAAATCCGCCCGCGAGCGCTGTGCTCGCGGGCGGATTTTGCTTGAATTAAGCCACGAATGCGCTTGATATGTCCAATAACTAGATGCTATTTGACCTCGATGAGCTCGTACTTGCTCGTGCCCAGGCCGATCTTCTCGGCATGCGCGATGCACGCGCGCCAGTCGGTGTCGGGATGCGTGATGCAGAAGGGATCCTTGGCCTGCTCGCCCTCCAGATGCTCGTGATTATGCTCCATCTTGGCCGCGCTGTCGGTAAGCTCGGTGTTAGGCAGCGGCTCGGACGCCAGGACGGCGTCGGCGCAGGCCTGGTCGATGGCGACCGGGTCGAAGCTCGCGAACATGCCGATGTCGTTGACGATGGGCGTGTCGTTTTCGGGGTGCAGTCGCAGTTGGGGCTGATGTCCATGGCAAGCGAGATGTGGAAGCTGGGGCGATCCTGAACAATGGCCTTCGTGTACTCAGCGATCTTGTAGTTGAGTACGTCGGCCGCGGCATCATAGTCGGGCTTGATGCAGTCCTGGTTGCACGCCGCAATGCAGCGTCCGCAGCCCACGCAGCGATCGTGGTCGATGGCAGCCACATGAACCGTGCGAGTGCTGCCGTTGGCAAGCTCGCGCTCACGCGTACCGTCAAACGTGATGGCGCTGTGCGCGCATATCTTCTCGCAGGCACGGCAGCCAACGCAGTTGGTGGTATCGACGCTCGGCTTGCCAGCGGCGTGCTGCTCCATCTTGCCGGCACGGCTACCGCCGCCCATACCCAGGTTCTTCATGGCGCCGCCAAAGCCGGCCTGCTCATGGCCCTTAAAGTGGGTGAGGCTAATCACGATGTCGGCGTCCATGAGTGCCTGGCCGATCTTTGCCTCGCGCACGTACTCGCCGCCCTCGACCGGAACGAGCGCCTCGTCGGTGCCCTTGAGGCCGTCGGCGATGATGATCTGGCAACCCGTGGCATACGGGGTAAAGCCGTTCTGGTAGGCGGTGTCGATGTGCTCGAGCGCGTTTTTGCGGCTGCCCACATAGAGCGTGTTGCAGTCGGTGAGGAAGGGTTTGCCGCCCAGCTCCTTCACGACGTCTGCGACGGCGCGGGCGTAGTTTGGGCGCAGAAAGCTCAGGTTACCCAGCTCGCCAAAGTGAATCTTGATAGCGACGAACTTGTTCTCGAAGTCGATCTGCTCAATGCCGGCGCGGCGAATGAGGCGTTTGAGTTTGTCGAGCTGGCTCTCGCGAGCATGCGTGCGCAGGTTGGTGAAGTACACCTTTGCCGGTGCTGCGGGTGCGGTTGCGGTCATAGATCTATCCCCTCGGTCTATATGGCGTTACAGACATAGAGGATGGTACCCGTTGAAGTGGGGTTGAAGTCAAGCGCAACGCCGAGTCGCTAGGCACTCATTGGGACAGACTTAAATGAGTGCTTGCCGCCCGGCCAGCGAGCCGGCGATCCGGCAAAGACTGTCCCCAACGACTAGTCGTTTAAGAACGTCCCCAATGACTACTCCTGCACCTTGAGGGCTTCGGCCAGGCTGACGCGCTTGATAGAGCGCGTGTGCAGCAGCGCCACGACCAGGTAGGTCGCAAAGCCGATGCCGATGCATGCAGCCATGGACCAAGCGGGCACGTAGATCTCGATATTGCCGTTGTAGGCGAGCAGCATCGAGCGGAAGATGGCCGTGAGCGAGCCAATAATGACCGGCAGGCTCAGCACGAGCGACGCCGCCACGCACAGCGTGATCGAGCGGATGTACAGATGCGAGATCTCACCATCGCGATAGCCAAAGACTTTCATGTAGCTGATCGAACGGGCGCTGTGGTCGATCACCGCCTTGGTCAGCAGGTACATAAACAGCAGGAAGATAAACACCGCGAGCCCGACCATCATGCCGATCATTTTGCTCATCATGCCGATGAACTGGTCACCCACGGCGCGCATGTCGTCGGGCGTGGTGTCACCGGCAAAGTAACGAGCATCGAGGTCGAGCTTCTCGTCGCTCACATAGCCGTTAAAGTAGGCGGCGTCGTTGCCGAACAGCTCGTTAAAGTCATCGATGCTCATATAGATATTCATGTCCGACTTTGAACCCCAGATGCAGTCCTTACCCGCGTACTCAAGAGAATAATCCCGAGCCTCGTACTTGTCGCGAAGCTCGACCTTCTGGCCCTCGCTCCAGCCAAACTTATCGAGCAGACCGCCGCCAAAGACGACGCGCCCGTCGCCGACGTTGAGGTCTTTCCAATAGCGCGAATGAGATGAAATGCCGTAGACAGAGATGGCCTCTGTGCCGTTTCCCTCGCCGCGGTCGTATTGCAGCTGGTAAACGGCATATTTCTCGGCCTGCGCGATTGCGCCCGCGCCGTTGTCGGTCGTGTTGATCGGGTGAATGTCGTCGTTGTCGGTGTCGATCTTAGAGGCCTTGTCGATCAGGTCGATGGCTCATCGCGGTCGCAGCCGAGGGCATCGGCAAGGTCATCGAGGCGCGCATAAAGCGCATCTTTCTTGTCCTGGACCTTGGCGAGCGCGTCCTGCGCCGCGGCCAGGCTCTCGGCAGACGGAGATGCGGTCGCGGCATCGGCTGCGTCTGCGCCGCATCGGCCGCGTCGTCAAGCTCGTCATCGGCATCCTGGGCGGCGGAGAGCAGCGCGCGTCAATCGACTGCAAGCGCTCGAGCGCCGCCCACTGCCCGCGCTCCTCGGCAGTACCCTCAAGCTCTAGCGGAGCCTTGAGCGTGTACTGGTGCTCGGCGACCAGGCTTGTCTCCAGGTTGTCCGCATAGTGCGTCATCGTGGGCAGGATCGCCAGGCCAAAGAGCAGCAGCAGCGAGGCAAACGCAATGCCCACGAAGAGCGTGGCGAAGTTGCCCAGGTTGCGCAGGAAGATGCGCAGGCGAAAGCGCGAGACAAAGCCCATGCGCTCCGGCAGCTGCAGGCCGCGCTTGGTGCCCGATTTGCCGCTCGCCTCGTGACGAAGGAACTGCAACGGCGTCTTGCCCATCTTGCGAAGCAGGCCCACCAGCGTGATGAGGATGAGCGCGGCAGCGGGAACCACGGCGCACTTCACAAAAATCTCCCAGCTCCAGTACACCTGGAAGGGAGGCAGGCTGTACGAACCGTAATAGAGGCCGCGCATGGCTCGGTAAAGAACGCGACGCCGAGCGCGGTGCCCAAAAGCGCCGCGACCACGCCCACGATGGCGGGAAGTGCCAGGTAGTGCAGCACGATCTCGCGGCGGCGATAGCCGCTGGCGAGCAGCGTGCCAATGATGGCGCTCTCCTCCTCGATGGTGGCGTCGGTAAGGACCACAAAGACGAACGCATGATCACGATGATAATGTTGAGCAGCGTCATCCACATCATGGAGTCGCCGTCTACGTCGTCGCGCGCGTAGCCAATACCCTGGTTGGAATCGGCGTCGATCAGATCGTCCACGCGCGCATCGGCATCGGTCAGCGCCTCGACCATATCCTGCTCCGCATCGATGCGATCCGCGGTGGGGAGGTCGCGATCGGTAAAAGCAAAGGAGTAGGTGTAGGCAGGTGCACCACCGGCATCCTCGAGCGCGGCAAAGCCGGCGTCGGTGACCTCGGCCACACCATAGGTGATGGTGTTCACCGTAAAGTCCGAATTGTTGAGGAACAGCGCCTGGCTATCGGGCTGGGTCATGATGCCGCAGATGGTGTAGGTGCGGCCCTCAAGCTCAACCTTATCGCCACGGCGAGGTCGTTGTTGGTGGCGAAGACACGGTCGATTGCCACCTCATCGTCCGTCTTGGGCTGCCTGCCTTCGCAGTAGGACGCAATGTCAACCTTGGTGCGATGCGCGTAGGTGCGCAGGGTGCGCTTGGTGCCGTCGTCGCCAGCCGCCTTTTTGATGATGGCGTCGATGGAGAAATTCTTGTAGAACGTAACGCCGCCGACGTCCTCAGCCGCGTCTTCGGCAGCCTTGAGCTGATCTTTGGTGGCCTCGAAGGAGGTAGTCACGCGGCCGTCCTCAATCGTGTAGTCGTCGCGCATGTCGTCAATGAGGCAGCCGATGGAATGCGCCGCGAGCAAAAAGCCCGACGTGAGGGCGATGCTTCCGCACATAAGCAAAAAGATGCCCAGGTACTTGCCGATATTGCGGCGCAGCTCGCGCGGGAGACGTTTTGCGAGAGGTGTCATGGCGCCGCCTACCAATCGAGCTCGGCGGCCGCGACGGGCGACTCGTTGAGCTCGTCCTCGACGATGCGCCCGTCGCGCAGGCGCAGCACGCGATTTGCCATGCGCGCGATGGCGGCATTGTGGGTGACAATGATGATGGTGCAGCCGTAAGTGCGGTTGACGTCCTCCATGAGCTGCAAGATTTCCTTGGATGTCTTGTAGTCGAGCGCGCCCGTGGGCTCGTCGCACAGCAGCAGGCCCGGGTTTTTGACGAGCGCACGACCGATGGCGCAGCGCTGCTGCTGGCCGCCCGAGACCTGACGCGGGAATTTGTTGCGGTGTTCGTAAAGGCCCAGCGAGCGTAGGAGGTCGTCGATGTTGAGCGGTTTTTTGGACAGGTGCGCCGTGACCTCGATGTTTTCCTTGATAGTAAGGTCGGGCACCAGGTTGTAGAACTGGAAGACAAAGCCCAGCTCGCGGCGGCGGTACTCGCCCAGATCGGCAGGCTTGAGCACGGTGAGGTCGCAGCCGTCCACCATGATGGAGCCGCCGTCGGCATCCTCTAGGCCGCCGATGAGATTGAGGAACGTCGATTTGCCCGAGCCCGAGGGCCCCAGCATGACGCAGATTTCGCCGCGGTTGATGGACGTATCGATACCGTCGAGCACCGTCAGGCGCGCATCACCGTCGCCGTAGTGTTTCTTGAGCCCGTTGACCTGGACGTAGGCACGCTTTGTCGCCATGCTATCCCCCGTTGTTAGCCTTCCGCTACTTTTCTAGGCTAATAGTAAACCCGGGTGAACTATTTTTAAGCGACGTGCGCGAACTATTTTCCAACCTACTCATTGGGGACAGACTTAAATGAGTGAAATCGCTCATTTAAGTCTGTCCCCAATGAGTGGTCCCCAAGTGCCGACATATTGGGACAGTCCCTGCCAGCCCTGCCGGCGGATCGGCAAAGATTGTCCCCAATGACTAGGTGGCTAGACGCTGGATTTGTTGTGGGCGAGGGCTAGGCCTACGGCGGCGATGGCGGCGGCGAAGAGCACCGTGACGCCCAGGTCGCAGGCGATGTCGTCCAGCGCGGCAGACGTCAGGTCAGAGGTAAGCGCCTTGCCGATCGCGTCGTTCACCCAATACGTCGGCACAAAGTGCGCCACCGTCTGCACGGCCGAACCCATCAGCGACAGCGGCATCCAGGCGCCACCCAAAAACGTCATGAGCATGCCGAGTAAGTTGCCCACACCGTTGAGCAGCTCCTCGCGCGCACCCAGGCTCGACAGCATAAAGCCAACAGCCAGCGGCGTGCACGCCAGGGCAAACGTTGCCGCCAGCGCTAGGCACACGCGACCCACGCCGACCTCGGCAACCGCGCTGGCAAAGCCCACGACGCCCATCATGCTCGACACGAGCCAGATGCAGACGGTGAGCACGGCGGCGGCCGCGAACACAGCGAGCGAGCGCTGGCGCTCAGAGACCGGGCTAGCATCCATGCGGCGCACGCGCTCGGGCTCGTTCATGCCCGAGAACACCAGCCCCACCGACACGATGACCGACGAGATAATCGCGTACGCGCCAAAGTTGAAGTACGACTCGAGCGTGGCGGCGGCAGTCGAGTAAACCTTAACCTGCTCGATCTGGACCTCCGCGCGTTTTGCGGCGGCATGCTCGGCCGCCTTGGCGACGTCACCGTTAGAGGCAGCGGTTCAAGCGCCGCCGCAGCGCCCGCAAGCGAGATCCAGCGCGAGGCCTCGGCAGACGAGAGCGCCGCCGCCATGGTGCCGGAACCGTAGGTCACGTCGAGCTTGGGCAGGGCCTCCCCCGCACGGGCGGCTGCAACAAGATCGTCCCCAAACCCCTCCGGGATAAAGAACACGCAATCGGCACTGCCCTTGGCGCTGTTGCTCTTGGCGAGCGCGTCCGCAAGGTCGTACGCGTCGTCGCCGATGCCCGTGACCAGGTCAAAGCGTGAGCCAGGTGCTTGGTAAGCGCCCGCGAAAGGTCGCTATTGTCGCGGTCGACCACGATCACGTTGGTGTCGTAGGGCTTGTACTCGGTGAGCTGCGACGAGTTCCAGCTCACCGAAGCCGCGATGAATACGCCCATGAGCGAAATGAACACCGTATAGATGAGCAGGTAGAACGGGTGCGCGAGTGCCATGCGAAGCGCGGTCTTAAAGGTGCTCATAGCGGCTCCTTCCAAAGATCAGCGTAGCGGCGGCGACAAACACCAGGGCCATCAGGACGAGCGCGCCGGCGCGAACAGCGAAGGGCCCCAGGTCCTCAAAGAAATACAGGCGATTGAACATGTCGCAGATGAGCTTGACGGGGTTGAGCCAGCACTCGACCGGACAAGCGCGGGCGACGTCGTCGGCAAGCGCCATCGCCGGCTCGCCGTAGAGGCCGGCGAACAGGGCGCACGTGGTGGCAAAGCCCGTGAGGATGCCCGACTTGGATGCCTTGCCGCCCTTAACGGGAAGCGTGCCCACAAAAAGCCCCAGGCCCGTGGCGGCAAGCGCGGATGCAGCCCCGCCCAGCAGGCACAACCCCTCGCGCCCGCCAAAGTCGACGCCCACGACCAGGCGCACGTAGCCGATCGCAACCGCCATCGATGCAAAGGAAACCAGCCACGAGCCGACAAAAATGCCGGCCAGCGACGCCGTCTTGGAAAGACCGCCCACGCAGCGGCGCGCGCCGAGGCCGGACAGATTGGGCTGCAAATCGACGACGCTCAAGGCGGCAAACTCGGCAGACATCATCGCGACCAGGCCAAAAAGCGCGTAATAGTAGATGACCGTGCCATCGGGCGTGGCACGAGTCAGGCTCACGCGGCGGGTTCCGCCCTCGAGCGACAGAGCGCGCGCAACCGCCTCCGGGTCGGCGAGCGCCGCCGGGTCATCTTGAGCAATCTGGGCCATGAGCTCGGCATTTTGCGTATACGAGCTTGCCACCGTTTCAAGGATGCTGCGGTCGGTAAGCACCGACGAGGCGCGCGAGCTGTCGTAACTCGATAGCAGCGTGAGCCTGGGCGTGCCCGCGGCATCAACCGTATAGATGCCCGCGACCTCGCCGGCCTTGAGCGCTTTGCGCGCGGCAGCCAAGTCTTCGTACTCGCTCACATCGAGCAGCTGATCGTCGCTTGCCTTGGCAAGCGACGCTGCCACGTCCTTAAAGGTCGAGGCATCCCAGGCCTCGTCCGCCACGACGGCAACCGGCACCGGGTCGACCGTGCCGTCGGAGCTGAGGTTCGCAAACATAAACATGAACATCGTGGAAAGCGCAATAGGAAAGAGAGCGCCCCAGACCCACGTGCTCGGCCGGCGCAGCAGCGTCTTGACCGTGGTGATGATGGTGTTGAACATGGCCGCCCCCTAGTCGCGCAGCTCGCGGCCGGTGATCTCGAGGAACACGTCGTTGAGAGTCGGCGGCTCGCTCCACACGCGGCCGAGCGCCACGTCGGCAGCACGCAGCGTGTCGAGGATGTCGACCAGATTGTGCGGGCTCGCCTCGCAGGTGCAGACGAGCTCGCCGCCGGACAGCTCGACCGAAAGCACGTGCTCGAGGGCGCGCAGTCGCTCGACCGTGGCGGCCTCGACGGCACCGACCTCAACAGTCACGCGCTCGCCCATCTGGATCATGCGCTTAAGCTCGTCGTTGGTGCCCTGCGCCAGCACGCGGCCGCCGTCCATGATCATGATGCGGCTGCAGATCTGCTCGACCTCCTCCATGTAATGCTGGTATACACCACCGTAGCGCCCTCGTCGCGCAGGCGGCAGATGCCTCCAGGATGGCGTTGCGGCTCTGGGGGTCGACCGCCACCGTGGGCTCGTCAAAGAAGATGAGCTCGGGCTTGTGTGCGATGCCGCAGGCAATGTTGAGGCGGCGCGCCAGTCCGCCCGAAAGCTTGCCGGGACGAAACTTGGTAAAGTCGCCCAGCCCGACAAAGTCGATCGCCTCGTCCACCAGCGCGCGGCGGCGCTTGCGGTCGTTAACGTAGAGGCTGCAGAAATAGTCGATGTTCTCGCGCACCGTGAGCTCGTCAAACACCGCCACCTGCTGCGGCACCACGCCGATGCGGCGCTTGAGGTCGTAGCGGGCGGGCGTCATGGGCTCGCCGAACAGCTCGATGGTGCCTTTGTCGTAGGCGAGCAGCTGCAGGATACAGTTGATGGACGTGGTCTTGCCCGAGCCGTTGGGGCCCAGCAGGCCAAAGATCTCGCCGGGGGCGATGCTCAGGTTAAAGTGGTCGAGCGCAATAAGATCGTCATAGCGCTTGAGAGGTTTTCGACATGGACGATGTCTGTCATGAGGCGGCCCTTCTGTTGGTCGTGGCCCGGTACGATTTCATCATCGCAGGAGCGGGCGGCGCGCACCAGTGAGCTTTGTCACGAGTGAGGGGGGCGGAGGCGAAACCCCCGCTCGCGCGAGCGATCGACGCCGATTTGCCGCGCGGGAGGAATGTCACGGTTGCCCCGGGCGGCCCCTCCACCACGCGCGGCTTCGCGTACAATACCCGTATGAACAGGCTTTTCGACAAATCGATTGTGCTGGCGTGCTGTATCGCAGCCGCTCTGGGCCTTGCTGTGGACGCTCGCCTGGTCGCGGCGTTTTGCCTTGGCGTTATTGCCACCTCGCTGGCTGAGCTCGCGCAGGGGAAAAGCGCCCGGCGCGCGAGCGAGACCGCGAGCTGCGCTTACATCATCGCGGCTGTCTTCGTGCCGCCGTTTGTGCCGTTTGCGCCTCTCGCCCTCTATGACATCGCGCGGCGGGTGCGCCGTGAGCACGCCTGGGCCGCGCTGGGCATTGGCGCCACCTTTGTCTTTGCGCTTGTCGCGGACCTTCGCACCGACGCGCTCACCGCCCGAACGCTCCTGCTGACTGCCATCCTTTCGGTTGCCGCTACCTTGCTATCGCTGCGCACCGCCCAGTTGGAACGCGAGCAGCAGCGCATGCGCCGCACCCGCGACGAGCTGCAGGAACGAGCCCTCGCGCTCGAAGCGCGCAACCGCGATCTTGCCGATCGCCAGGACTACGAAGTCGAGCTCGCGACGCTCGCCGAACGCGCCCGCATCGCGCGCGAGATCCACGATAACGTCGGGCACCAGCTCACGCGTACCTCGCTGCAGACCGAGGCCCTGTGCATAGTCCACGCCGATGAACCCGGCGTCGCCGCCGATTTCGCCGACGTCAAGCACACCGTTGACGAGGCGCTCCAGCTTGTGCGCACCAGCGTCCACGCGCTCAACGACAACGCCGTCGATCTTTCCGTGCAGCTCGAACGCATTGTTGAAGGCGCACGCTCGGACGGCGGCCCGCAGATTGAGCTTGAAGTTATGACCGAACATGCGCCCGCAAACGTCGCCAACTGCTTTGCGGCGGTCCTGCGCGAGGCGCTATCCAACACCATGCGCCACGCCCGCGCGCAAAACGTTGCTGTGCGATGCATGGAGCATCCATCGTTTTACCAGCTCATCGTTACCGACGATGGCATGGGCGGGACCCAGACGGGCGGTCGCGGCGCCGCCGAGGGCATGGGGCTCGGCTCCATGCGCGAGCGCGTCGAGGCGCTTG
>ENA-OQBJ01000855-OQBJ01000855.1-human-gut-metagenome-genome-assembly--contig:-NODE-855-length-14342-cov-2.659515_pt1 | contig 14342 bp, 13 predicted proteins | sample MGYA00242743_ERZ504545 | MGnify/ENA primary metagenome ERZ504545 (study PRJEB26092, sample SAMD00036252) | human gut metagenome | host: Homo sapiens | study: EMG produced TPA metagenomics assembly of...
GTTATTCGACTATAAACTTCATCCACAGGGATAGATGACATACATACCCTGCCATAGGGACAGTTTATATAATACTTCGTTCCATAGCAAAATTGTAATGGACAAACATTCCTGTTCATACAAAAGTGAGCCATTTCACTATAAGGCCCATGGGTATTCGGATTGGTAGGTCCAAAAACAGAAACGGTATTTGTTCCCACTGCTGCCGCTATATGCTGCATACCAGTGTCTACACCAAATACCACATCGCACAATGATACCAGGGCAATCGATTCTTTAAGCGAAGTTTTCCCAACCATGTTGACTATATGGTCATCCATCTTCACATGAGCCCTTACATAATCCAGCAGGTGCATTTCACTTTTTCCACCAATCAGGACAATCGTTATATTTTCCTTTTGAAGCTTATTAATGAGACCAGTCATATTCTGGACTCCCCAGACCGGGTATAGACCTTCCCTGTCCGAAGTAACCTATTTTTCAAGCTGGGATCCGCGTCACCAATGCAGATACCCACTACCTTCCGTTTGGAATCTGCCAGCCCCATCTTTTTTTGAAGTTCAGATACGGTCTGCCTGTCCGGATGCATCACCGGATACTGCTTACCTCCGGCAAAGGCAGATTTCTTTTACTGCCTGCAGGTTTGCTTCTACAAAGTGACAGGTGTCGCCCAGGGTATCAAAAAATTTTCCCGTTGTCTGTAAGCCTATATGCTTACCGGGACAAATGGCTTTCATAAAAAGTCTTGCTTTTTTTACCGGTGTCACAGCTGAACTGATGCCATAGTCAAAATGCATCTGCCGCAGACGTCTGAGCATAGAGATAGAATAGCTTATATCCTTATAAATATCCAGATATAAGAGCTGATCAACCTGGATACCGGAGCTTTTTACGATGTCCCCAGCCGCCGGAAATTTCAGAAGAACAGCGATGAATGCCTTTGGATAGGTCTCTCTTACAAAACGTATCATGGGAAGCATGCAGACCGTATCTCCTAAACCATGCAACGCTTCAATCAGAATTTTCATGGATCAGTTTCCTTCAGTCAGGCACCATAATGGCTATCAATATATTCACAAATCAGGTGAATCGTCAGAATATGGCATTCCTGGATTCTTGCTGTCACCGTAGAGGGAACTTTGAGCGTAATATCTGCCATTGCAGAAGCTTTGCTTTCTCTCATGCCAGTAAAAGCGACGGTATGTATGCCTTTTTTCTGAGCTTCTTCAAATGCTGTAATAACATTGGCACTGTTTCCGGACGTAGAAATACCAATGAGGACATCTCCCTGATTCCCTAATCCTTCTACTTGACGACTGAAAACTTTACTGTAATCATAATCATTGGCTATGGATGTAAGAATAGATGTGTCCGTGGTCAGGGCGATAGCAGGCAGGCTGATTCTTTCATTATGGAATCTTCCTACCAGCTCCGCCGCGAAGTGCTGGCTGTCCGCTGCACTGCCGCCATTACCGCAGATCATAATTTTATGACCGGAAGTCAAGGCATCCAGACATACCTTCGCTATTTTTTTTACATCATCGACGCAGTTCTTTTTGAACAGTACTGCCGTTTCCAGATGATTTTCAATAGATCCTTCAAAGTTCATTTTCCCGCTCCCTTTCTTCGATGGCCGTAACCAATTCTTCCCTACGGACTGATAGGTCCCTACCTTCGATACAGCTATACCCGCTGCCATATTTGCCAAATTCAGTATGGAATGGATATCCATATGGTCTGCCGATGCGGCAGCCACTACAGCAACCACCGTATCACCGGCACCGGATACGTCATAAACATCCCGAGCCGCAGACTTACAGGTACAGGTACCTTCATCGTCCAGGGATGTGATTCCTTTCTCAGACCGGGTAACATAAAGCCTTGTTATTCCATATTTATTTCTTATCTGGCTGCCGGCTCTGCATACTCTTTCTTCTTCATTAGGAACTACATGCCCTACGCAATCTGATAATTCTTTCACATTGGGTGTAATACTATAAGCTCCACGATACTTGGCCCAGTCTGACCCTTTTGGGTCTACAATCACAGGAATTCCTATACCACTTCCTAAATGGATAATGAACTGGGCTATTTCTTCATTAACGGACCCTTTTCCATAGTCAGAAATCACGATGGCATCCAATCCACTCTTCGTAAGAGAGGATAAATAACTTTGGAAAAATGATATATCTGACCAGGGAAGTGGAACAATATTTTCAAAATCCAGACGCATCATCTGCTGGCATCCACTCAGTATTCTGATCTTTGAAATGGTTGAGTAGTTATCGCTGGCAACAACGCCATCGTCATTGATTCCCGCCATATGGAGAAGCTTGCGAATATTTTTCCCAGCCTGGTCATTGCCAATACGTCCGACCATATGTACCTGGCATCCGAGTGTAGCAAGATTGGCTGCTGTGTTTGCTGCGCCTCCCAGAACGGACCTGTCATTCTGGATTCGATTGATAGGCACAGGGGCCTCCGGAGAAATCCTCTCCACCACTCCCGTCAGATATCGGTCCAGCATGATATCACCAAATACAGCAATTCTGAGGTTTCTGATATCATGATTCAAAAAATTGGCTATTTTTTATCCATAAATTCACCCTTTTAATAATTTTTTATCGTTGCAGACACCATATTCTCTAAACGATAATGTTCAATAAAGTCTTTTTCTGCATTATTCCCCATCTCATGCAACTGATCCTTACTCAATTTATCAAGAACTGATTGCAGGGATTTAGGATCATCAAAATCAAAGATAAGACCATTTTCACCATCTTTGACTATTTCCGGTAAGGCTCCTTTATTGCTGACTATAACGGGCTTACCATATTTCATGGCTTCAATGGCAACCAGACCAAATGCTTCCCAGCGAGAAGGCATGACCACTGCATCGCACTGGCTGTAATAGCTTGCCAGTTTCTCATGGGGCACCCAGCCAAGGAAGGTAACGGTATCGCTATTTTCCTTTTCAATATGGGTCCCGCCAATCACGTTATCCCCTATTACTGTAAGATGCAGGTCATTGCGGCGACACTTTGAAAATTCTTCTAACAGATAATCAATGCCCTTTTGCGGATCAAAACGGCCTACAAACAGCAAGTTCACACAATTGTCAGGCAGCTTGACGGAAGGATCGATATCTCCCTTTTTATCTGAAATACCACTATATATAACCTGTAGTTTTTTTGCAGGCAGTCCGTATCTGATAGCTGAATTGTATTCATGCTTCGATACATTCACTACGGTATCCGTAGAATGGAGCAGCATCTTTTCAATTTCTGCATAGACTTTACGTTTCCATTCTGCCGTATTCCTCAGAAATGCCCATCCATGGGCATTATAAATGACCCGGCATGGTTTACCGAGAAAGAGCATGGGAAAACGGACAAAGAGACCGGCCCAGGTACTATGACAGTAAATCACATCAGGCTTCACCCGTCTGATTTCTTTTCTCACAGCCAGCATGGCCGGTAATATTTGAAGTACACTCCGGTGATAAGTATAATAACGGACTTTATCTTCTGGAAGATCCCACTTGTGTTCTGAATTTATATCGGAACAGAAAATATGGTCCTCTATTTTCGGATGATTCGGATGGATAAGGAGCATCTTAATATAAGTAGCCACACCACCCTGCACATATTCCCCTACATGAAGTACTTTCATCGATACACTCCTATTTTTATATGACAAAATGATGTATGCAGTAAAGCTCAATAAGCCCCGTCATGCATGAGTACCACTTTGAACGTCTTCCACAATATCACAAAATCAATCCATAAGGTCCAGTTGTACACGTACCAGGACTCCATATTCACTCTTTCGTTGAAAGTAACGTCGTTTCGTCCGCTCACCTGCCAGTAGCCGGTGATGCCAGGCTTTGCCATGAGGATAATGCTGGACCGTTGGGTAGAAACTGTATACCAGTCATTCTACTTGAAACTACTTGAAATGAACCGACATGTACTTGATATTCCGTTTTAGCTGATAAAATCAAGCCTTTCTTGATTTTCAAATTGCTCTACTTGAAACTTACTTGATTCTACTTGAAACTATTCGAAATATCCTGACGCTTTCATGATATCTTATTTTAATCGATAAAACCTGACGATTTCAAATATACAAAATAATCTACTTGAAACTTACCAGATTTTACTTGAAACCGAAAGTGTCGAGTTTATACTCTTGATAGAATTGAGGTTACAGTCAATCGCCGTTTTACCGGTAGAGGCACGAGACTTCAGACTTTCAGACTATCAGATGTCAGACTGACCTGGCGCTTCGCGCTATTCCATCTGACGTCTGACTGTCTCACCGTCTGGCGTCTATCAGCCACACAGATGCTCGGTCGTTTCAGCCTTACGGCATCCCGGCCCCGGCGCATAGCGCCTGATCCTGTCTGACGTCTAACAGCTACACAGCCACTCGTACGTCTCTGCCTTACGGCCCCCGGCGCACAGCGCCTGTTCTTGTCTGAAGTCTGACCGTCTGAACCGTCTGACGTCTAACGGCCACACAGCCACTCGTACGTCTCTGCCTTACGGCCCCCGGCGCACAGCGCCTGTTCCGTCTGACATCTGACTGTCTGAACCGTCTGACGTCTAACGGCCACACTGCTGCACACACGACTCAGCAATATCGCATTCCGGCGCGCAGCGCCTGTTCTGTCTGACGTCTGACTGTCTCACCGTCTGACGTCTAACGGCCACACACTCAGTACGCTCCCTTGTGGTTCAATACTACCGAAACCGTTCTCCACAGCAGCACCATATCCAGCCAGACGTTCCAGTTATGCACGTACCAGCTGTCCATCTGGACTCGTTCGGGGTAATCGATGTCGCTTCGTCCGCTGGTCTGCCACATGCCGGTGATGCCGGGGAGGACGGAGTAGTATTCTTTGATGTACTTGCCGTACCGGGGAACTTCCGCCTGTACAATCGGTCTCGGTCCTACGAGGCTCATTTCGCCTTTCAGGACGTTCCAGAGCTGGGGGAGTTCGTCGAGGCTGGTTTTCCGGAGGAAGGCGCCGCTCTTAGTGATGCGGGGGTCGTCTTTCAGTTTGAATTCCTTATCCCATTCCGCCTTCGCTTTCGGGTCCGTGGCCAGGAGGTGGTCAAGGACTTCTTTCGAATTCACGCACATGGAGCGGAATTTGTAGCAGTTGAATTCTTTTCCGTTTTTCCCTACCCGTCGATGCTTGAAAATGACGGGACCCGGGGAGTCATGATAGACCCAGATGCAATGGCCAGAAGGATGGGCGATATGAGGATGCCGCCGCAGATGGTGGCCACGATATCGAAGATTCGTTTCAGCAGCTGGTTCCAGGGGCTGGCCAGGTTATTCCGGATATGAAGGACCATGATTTTCGCATCGAAGAAGGATTCTGCAGTCACATTAGACATGGGGACGGCCACCAGATTCGGAACCACGTCTACCTGTTTTACCAAGGACTGGGCGCGGTAGATGAGGTCTGACAGGTCATCCTGGGGAAGTCCCGGCGCTGCGATAAGTACCGTGCGGACCCCTGTTTCCTGAATGACTTTTTCCATATCATCAAATCCACCCAGCACAGGAAGTCCATGGATGGGAGTGTTGACGGGATGCCGGTCTTCCAGAAATCCCACCACCCGGTAGCGCATGCCGGAGTCGCGAAGGATCTGCTGTACCACCAGCTCCGCCGTCTTTCCAGCGCCTACGATAAGCACCGGAATCTGGAAAGCCTTCACCCGCTTCATCAGTTTGCTTAATACCACACGCAGCACTGCCATCAGCGTAAAGGCAAGGATGGTGTAGAGAACCACAAAGAAACGGGACACCTGTCCCGAGACCTGGGCAAAGAACATGAGGATAATGCCCAGCACCGTGCCTTCCATGCACGCAAAAAAGAGACGCTCCACCATGCGATATATGAGCATGCGTCTCCCATAGAGTCCGCTATAGAAATTGAAAAACATAAAAACCAGCGGCAGCCACAGGAAAAGATAGCCCTCGGACACCTGAAAGGTGCTGTAGGTCATGATGCAGTTCCTGATATACACTGCCAGTATCCCTGCCACTGCCAGGGCGGCATAGTCGCCCAAGGCAAAAATAAGAGACGGTATCAGTCTCCCGTCTGCATTCTGCTTCGCTTCATGTATATGATGATCCATAAATTCCCCCGGATTGTTCTCTATGTCTAGTCTATTCTTAGTGAGTATAGATATTATATCACAATTGAGGAAGGGGGAGGAAAGAGATTTGAGATTTGAGGAAGTAGAGACAATGAGAGAGAAGATGTCAGACGTCAGACTGGCATTGCGGCGGGAAACGTATCCCTACTTACGGCAAGAGCCATTGTGCGGGGAGATTTCTCGACTCCGCTTCGCTTCGCTCGAAATGACGGGGCGTTTTGTTGTGCCACTGTGGAGGTCCTGCATAGGACCTCCAAGTGGGGCGAAGTAAGGCGCCTAGCTGCCCATTAAGGCGCTTTCCTTTTGCCGCCCCACCGAACTGCGGGGGTGGCAAAGGAACTGGATTCATAGGGGAGCCACGCGACCCGCGAATCCAGTGACATGCTTCCCACCGGGCAAGGTGGTGGCGCCAGCCACCAAAGGGGGAATGCATTTCCTCGCCCGCCAGGGCGGTTGTAAAGGTTTTATCATAAGAGGGCGCCTTCTATAAATGTAAGGCGCCCACCACAACCCTCAGCGGCAGAGCCGCTGTCAAACTTAAGAACCTTCGGGGCGATAGCCCCGTCAAACTTTAGAACCCTCAAGCCCCATAGGCTTGTCCGTAAAAGCGCCGTTAATAACACAAAAAGAGCAGCCTGGAGCTGCTCTTTTTTCTATGCTGCTGATTTCAATTATCTCGAAGGGCCCGTTTCAAAATCTTGCCTGTGGCGTTCTTCGGCAGAGCGTCCATGGGGATGAAACGGCGGGGAATCTTGTAGCTGGCAATGTTTTTGGACATGTGCTTTCTGATTTTATTTTCATCAAAATCATGGCCCTCTTTCATGACCACATAGGCCCACACTGCCTGGCCGCGAAGGGGGTCCGGATGGCCTACGACGGCGCATTCCGCTATGCCTTCCACTTCGTAAATGCAGTCTTCCACTTCGCCGGGATAGATATTTTCCCCGTTTACGATAATCAGGTCCTTGATGCGGTCCACAATGTAAATATACTTATCGGCATCCATGTAGGCCAGGTCGCCGGTATGGAGCCAGCCGTCTTCGGAGAGGACTTTCTTTGTTTCCTCCGGCTTATTCCAGTATCCCTTCATAATATTGGAGCCCCGCACCATGAGTTCGCCCACAGTACCAGACACGTAGGGGCCGCCGTTTTCGGTGCGGATATAGGCTTCCACGCCGGGAAGCACAGGGCCGCTGGTCAGGTATTTCGGTTTGGCACTGGGCAGGACGCATACCACCGGTGATGCTTCGGTGAGGCCGTAGCCTTCCTGTACGGGATGGCGGAAACGGAAATAGAAGGCCTGGGCCACAGGCTGGGGAATGGAGGCGCCGCCGGAAATGAAGGTATGAACCGTTTTCATTACTGAAGGATCGCCCCGCCTTGCCAGCAGGTTGTACATAGGCGGCACCATAATGGCGATAGTAATGGAATGTTCCACAATGGTATTGATGATTTCCGTCGGACTCTTGGACCGGAGAATGACGATGGTGGAATGGGCATAGAGGCCGGCATTCACCACAGTGGTCAGGCCGTAACAGTGAAACATGGGCAGTACGCAGAGCACCTTGTCTTCCGGCTTGAAGACGATGCGGGAAATAAACTGCTCCACATTGCCCACCAGGTTTCGATGGGTGAGCATAGCCCCTTTCGGGCTGCCGGTGGTGCCGGAGGTGTACACCAGGGCACATACGTCATCCTCGGTGATATCTTCCGGAAACTGAGGTGCTTCGGGGCAGGTATCCCTGGAAGCCTGGAAATCCAGGTCATGGATATCAATAGACGGACAGGATACTTCCAGAGCTGTATCGGTGACCAGAAGTTTGGCGCCCGCATCTCTGATAATGTAGTCCACTTCCCGGTCCACCAGGGAATTATTCACCGGAATAATGATGGCTCCCAGACTCACCACAGCCAGATACACATACACAAATTCCGGCCGGTTTGAAGAATAAAGGGCCACCCGGTCTCCCCTGCCTACGCCCATATGGTACAGACAGTTCCGGTACTGGCGAAGGTCCTGTTCCAGTTCTCCGTAGGTTACCCTGGATTCTCCTTCAAACACCGCATGGGCAGGATCTGCCCCTTTTATAATTTCATGTAAAAACATTTCGCACCTCTCTAACTAATAACAGTACCATTCTAGCAAAAAATAGAATTCTTTCAAATAATAAAGAGGGGAGGGACACGCTGCGGCGTGAGGGTTGACGGGGCTGCGCCCCGAGGGTTCTTAAGGTTCTTAAGTTTGACGGCTTCGGGCCGAGGGTTGTGGTATCGCCCTTACGGGCGATGAACATAAAATCAGCGTTACGGGATTTACTTTCGGTATCATATGGCATGATAAGCATTCTGCGGATTGGCTCGCTGCGCTCGCCTCCCCCTATCCGGCTTTGCCGGACTTCCCCCGCAAGCGGGGGCAGAATAAAGCTCTGAAAAGCAGTCCTTTCATAAGCAGCTCACAGCATAACGGAGCTTTATAGTGCCCCCGCGAAGTGGGGGTGGCAAGGAACTGGATTCATAGGGGAGCCCCGCGACCCGCGAATCCAGTGACACGCTTCCCACCGGGCAAGGTGGTGACGCCAGCACCAAAGGGGGATTGCATTTCCTCGCCCGTCAGGGCGGTTGTATGGTTTTTCCTGCTGCCGCAAGGCAGCATTTATACTGGCGCCCATAAGGGCGCCCACCACACCCCTCAGCGGCAGAGCCGCTGTCAAACTTAAGAACCCTCGGGGCGATAGCCCCGTCAAACTTTAGAACCCTCACGCCCGACAGGGCGTGTCCATACTCGGCCGTTTTCTTATATTGTAAACTAAATAATATTTCTTACTTGACAAATAAGAGTTAACAGTTTTACACTAAAAAATAACAGCCGAAGTGCGATAACTTCGGATTATTTTATACCCTTGTAGTTGACAATAATACTATAATGAGTTGACAAAAAGGAGTGGTTTCGTTGCTGTATAGTGTAAAAATGCGTTCCAGTCTTGGCGGTTATCATGGAGAAGGGGGCCGTCATATTTCCGGGGCCGAGAGAATCGTGCCGGAGGATCAGGTAGAGGCTGATGTGATTGCCATGCTTCGCCGGGCCCGGACCCATGAACGGGGCGCCGCCGATTTCATTCAGGTGAAGGTGGAAGAGGTGAAGCCCCAGACCATTACCTACTGTCCCATGATTCCCATTTACCAGATCAATACGTCCACCAAAGAAGAGGGGCGGCAGGCAGCAGGAAGGAGCTTGCCCGCATCGGCGTAAGCCAGGCTGCCATTGAGAGCGCTTTTCATGAGCTGGAGTCCCTCACCGACAGCATGCGGGGCGCCATCGTCATGGATGCGGTCACGGGGAAACGGCTGGACGACCGTCATGAACGGGGCGTACGGTGCAGCAATATGGATTGTGAAGACACTGCCCTTTACGATGAAATCATGGGCAGGAAGGGCCTTGGCGGAGACCATCCCCGGGAAGCGCTGGTGCTGGCGTCCAAGGTGGCCTACGCTCCCGGTACGGTGGCAGAGCTCTGCTGGTCCGATGACCCGGACTATGTCACCGGCTACGTGGGCTCCCGGAAATTCGGCTACGGCCGCATTACGGTGATGAAGGACATGGGGGACCCCGTGGGAGGCCGGGTATTCTTCGTACAGCCGGGCACCGATATAGCCGCCTATGATGATTACATGCAGAACCAGACTGTTCTTGTGAGGCTGCCCCATGAAGATCAGTGACATTCCAAAGGAGCTGGAGGAAATCCGGAAAGCCGACCGTTTCCGGAAGGTCCGTGACCTCCGCATGATTACCGCCTCCCGGGGCGTGGACCGGGAGGGGAAAGAATACATTGTCTTCAATTCCAACGACTACCTGGGTATGACCCACGAAAAAGAAGTTGAAGAAGCGGTCAGAAATGCCATAGCCTACGGCACCGGCTCCGGCGGTGCCCGGCTCACCAGCGGCGCAGTGTTTGAACTGTCGGATCTGGAAAAAGAAATCGCTGCTTTCAAGCATAAAGAAGATGCTGTCATTTTCAATACAGGCTACATGACCAACCTGGGCGTCCTCTATGCCCTGGCCGGCCCGGGGGACGTGATTTTCTCCGACGCCTGAACCACGCCAGCATTGTAGACGGCTGCCGTATTTCCAAAGCCACCGTCAAAGTCTATCCCCACTCCGACATGAAGGCCCTCCAAAAGCTTCTTCATGAAACGGAAACAGCAGGGCAGCGCTTCATCGTCACCGACGGCGTATTCAGCATGGACGGCGACGTGGCAGACCTGCCGTCCCTTGTCAGGCTGAAGGACAAATACAAGGCCTGCCTCATCGTGGATGACGCCCACGCCACAGGGGTCATCGGTGAAACCGGAAGGGGCACGGCGGAATACTACCACATGGAAGGCATCGACATCCAGGTGGGCACCCTGTCCAAATCCCTGGGCTCCGAAGGGGGATTTGCCGCTGCCAGCCGTCAGATTACCGACTACCTCCGCAACCGCTCCCGCCCCTTCATCTTCTCCACCTCCATTTCCGCTGCTACCGGCGCCGCCGCTCTGGCAGCCCTGCGCCTGCTGGAAAGAAATCCGGAAACATACATGGGCGCCCTCCGCCGGAACACCGGGTATATGAAAGAAAAGCTCACAGAAGCAGGCATCCCCTTCCTTCCCGGTGATACCTCCATCATCCCCATCGTCATGGGGCGGGAAGAAGCGGCCATGGAATACGCCGCCCGCTGCCGGGAAAGGGGTATCCTCCTCTCCGCCATCCGCCCGCCTTCCGTGCCTGCCGGCACCAGCCGCATCCGCCTCACCGTCACCGCAGCCCATACCAGAGAAGAGCTGGACCGGGCCGTGAAGGTGATGAAAGAGTGTTTTATAGAGGACTGCTGACGCAGTCCCGGGTGCCGAGGGTTCAGAGGGAAAGGTTCTTAAGATGGATGGGCCAGGGCCCAAGGGTTCTTAAGTTTGACGGGGCCTTTGGCCCCGAGGGCTGCGGTATCGCCCGCAGGGCGATGAGTATGAAGTCAGCGTTATGAGGGAGGGTTCTTAAGATGGACGGCCCTATGGGCCGGAGGGTTCTTAAGTTTGACGGCCTTCGGGCCGAGGGTTGTGGATTGCCCATGGACACGCTGCGGCGTGAGGGTTCATAGGGTTCAAAAGGTTCAGAGGGTTCATAGGGTTGTGGTATCGCCCTTACGGGCGATGCGTATGAAGTCAGCGTTACGGGATTTACTTTCTATGTCATATGGTATGATGAGCATTCTGCAAATTGGCTCGCTGCGCTCGCCTCCCCCTATCCGCTGCGCCGGACTTCTCCACGGGAAAGCGTGTCACACGATTCTCAGGTCGCTTCGCTTCCTTACGAATCGTGTTCCCTTGCCACCCTGTTCAGGGGGAAGAATAAAACACCGCGAAACATTCTCTTCATAAGCATCTCTATAGTAAGATAGCGTCACGAATCTTTATTGTCCCCCCTGCCGCAGGCGGTATAGGCATATATATGATGCGCCGAAGGCGCCATACCTCGCCAGCGCAGCGATACTATATAACTCCCGAGGGCGGAGCCCTCAACCGTCCGGGAGGCGTCAGCCGGTTCCGGACAGAACCCTTGGCGCCCAGGGCCAAAGGCCCGGCGGCGCCATCAACCCTCACGCCCATAAGGGCGTGTCAACCTTCGGGAATACAGGAAAGCACCGTCCCGATCCCGATCCCGACCGCGCCGAAAGGCGCTTGTCCACAGGGCGCTGACCCGCCGGTCCGGCACTTTCCCGTCCCCTCAAGTTTCAAAGGAGAACATCATGGAAAAAACCATGTCCATTAACAAAGAACGAACCATGGTTACAGACTGCTGCGAAACAGCCCTTCTGGCCGTGCTCATTGCCGTGAGCGGTACCTTCCGCATTCCCGGCATTGTGCCGGGCACGGAGTTCCAGCTGTCGGCGCCCATTGCTGTGGCTATCTGCGGTGTCTTCGGATTTAAGAAATATATCATCGCCGGCATTCTGGCTTCTCTTATGGGCCTTTCCCTTGGCACCTGCACCATTCTGAATGTGGCCATCCAGATGTCCTTCCGTCTGGGGGTAGGTGCCTTCTGGCTCCTTTCAGGGTCTAACAAACTTTTCTACATCTTTTCCGGTCCCTTTGGCACCGCTCTGGCCCGGGTGGTGATGTACTTCCTTCTGGGCAAGGGCCTCACCCTCATGCTTATAGCCGCCGCCCCGGCATGGCCTTCACCGCCGCCACAGCCTGGGCCTTCGGAAAAATCTTCACCCGCTGCCGGAAAGCGATGAGGACTATATAAAGCTGTTTCTATCATAGATTTCCCCAAATCTGCCTTTTCCCCGGGGGATGTCCTGTAGTGACATCCCCCCTTTTTTCATGTTACAATGATTTTATCCATTGAAAATCATCTATAAAATATAAGGAGGCCCCTATGGCAGACCCAAAAATCATTTATCTCACCAAAAGCGTCCATGACCTGGTGAAGGAATATCCGGAACTTATTCCCCTTATGAAGGAGCTGGGATTTACCCGCATTACCGAGAAAACGGCTCTCAACACCCTGGGCCGTTTCATGACCATTCCCAAAGGAGCCATGATGATGCACATTGACATGGGGAAAGTGATTTCCACCCTCCTGGCCCACGGTTTTACCCTGGGCGGTTCCTTCGCCCAGGCGCCGGAGGAGAAAGCGGCTCCTTCCGAGGAAACTGCACCGGATGAAAGAACCGCCAGAATCACTGAATATATCCGCCGCCTTTCCGCCGGAGAGGATCTGGAAAAGGTGCGGGCAGACTTTGTAAAGCACTTCAAAGACGTGGACCCCGGCGAAATCGCCTGGCAGAACAGTCCCTTCTGAAAGGCGGCGTCCCCCTCCGGGATGTGCAGCGGCTCTGCGACGTCCACTCCGCCCTCTTCCACGGCACCACCAGAGCGGAAAAAATTGCTGCTGCCGAAGCCAAAGTGCAGGAATCCCTGGGCCGCCGCTCCCCTGCCGCCCTGGAACGAAAAGACGGCGCCGACGGCCTTTACGAAGCCCTTCGCTCCATTCCGGGACATCCCCTGTCCATCCTTTCCCTGGAAAACGAAGCCCTCCGCAGTCACTTGGAAAAAGTTCGGAAAGCGATGGAAACAGGAGACAATCTGATGGAAGAACTGGCAGCGCTCCGCCGGATTTCCTTCCATTACAACAAAAAGAACGTCCTTTACCCCATCCTGAAGATGAACTACGGCTTCTCCGGCCCCTCTGACGTCATGTGGAGCGTGGACGATGAAATCAGGGACACCCTGAAAAATCTGGAAAAGCGGGGCCTTGCCAGCCCCGCTGTCCGTGAAACGCCCCAGTGGAAGGACCGCCTTTCCTCCGCCCTCACCAGAGCCGAGGAAATGATTTACAAGGAAAATAACATTCTCTTCCCCCTCTGCGCCAAGAATTTCAAGGAAGAAGAATGGAAAAGCATTGCCCGGGACTTCGCCCACATGGAACCCTGTCTCATTGTCCCCCAGCCCCGCTGGCAGGAAGCCTTCCCACAGGAAAAAGAAGAAAGCTCTCTCTCTGACGGAATCATCCATCTTCCCACAGGACGGCTCACGGTGAAGGAACTCACCGCCCTGTTGAACACCCTTCCCTTTGAAATCACCTTCGTAGATGCCCATGACATCAACCGCTACTGGAACGACGACGGCGCCCCCAAGCTCTTCAACCGCCCCGCCACCGCCCTGGGAAGGGAAGTCTACACCTGTCACCCGCCGAAGGTGGTGCCCATGGTGAAAAACCTGATTGACTCCTTCCGCACCGGAAAGCAGGACCTTTTCGATATATGGATGGAGAAAAACGGAGAGCCGGTGCTGGTACGATACATGGCGGTGCGGGACGCCAAAGGCACCTTCCTGGGGACCCTGGAAATCGTACAGAAAATGGGATTTGCTAAAGAACATTTTGCTAAGTAAAAAGGGGCGCGGACACGCTGTCGGGCGTGAGGGTTGACGGGCCTTTGGCCCGAGGGTTCTAAAGGTTCTTAAGTTTGACGGCCTTCGGGCCGAGGGTTGTGGTGGCGGCTTTGCCGCAGATTATAAAAAGGCGTGTGAAGAAATGATGACCATTTTTTCACAGCCCCTTTGCCTTTACAGAGAGTCTTTAGCACTCCCCCGCGAAGAACTGGACACTATTTATACAGCGCGTCATAG
>ENA-OQBJ01000861-OQBJ01000861.1-human-gut-metagenome-genome-assembly--contig:-NODE-861-length-14279-cov-1.738836_pt1 | contig 14279 bp, 17 predicted proteins | sample MGYA00242743_ERZ504545 | MGnify/ENA primary metagenome ERZ504545 (study PRJEB26092, sample SAMD00036252) | human gut metagenome | host: Homo sapiens | study: EMG produced TPA metagenomics assembly of...
TGTGAAGAAAACGCCGGCAGCGCGCGACCTTGTAAAAGAGTATACAGCCGCCATGCGTGAGGCAGGTCTGAAAGTCGGCCTTTATTATTCGCTGATCGACTGGTCGGATCCGCGGTATCGCACGGTTTACCCGGAAGGAATGAAAAAAGAAGACTGTTTGAACGATATCTATGGTTCCCCGGCCGGAAAAGAGGAGGAGCCGCAGAAATGGCAGGAGTTTCTGGAATTCAACAATCATCAGTTAAAAGAACTGATGTCGAATTACGGAACGGTGGATCTTTTATGGTTTGATGGTGACTGGGAACGGAGCGCGGCACAGTGGAAGATGCCGGAATTCAGGGAATATCTGCATACGCTGAATCCGAACGTTGTATTGAATTCGAGAATGCAGGGCTACGGAGATTATGAGACACCGGAGCAGGGAATTCCGCTGTACGGACCGAAAGGCGAGTGGGAATTCTGTACGACGATCAATGATTCCTGGGGATATCGTCCATCGGACAATGATTACAAGAGCAGCGGCCAGATCGTGCGTATGTTCTGCGACTGTATTACCCTCGGCGGAAGAATGCTGCTGGACATCGGACCGAAAGAGGACGGAACGCTCGATGAACGTCAGGAGAAGGTGCTGCTGGATCTTGGCGGATGGATTCATGACCACGAGGAAGCGGTATTTGGAACAGAAAAAGGACTGGATTACAATCATTTTCTCGGCGGAAGCACGATTTCGGCGGATAAGAAGACGATGTATCTTTTTGTCTATGATAAGCCACAGGAGACGTTGTGCGTGAAAGGTATTAAGACACCGGTGAAGAAGGTGACGGTTCTGCATACGGGAGAGGAGCTTCGGTTCTCCTATACGGGTTCCCTTCCATGGAGCGGTATTCCGGGAACACTTTGGATCTGGGCTGGCGAGATGAGTATTCATCCGTTTGCAACGGTTGTGAAGGTAGAGCTTGAGGATGAGATCACCTACAATCTGGGACACGGGGAAGTCGTAACCTTTAATGAGTAAAACGATTCGGACAGAGGAGCTTATGAGATGAAGAGAATAATTGGCTATGTAAATACGGCGGATTTAAATCATATGCGAGAAGAGGATGTGCGGGCACTTACCGTGATCAATATTGCATTTGGTCTGATCCGGGACGGAGAAGTTGTATGGGATGCAAAGGATGCACGGGATGGAATAGTATCCATTCGGAAAAGCAACCCAGAGCTGAAAATTGTATTGTCCGTAGGAGGCTGGGGAGCAGACGGCTTTTCCCAGTCGGCGAGAACAAAAGAGGGAAGAGAGCGGTTTGCTGCGAGTGCGCTTGCAATTGTGAAGGAGTATGGTCTGGACGGTATTGATATTGACTGGGAGTATCCGGGCACATCGCTGGCAGGAATTGCGTCGGACAGATCGGATAAAGAGAATTATACGCTGCTTCTGGCGGAGCTTCGGAAGACACTGGATGCGTACAGAGAAGGCATGCTTGTAACGACAGCAGTCGGCGGAGATGTTTATTTTGCACTGCAGACAGATATGAAGGAGGCCTCCCGGTATCTGGATTATGTGCAGCTGATGACGTATGATCTGCAGGGCGGTTTCCAGAAGGTGACGGGACATCATGCGGCGCTGTATCACAGTGAGGGAAACCTGTTTGACGCATGTGTGGAGAAGGCAGTGAACGGTTTTGCAAATGCAGGCGTTCCAATGGAGAAGCTGATCCTTGGCGTACCGTTTTATTCCAGAAAATGGGATGGAGTAAAAGGCGCCGGATGCCGCAACGGGCTTGGAATGGAAGCAGAGACGGTCGGAGGATATGGCGGTGACTATGGCGAGCTCAAAGAGAGCTGGATCGGAAAGAGGGGATTTATCCGGTATTGGGATGAGCAGGCAAAGGTTCCGTATCTGTTTGACGGGGAAACATTTATCAGCTATGAGACTGCGAGTCACTTGGGGTGAAAATTGCGTACCTGAAAGAAAAGGGCATGGGGGGCATTATGTTCTGGGAGTATAAATGCGATCCCAGCGGAGAATTACTTTCATTTATAAAGAAAAATATGTAGCGTAGTGACCCACAGCCGGTATGTGAAAAGGCTCCTCGCTCCGGTGTTCCTGAAAAATCGCAAGGAATCCTTTTTCACATGGCGTCTGCCGCCGGTGGGCGGATGTACGTTGTGGAGACGGATAGGAAAAAAGAGAAAGGGATAGATAGAATCATGATCTCAGAAAATTTGAAAAAATATGCAACGGAAAAATTTGAGGGACGGAGAGAGCTTCTGGCTCCGGTGATGCCTGTTATCGAAGAAAAATTGAAACAGTGCAGTGAAGAAGAGGTTGTGCTGATGAAGTTTCTGTATGGTACGATGCCGGTAAGGGATGCGGGAGAATATGGATTTAACCTTTTTCTTTCGTACGTGAAGCATGCGCTGATGCTGCGGGAGAAGGTGGCATGGTGTAAGGAACTGCCGGAGGATGTGTTTGTAAATTATGTGCTGTATGACCGGATCAATTCCGAGGATATTACGGACTGCAGACCGTTTTTTTACGAGCAGATTATGGGGCGTGTAGCCGGAATGAGTCTTTGGGAGGCAATTCTGGAGATTAATTACTGGTGTGCGGAGCATGCAACGTATGAGGCGACGGACAGCAGAACGGCATCTCCGATGACGATGTATCGGAGCGGAAAGGGACGCTGCGGCGAGGAGTCAACGTTTGCAGTTACGGCGTATCGGAGTGTCGGTATTGCGGCGCGGCAGGTCTATACACCAAGATGGGCGCACTGTGATGACAATCATGCATGGTTGAGGTGTTTGTGGACGGCGAGTGGCATTTTCTCGGTGCCTGTGAGCCGGAAGAAGTGCTGGATACCGGCTGGTTCTCGGGTCCGGCGAATCGGGCAATTCTGATTCATACGCGGAACTTTTCGGATTATGTGAAGGAAAGTAACGAGGAGTATCTTGGAAAAGAAGGAGCGCTGTACTACTTTAACCATACAGATTTTTATGGCAGAACGAAGCTGGTGAAGATTCTTGTGAAGGATGAGAATGGAAAACCGGCTGCAGGAGCGCATATTGCGGTTGAAATCCTGAATATGGCAGAGTTTTTCCCGGCTGCAGTGATGATTGCGGATGCGGACGGAGAAGTTCAGATGACACTTGGCCTTGGCGATATCCGGGTACGGGCATTTGACGGAATACGCCGGGCAGAAGCCATGATGAGGATAGAGGAGGAAGATTCGCTGGAACTGGTGCTGCAGGAAGAGGCGGTTCCGTCAGCGGATGATACGTGGCAGACGCTGGAAATCCGGGCACCGAAGGAGGTGCCGGTACGGAATGTCGTTGCCACAAAGGAGCAGAAGGAGCGCAATGCGGCACGGATGGCAGAGGCGGAACGGCTTCGGAAGGCACGGTTTGCAGCATGCTTTGATGAGAAAAAAGCTGCTGCGTATCCGGAAGCGGAAGAGATTTTCCACCGGGCAGGAGAGAATTTTGAGGAGGTTTATACATTCCTTTCCAAAGATGAAAATCCGAACCGGAAGAAGCTGCTGTTTTCGCTGGAATTAAAGGATGCGAAGGACTTGAAGGCATCCGTTTTAGAGGATCATCTCGACTGTGAGCAGGGGGATCTTCCAGAGGAGATTTTCAGGAAGGATCTTCTTTGCCCGCGTATTTTCCTCGAGGAGCTGACGCCATATCGGAGCATGATCCGCGGATTTTTTGAGGAAGAGACAAAACGCAGCTTTGCGGAGCAGCCGGAACGGATCCTGGATTATCTTAAGAAGAATATTACCTTCCATCCAGAAGAAGAGTATGATACAATCATGGCAACGCCGGTCGGCGTCCTTACGATGAAACAGGGAAGTCCGCTGGCGCAGAAGATTCTGTTTGTGGCAATCTGCCGGAGTCTCAATGTAGCGGCAAGACTGAATCCGGTGACCCTGGAGCCGGAGTATTACCGTGATGGGGAATCACAGTGTGGAAACAGAAGCAGCTGTTTTGAAGGAGGAAACGGAAAGTGCGGTTCTGACACTGCGTGCGGAGGATGGAAGCGCATGGAAATACTATCAGACGTGGACCATCGGAAAGTGGAACGGAACGGTGTTTGAGACGCTGAATTACGAAGACATCGCATTCGATGGCAAAACACTGGATCTGACCCTGGAGCCGGGCTGCTATCGTCTGATTACAAGTATGCGTATGCCGAACGGTGACCAACATGCCGCATACCGCGTGTTTGAACTGAAGGCGGGAGAAGCAAAAGAGATTTATCTGGAAACCGTGAAAAAAGAGCTGGATGAGCTGTTAGAGCACATCGAACTGCCGGAGATCACGCTGGAGGATCTGGATGGAAAGGCGCATACCCTGAACGATCTCACCAAGAACGGCCCGATCCTTCTGGCCTTCCTCGGAACCGGAGAGGAGCCGACCGAGCATTGTTCTGAATGAGCTGATCGAAATCGCAGAGAAGTGGAACGCAAAAGACGCTGCCATGCAGCCGTGCTCCGCACGAAAGCCGACCTGGAAAACACGACTTTCCAGAAAGCCTGCGCAGCAATCCACAACATGTCCCTCTACATCGACCATCCGACGACGCCCGCGATCGCCGAAAAAATGGGAATCGATGCAGAAAAACTCCCACTGCTGATCCTCGCATTGCCGGGAAACATCGGCGGACGCGCTTATGCCGGATATAACGTCGGCAGCGTCGGACTGATGCTGCGGCTGATGGAAGAGGCGGCGAAAGCGTAAGTTAATACTAAAAAACAGGCTGACGCACGAATGCGGCATGACCTGTTTTTTTAAAGAACGCCCAGTTTTTTCAACTGTGCTACGCCATCTTCATATCCCGTAAAATGAATTCCATGAATCCCTGCCTGCTCTGCGGCCTCGACGTTTGCTTTGGTGTCGTCGAGGAATACGCAGCGGTCCGGGGTGAGGGAGAATTTCTGGATCAGGTGCTGGTAGATCTCCGGTTCCGGTTTTGTTAAATGGCAGGTGTAGGAGAAGAGGGTTCCGTCCATGTAGGGGAGGAAGGGCATTTTCTCTTTGGTGCGCTCGAAGAGGTCTCCAGAGTAGTTGGAGAGGATGTAGAGGCGGTAGCCTTTTTCTTTTAAGGAGCGTACCAGCTTTCTGCATACGGCAGCGGGGTGATGGTTTCCTCACAGTGGGCGAAAACCTCTTTGATTTCTTCGGTGTATTCCGGGGCGAGGGAGCAGAATCCTTTTACAATCTCCTCCGGTGCGAGAATTCCGCGGTCGAACTGGCGCAGTAAGGGCCTTCGAGGTTGCGGCGGCGATTGCTTTCGTCTTTTCCGGACCGAAAGCAAAGCGTTTCAGATAGGACTCGTAGTCCCAGTTGACGAGTACGCGGCCTACATCAAAAATAATGGTATCAATCATGACTGTTTTCTCCTTTGTCTGATTTGTCGTTCTCATCGCGGTGCGACAGAACCTTGGCAACCAGCATCATGGCATAGATGAGCACTGGTGCGGTAATTGCACAGTAGAGGCAGACCGTCAGCGCCTTGTGTGCAAACGGCGTGTCGATAAACGCAAAAATCATGGCGCCAAGCCGAATCCGATCAGGACCGCGATGGCGAGAAGGGCGCCGATCTGTTTGAGTCGTTTCATAGATGGGATTCTCCAATCAAAAAATAAATACATGGTATAGTGTAGCACAGCTCCTTGAAACATCCATGAAAAATTGAAAAACTGTCTGCAGGAAAAAACAGAGCGTGTTTGAAAAATGCGACACTGCAAAATTTAAGGATTCTTTAGAAAAAATTAATGGCGCTTTCGATTGCTTTTTTTCCCTCAAAAGGGATAGAGTATTGGCATATACTTTGAAAAAGGAGAAACGAGAACAAAATGGATAAACTGAAAGAAAAACTTTCCCGCCTGATGTACGGCCGCTACGGCATCGATCAGCTGGGCAATTTTATGATGTGGGCGGCAGTTGCCATGATGATTTTCGGAGCGGTTGTACGGAGCTCCCTTATCTACACCCTGGCACTCGTCCTGGTCGTCTGGGCGGATGTGCGCATCATGTCCAAGAACCATTCCAAACGGTATGCGGAAAACCAGAAATTCTTGGAACTGAAAAACCGCGTCGTCGGATTCTTCCGAGGCGGAACCCGTGCATTCAAGGATAAAGAGCACTGCTACTTCCGCTGCCGTCCTGCCATCAGCAGGTGCGTGTACCGAAAGGAAAAGGCCATATCGAGATCCGCTGCCCGAAATGCGGAACAAAATTCATCAAAAACACCTGATAAAAAGGAGTAGTGCGATTCATGTTTGGTTATGTGACCATCCGAAAGGATGACCTGAAAGTCAAAGATTACAACAAATATCAGGCATACTACTGCGGTCTGTGTCAGGATATCAAAGAGGCGTATGGAAAAAAGGGTCAGGCGATGCTGACGTTTGATATGACATTTCTTTCCATCCTGCTGACCGGGCTTTATGAGTGTGAGACAAAAGAAGAGGAGCATTACTGCTTTCTTCATCCCGGCAAAAAACATAAATGCCTGCGGAACAAATACACAAAATACTGCGCAGACATGAACGTGCTGCTCGCCTATTACAATCTGCTGGATGACTGGGAGGACGAGAAAAACTACGCGGCGTTTACAGCGGCAAAGGCTTTGAAAAAATCTGTGACACGCATCGAGGCATCGTATCCGCGCCAGACGAAAGCAGTGCAGGATTACCTCGAAAAGCTGCATGCATGCGAGAAGGAAAACAATCCAGACCTCGATCTTGCGGCGGGCTATACCGGAGAGGTGATGGCGGAGATCTATATTCCGGAGGAGGACATCTGGAGCGATGATCTGCGCCAGGTCGGCTTTTACATCGGAAAATTCATTTACCTGATGGATGCGCTTGATGACGTGGAAAAAGATAAAAAGAGCGGAAACTACAACCCGTTTCTGTCCATCGCCGATCAGCCGGACTTCGAGGAAACCGCAGAAAAAATCCTGCTGATGATGACGGCGGAAGCGTCGCGTGCATTTGAAAAACTTCCGATCCTGGAAAATGTAGACATTCTGCGAAATATATTGTATGCTGGTATCTGGGAAAAATACGAAATGCGAAAAAGCGCAAAAGAGCGCCAAAAAGAGGAGAAATAAAGACTGATGACAGATCCATATGAGGTGCTGGGCGTGTCCCGCGGGGCTTCGGACGATGAAATCAAAAAAGCATACCGAAAACTCAGCCGGACGTATCACCCGGATGCCAATATCAATAATCCGAATAAAGCAGAAGCAGAAGAAAAATTCAAACAGGTGCAGCAGGCGTACAAACAGATCATGGATGAACGCGAGCACGGCACCTCGTACCAGAGCGGAGGTTCGTCGTATGGCGGAGATGCTTACGGCGGCTATGGCCCGTTCGGCGGCTTCGACCCATTCGGCGGCGCGTACGGAAACGGCGGCTCCGCACGGAATGATTATGGAAATTCCGAGCAGGAAATGCGGCTGCAGGCGGCAGCAACTACATCAACAGCGGCCACTTCCGCGAGGCGATGAACGTGCTGAACGACATTTCGACCGCAGCGGAAAATGGTATTTCCTGCATGCGATCGCAAATTCGCGCCTCGGCAACAACATCAATGCCGTGCAGGATGCCGAGATGGCAGTCAAATTAGAACCGCAGAATCTGCAGTACCAGCAGCTTTTAAGCCAACTCCGGGGCAGCGGCCAGTGGTATTCCGACATGGGAAGCGGCTATGGCTACGAGAGAAGTGCAGGTGATCTCGGAAAATGGTGCTGTGAATGTATGGCAATCAATGCCATCTGCAATTGCTGTTGCTGCGGCGGAAGAGGATTTTTCTGCTGTTGATCAAAAAATAATTACAAGAAATGTATAAAAGTGAACATTCAGGGGAGAATAACAGTGTCATCGAAATTCCCCTGTTCGATGATACAAAAGAAAAATAAGGAAATACTTATCCTCCCCTTAAAAGCCCCGCTGCAACCAAAAAAACGGTTCGCTGTGGGGCTTTTTTCTAACAGCCGAAAGTCCTTGTTTTTCCCATCAAAACAGATTATAATGAAAGAGATCGCAATTATGACCGGAGCAAAAAAATACGAACGGATCATAGAAAGAAAACAGAAAGAGAGAAAAGCTATGGAACGAAAAACAGCATGGAATGAGTACAAGAAAAAAGATATGAAAAAGCTGGAAAAATTAAACGCCGGCTACCGCGCATTCCTGGATCACGGAAAAACGGAGCGTGAGTGTGTAAAGGAAAGTGTACGTCAGGCAGAAGAGGCCGGATACGTAAGCCTCGACACCTATGTAAAAGAAAATCGTGCGTTAAAACCGGGTGACAAGGTTTATGCTGTATGCATGAAGAAGGCCATTGCCCTGTTCCAGATCGGAACAAAGCCTCTGACAGAGGGTATGAATATTCTCGGTGCGCACATCGATTCTCCGCGTCTTGACGTAAAACAGAATCCACTGTATGAGGACAACGGATTTACATATCTTGATACCCATTATTACGGTGGTATCAAAAAATGGCAGTGGGTAACGCTTCCGCTTGCAATCCACGGTGTTGTAGCCAAGAAGGATGGCGAAGTAGTGGATGTAGTCATCGGCGAGGATGATAACGATCCGGTATTCTGTGTGACAGATCTTCTGATTCACCTTTCCAGAGAGCAGCAGACCAAACCGGCAAGTACGGTAGTAGAGGGCGAGAACCTCGATCTTCTGATCGGAAGCCAGCCGCTGGAAGGAACAGAGAAAGATGCAGTGAAAGCCATGACCTTAAAGCTCTTAAACGACAAGTATGGCATCGAAGAAAGGGGATTTCCTCTCCGCAGAGCTTGAAATTGTACCGGCAGGAAAAGCGCGTGAGCTTGGTATGGATGCCAGCATGATTCTTGCATACGGCCAGGATGACCGTGTATGCGCATACACTTCTCTTGTCGCAATGCTCGAGGTGGAAGCACCGGAGAAGACATCCTGCTGCCTGCTCGTAGACAAAGAGGAGATCGGAAGCGTCGGAGCAACCGGCATGCAGTCTCATTTCTTCGAAAACACCATGGCAGAGCTGCTTGCACTTGCAGGTGAGGGAACGGAGCTTGCACTTCGGAGATGTCTGGCTTCTTCCAGAATGCTTTCTTCCGATGTAAGTGCAGCGTTTGATCCGTTGTATGCAGCAGCATTTGAGAAGAAAAACGCTGCATTTTTCGGAAAAGGTATCGTAATTAACAAATTTACAGGAGCAGGCGGAAAGAGCGGCTCAAACGATGCCAATGCAGAGTACGTCGGAGCTCTTCGCGCTATCTTTGATGATGCAAAAGTAAATTGGCAGACAGCAGAACTTGGTAAAGTTGATGTCGGAGGCGGCGGAACCATCGCTACATCATGTCTCTGTACGGTATGGAAGTGATTGACTCCGGTGTACCGGTTCTCAGCATGCATGCTCCATGGGAAGTAACCAGCAAAGCAGATGTTTACGAGCCAAGAAGGCCTATGTGCATTTTTGAAAAATGCATAAATAATATTGAGGAGGTTTGAAACGTTTGGACAGTGACATAGTCGGCAGTATTCTTTTGCAGGTCGTATTGATAGCGGTCAATGCGGTATTTGCCTGCGCGGAGATCGCTGTGGTCTCCTGCAACGACGCTAAACTGGAAAAAATGGCACAGGAGGGAAACAAAAGAGCGGCGAAGCTGTTTCATCTGACGGAACAGCCATCCCGTTTTCTTGCAACGATACAGGTGGTCATCACTCTGTCCGGTTTTCTTGGAAGTGCCTTTGCAGCAGAAAATTTTTCGGATCGAATCGTTTCCGCTCTTGTGGACGCGGGTATGAAGATCCGGAAAAGACACTGGATGCGATTGCCGTTGTGCTGATTACGCTGCTTTTATCTTACATCACCCTGATCTTTGGCGAACTGGTGCCGAAAAGGATTGCAATGCAGAAGGCTGAGCAGATTGCGCTCGGGATTTCCGGTCTTGTAAGCGGTGCTTCGAAAGTGTTTGCACCGCTTGTGTGGCTGCTGACTGCATCGACAAACGGTATCCTGCGCCTTCTGGGGATCGATCCGGATGAGGACGACGATCAGGTGACGGAGGAAGAAATCCGAATGATGGTAGATGCCGGCAGCGAAAAAGGCGCGATCGACAATGAAGAAAAAGATATGATTCAGAACGTATTTGAGTTCGATGATCTGACCATTGATGAAATCTGCGTCCACAGAACCGATGTAGATCTTCTGTGGCTGGAAGACTCGATGGAGGAGTGGGAGCAGCTGATCCATGAAAGCCGCCATTCTTATTACCCGGTCTGTGGTGAAAATGTGGACGATATCATCGGCGTTCTGGACGCCAAGGATTATTTCCGGCTTCGCACCAAGGACCGCGATCATGTCATGAAAGAAGCAATCAAACAGCCTTATTTTGTTCCTGAAAACATCAAGGCTGCCACGCTGTTCCAGAACATGAAAAAGACCGGCAACTATTTTGCCGTGGTTCTGGATGAGTACGGCGGCATGGATGGAATTATCACCGTGCGTAACCTGATCGAGCAGCTTGTCGGGGACTTGAATGATGAGGCGGAGATCGGGCAGCCATCGGAAATTGAGCTGATTTCCACAGACACCTGGAAAATCATGGGAAGTGCCTCGTTGGATGATGTGGCGGAGGAACTGAAGATCAAACTGCCGGTCGATGAATATGAAACGTTCGGCGGCTACATTTTCGGCGAACTCGGTGCGGTTCCGGATGACGGCAGCCAGTTTGAACTCGAGACCGACGATCTCTGGATCAAGGTCATGCGGGTCAAAGAACACCGCGTGGAAAATACGGTGGTAAAGAAACTGCCTCCGAAAGAAAAAGGAGAGCAGGAGGAACGTAAGGAGAGGGAATGAAACGTGAACTGGATACAGCAGACCGGAAAATTGTGGAACTGCTGCAGGAAGATGCAAGGCTTCCGCTCAAAAGTATTGCAGACAAGGTAAGTCTCACTTCGCCGACGGTTTCGGCGAGAATCGACCGCCTGGAAAAGGACGGGGTGATCACCGGCTACCGTGCGAGTGTGAACCCGGAGGTTTTCGACTATCGGATCAAGGCATTCATCAATCTGGAGGTTGAGCCGGTGCGGAAAAAGGAATTCTATCCGTACATCACCGACTGCCCGAATGTGATCGAGTGCAACTGCGTGACCGGCGACTATTCGATGCTGATGGAGGTTGTGTTCCACACAACATCTGAGCTGGATCAGTTTATCGGCCAGCTTCAGCATTTTGGAAGAACGAAGACGCAGATCGTGTTCTCTACATCGGTGGAACACAGAGGAATTCCGCTCGGCGATACCAGAATCCCGATTCTGGAGCAGGAAGAAGAAAAAAGGTTGATTTTCTGCGGACTTTCCGATATACTAAAGCGTGTTACAAAAACCGGAATCCCGCTAGGGACGGCGCGAAAAAAACGCGCTCAGAGAAACAGATAAAGGATGGATAATAACATGAGTTTATTACAGAATTGGCGTGATATCGCTATAATCAGGAAGCAGACAAAAAACAGCTCCAGCAGTTCTGGACCAATTATTTCCTGATTGAGAAAAACATTTACGAGCAGCTTCTTTCCAACCCGGATGAAGTGGTAAAAGGAACCGTAAAAGAGCTGGCAGAGAAATACAAAGTGGACGTTATGACCATGGTTGGTTTCCTGGACGGCATCAACGACAGCCTTGTGATCCCGAACCCGATCGAGGAGATGGAAGAGGATACCGTTGTTACACTGGCTTACGATAAAGAGCTTCTGTACAAAAACATGGTAGACGCAAAAGCAGACTGGCTGTACAACCTGCCGATGTGGGATGAGATCTTCACAGAAGAGCAGAAGAAAACGCTTTACATGGAGCAGAAAAAATCCGGAACTGTAATCAAAGGCAAAAAAATCGGAAGAAACGATCCATGCCCGTGCGGAAGCGGAAAGAAATACAAATACTGCTGCGGTAAAAACGCATAAGAAAGAATTTTCGAGAAGAGACCGGGGAGCCGAAAGTTGAAAGGCTTCGCGGTCTCTTTTTCTATGAAGAGGGAGAAGCAGGATGCAGGAGACGGTAGTTTATCTGAAAAAAATTACACAGCCGGAGGGCGAAAAAAAAGAGCTGGAACGGGAACTCTCGCAGTGCGGATGGGAGCTGTTCCGGATGGGAATGCAGGAACAGTATGGGCTGGATGGAGAAAAGATAACGATCGAACGGAATGCGCACGGAAAACCGTACCTGCCGGGGCATCCGCAGATCTGTTTTAATATTTCTCATTCGGGGGAATACGCTGCCTGCGCTTTTGCTTCCATTCCGATCGGCATGGATCTGCAGCAGCACCGCCGCGCTGCCTGGGAGCGCATGGCAGAACGGTATTTTTCCGCCGAAGACCAGAAACGCCTTGCCGCAGCGGAGAATGCTGAAACGCTGTTTTTCCGGATCTGGACCGAGGAGGAGAGCTACGGCAAGTGGAGGGGAACCGGTCTTTCGGGTTCTCTTGGAACGGAAAAGAAAGAGGGCTTCTGCACGCATTTCAGTCCGGAGAAAGGATATGAAGGCGCCGTCTGGGCAGCGGAGCCCGTGAAAATCTGCATGAAAAGAATAGAACCATAAAAACCGTGCATAACCTGTCCCGCCATCTCATATATATAACGATAAGAGGTGGTGAAGATGAAAAGGACAGGAAGACAAAAGGATATTGTTACGCCAGAGAAAAAACAGGAGCAAAGGGAACTTTTGCGCCTGTTTTCTGCGAATATACGGAAAATTCTGAAAAACACAGATCTGCTGGCCGATGACCTGCAGGAAATCCGTCTGCGGACCGGCGCGCCGCTTCTGGTGGTCGCAAAGGATCAGGAGTACTTTCTGACCCCGGACGGAGCACTGACCGGGGAGTGGGAGAAAGGTTATCCCGTCTCACCGACGGATATCCGCGATACGATGGATTACATAGGAAGTTTTCCCTCTACGCCTACGAGGATGAACTGCGGCAGGTTTTCTGACCGTGGAGGGCGGCCACCGGATCGGCATTGCCGGAAAGACGGTAATCGAAGGGAAAAGGTGAAAGGCATCAGCCATATATCCTGCATCAACGTGCGGGTTGCTCATGAGAAAAAGGGCTGCGCGGACCGAGTGATGCCGTACCTTTGGGAAGACGGCCGTTTCCTGCACACCCTGATTGTCTCCGCACCCGGCTGCGGCAAAACGACGATGCTGCGCGATATCATCCGCCAGATTTCGGACGGGGAGTCGCCGTATCCGGGGCTGACCGTCGGTGTGGTCGATGAACGGAGCGAGATCGCAGGCTGCTATCTCGCGTTGCGCAGAATGATGTCGGCATCCGCACCGATGTGCTCGACTGCTGTCCGAAGGCGGAGGGCATGATGATGCTGATCCGCGCCATGTCGCCCGATGTGGTGGCAGTCGATGAGATCGGAACGGGCGAGGACATCCGTGCGATCGAGTCCGTCGTTAACTGCGGGTGCAAGCTGCTCGCGACCGTGCATGGCAATTCCATGGAGGATATGAAGCAGAAGCCTCTCCTGAACCGCCTCGTGGAATCCCACGTTTTCGAGCGGTACATCGTGCTGGATGCGAAACCCCACGCCGGAAGCGTACAGGCTATTTTTGACGGAAGAGGAACGACACTGTACCGAAGGGAGGCGTTTCTGTGATGCGGCTTGCAGTTTTACTGGCGGCTTCTCTTGCCTGCGTCGGGATCGGCTTTGCAAAGAGTGCGGCGCTGTCGGCCCATGTGAAAGATCTGGAAACACTGCAGAAAATTATCCAGTATCTGCGTGGAGAGATTGTGACGGCGGCTTCCCCGCTGCCGGATGCGTTCTGGGAGACGGGAAGGTGGATGCGGGATCCGTACCGGGATTTTTTACAGGATATTTCCGAGGATATGCGCCGCCCGGACGGAAAGACACTGCCGGCGATTCTGGAAGAGAATACGGCAGTCCACCTGGCGGACACACGCCTTACAAAAGAAGAAAAAGAAGAGCTGCAGGAGGCCGGATGCAGCCTTGGCACCGGGGACCGCGCCATGCAGAAGGCGAATCTGGACCGGTATGAGGCACGCCTTGTGCAGCGGATCGCGGAACTGCAGAAAGGATTGCCGGAAAGGAAGAGGCTCTGTCAGAGTCTTGGAATCATGGGAGGCCTTTTTTTATTTTTGATTCTGGTTTAGGGCGTTGTCTGAAACGGAGGAGCAGGCGTGGAGGTCGGGATTCTATTTAAATCGGGCAGGTCGGGAGTTCTGGTTGAATTCGGTGCCTGGTCTCG